>OMLO01002022.1_pt1 | contig 16080 bp, 5 predicted proteins | sample 1674811 | NCBI WGS metagenome assembly OMLO01 (sample SAMN06265003, study PRJEB25207) | coral metagenome | isolation source: Coral host | place: Mexico:La Bocana,Puerto Morelos, Mexico | collected 2008-11-13 | reverse complement strand
TTTTAGAAATTAAGACCTTAAACAGTGATTATCCTAACAATAGCACCAGTGACTGCACACACACAATTGCTAATCTGTAATCCATCTGGACACTATGAATCTCTGAATCTCAACATTTGCTAAATAAATACTAACAATAATTATTAACAACTACATTGAAGTAGTGTCATTAAAAATCCACTCACCCAAGCAAAGAAAAAATATGAAACAAACTTAAGCTGTTTACCTATAAAAACTTTAACATTTCAATGTTGTGTTTACATCATGTATTTAATTAATATAAATAGCAAACTTTACAATTACCTGAGAAAAAGAAAACATTTATGGTTTAGATGTTTTTGATGTTGCCAAATAAGATGTGCGACATTTTCACAGTCCTAGTAAATGTTGAGTGCTTTGTTTAACACAATTAAATACTGAGCATTATAATCACCTTAAAATCGGCCACAAGCTACTATTTAAACTTCTCTAAAGTTGCCAAACTTGATGTGCAACGTTTTTATAGTCTACCTCTATAGTCTACACTACCTCTATATTTATAGTCATGGCTTTCTAAATTGTAAAACTAGATTTTAATAATTTTGAAATACTTCAATGTAAAGTGTGTATATAGGACATGTACACATACCATCATTAAAAACGACTTCTACATGTACATTGTATACTAAATATAAAAATTATTAATATATAATATATATCAACCCCTTTTTCTCAGAGGCCAAAGCATTCTTCTGCTAAACTTTTATACCATTCATGTCCTTGGTGTGAAATGGTATTGAGAGATCTAGATGTCTGCCAATGTGGTCTACTTTTTACTAGAAAATTTTTTAAAAATAACACCAATTTTAATGTTCTGAAGAGATTTTACTGAAAAACCTCTTAAACTGTTCAAAACACACGAACATGACAATATTCCAAGATCCCAGTCTTATGAAGTTTGGAGTAAACCTGAAAGGGAAAGAGATACCAGTCAGTTGAATATTTACATGCATGATGACATTACAACACACACAACTGCAAAATTGCCCTTTTTGATGGTTTTTCGACCTGCAGTGAGGAACTTGACAATTTATTGTTCTGTTCACAAAGTGTAACAATCCTAATCCAGTACACAGTCATGTGATTAGACTCGAGGAAAGTGTTCTGAAAACTGCAGTTTTGGTGGATGCTGTGATTTTTGGCAAAAGATAACTCAAACCTCGTCATCAAGATCGAGTGAACATTTTGTAGCTTGGCGATGGCAAATGTCCATAATTGTGGTCAAAAAAAAAATTTTTGGGGTTATATAGCTTGGCCAGGATATGTGATTTGAAACTAAAAAATTCTGATTTGTAGCTTGGGCTAGCTGTGCAAATGACCACGAATTGTTGTCCAAAAACAAACTTTCCTTGGCATGTAGCTTGCCAAAAGGCTGTATGTTTAGAAATAATTAATCTTTTTCATTTGTTTACATAAAATGAAAATTTGAGCAGTTGAAACAAAATTGACAAGAGAAAAAGTATTGGCAATATGACTTTGAGAGGGTTGCCTAGTCAAAAATTTATTTTCTGAAGAAATATTTATCACAAGTGTTGGCGACCTGAAAGTTTGAGTTTTGCAAATAGTTAAATAAAATGTCTTTCCTGGAAATATTTTTTCCAGTAGAGGTTAAAACACATATTTACAGGTCGCTACTGGGGGATTGCCGGTAGAATAATTTCTTCATTGCTAGTTCAACCATGTCCATGTGCAAATCATCACCTGTCACTTATCAAACTTTGTTGACCAACTATGCAAAGATCACGGGTGAAGTTACACACTACTCGAACAACCCTTTGATGGACTAGCATCCCATCCATGGGGGAGTAGCAATACTCCTAGTTGCTTCTTGCTAACAAAACTGAGATAAGGTCCGGCCTTGTGGGCAGACTTTATCTTTTATACTACATGAAGCAATTAAAGGACAAGTGACATACATTACTTAGCATTACTTACCCTTTGTAATAAGCAAAAGGACCATTGTGCTTCAACAGCATGTATGCACAGTGAATGGCACTCTTATAAGTTTTTGGTGGTGAATTCATGTAGCGTGTCTTTACTACATCAACAGGTGACGCTATCACAGTGGTAGCAAAACCAGCACCAAAGGCAGAAACAAAATGCAAAGGAAACTCATCCTCCATAAGTTGCTTTCTTAGAAAGAAACCTTTCACCATATCATACACAACCAGCTCTGAGGCATTCACAGTTGAGAGACGAGCCATATTTGCGAAGGCACCCTTCCACAACCCACGAATCCCTTCATTTCTGAAAATAGACTTATAAGCATCTAAAGCCTTGTTCGACCCAAATCTTGAGGCACTGGCTTGAAACCTCACTTTAGCTACTTCTGTTGGTTGAGCAAGTGACACAGCAAAGACTCCTGTCGTACAACTGGCAAGAATCTTCTTTATGACTTTTGGATTGTTGACATCATCATCACCATAAAATTTTTTTACTGAATCGTAGAGACCTATTCTAATACTGGCAAAGCATAGTTGTCGGTGAATTCCTGGGACAAGTCCTTTGTACAGGGAACGGAAGCCATCCGTTTTTGCAACAGTTATCATGGACCCAATCATTCCACGGTACTGTACCTTGGCATTTGCAGTTGCCACACCTTTTTGCACATTTGCCATGACTGTATTTTCACCTTGGATCTAAAAGAAATGTTACACATTGAATAACTGTGATTAGTATAAGACTAGCTCTGTGAATGGGTAAGGTAGACTGAGTGCTACAGGAGAGGGCCAGACGTCACTATCTTGCCCACTCGGGATTACCCACTGCGTCCTGCAAGAAAAAATTCCATATAATAATTCCTTTTTCGACCACACTTGTTCGGTCAATAACCCACATATATATATTCTAATATTCCCTTCTTGGTTAATTTCACATTCCTTTTCACACCCTAACAAAAATTTCACATTAATATGGAGCTATTAACATCTATGTTTGTGTTGAAACTATTCTTAAACATAAGAGCAAATGGCAGAACTTTTTGTGTTGTTTTAAACTCCACTAACACAAGCTATATATCTAAAGCTTACAAGATACATCATTCAATAATATTTTCTTCATTTGTAACTTCAGTTTTATCTAATCCAATGGATAGAATTGCCCAAAAACCTACAGTGGCTAAAAGCAAGTGCTTCAAGGTAATTTCCTGGACATTTTGTATTTGACTGTGGACATTGTGTATGTGAGTCTTTGCAGTCTTTTTTATAAGACAGCCCAGGCTGAATATTCACATTTTTATGCTGATTTACACTGAAAATATTGTTGTGAATATTCTTACATGTAGATTATAGGATAAAATGTGGACTTTGCAATAAAACATCAAATTACCTGTTCTGTCATGGCTTTGATGGCATTGCAGTCATTTTTGCAGACTGCAAGCAATATTTAAAATATCTCACAAAAGGTCTAGCAAACAGACAACAAGAGCTGGGTTTGTTGTTCTTTTTGGCTGGCTTTGCCATTTGGGGAAGGAATATTATTTATGCAGTTTAGTTAAAAACATAAAACTCAGCCACGGTTTTTTCTTAGAATTCAGTATTCCTAAAATTTTGCAAATTTCAGCCTCAATATTCTTATAAAGCTGTATATATTCTTAATAAAAAAGAAAAAGAGTGGTATGATCATGATGACGATGGGAAAACAAAACAACCGGAATCCGGTTGTGTTGCCATCAAATTTGGTTGATCAATACTTAGTAATTTGACACTGTAAGATCTGAGACAAAATTTGCCTATAATTAAGGTAGTGATCAAGTTTGTATTACCATTTCTGCTGGCAATCAAGCTTTGAGGATGCACTTAACCTTCAAATGCGAATTTTTGTTTAATCATGTATATATATCACAAGATGCAAATGTAAACAATCGAATCATTGGAGCATAAAACAATGAAAACATTTAGCAGATGACTAATACTTGTACGAGTCTGTGCATGGCATTACCCTGAAAACATCACAGTGGTTAGTGAATTGACAGCTTTTTTCTCAAAAGGAATAATTTGTGGATGACATATATGCTTCCAGTTTTCTTGGAAACTACGGACGAAGTCATGCGCGCACCTTGGATTAATTTTTTTTTCCTTTTGTCTCTAGGATCTTAGTTAACATCTAAGGGCTGTTTAGATTTTGATAATACGAGGCTGAGAGAGGCTATTTTAATTTATGACACGCGATTCAATACCAATGCACATTTCTCATGCAACTGTTTTAAACCAGCAGTAATCGAAGATAATTTGTGAGAGCGCGTTCGACATTTTTAAATGTTGACATTTACAAAGTCAAACCAGTTATGTCCTCATTGATAGCAGAACGTTTTCTCCCATTTGTAAGCTATATTACCGCTCACGCAGCTTTCTAAAAGGTAAATTATAAAACGCTACCATTATTTAAAACAACATAGGAGATTTGTTGGCTTTACGTGCGACACGTCACACATGTACATGAACACTGAGGTTTCGTTTCCGGCCACGAAGGAAAATCAATGGTCCATATCTTCAACCGATTTTACTACAGTTGCAGTTCATTGTATACAAAACTATTGTTTGGGGAAAATGTGGAAAATTCTTGAACAATTTCTTAATACGCTGACGAATACCCTTTCAAATTTGACATACATCCATGTGGTTGACTGTTCAAAATATCGTATTGGACTGACACAAAAGAACTGAAAAGAAGCAAGGGCCGGGTATCTTACTATCTTAGAGTCGGTATTTCAGACGTTTCGATTGCCGATTTAAAATATAATGGCGCACTATGCGTAATACGATTGTAGTCACTCTTTCTATCAAGTGATTAACCGTAGTATTGAAATTTAAACTCTATAATCGGCCGACCACAAATAAAAGCAAACGTGGCTACTTACCTGCAGTCGAACTTTCGCCGTATCTATCGGAATAGTGGCTGCCTCAGCCACAGAGGCAGCTAACCCAGCGCTTACAAACTTCACCAAGACGGTCGGTTCTTTTTGTCCTGGTTTGGTATGCATCTTTATCGATGTTTTGAAAAACTGGAGTCTATGGCGGCACCCACGAACCTGAACGCGCAAACAACTGGAACTATTTGACGGTTACACGTGTCTCTTCTACTCGTTGGCGTCCTTCCGAGGACAAACTCTTGATTTCTCAGAGAGAGAGATAGAGGTATTAAGTCTCCTTTATATGGCATTAGCTTAAATCAAGCAATTCAAGTTTGGGGATGTCTTATACACTTACACAAAAACAGGATTTTGTGACGTGACATTGCGCAGATATTAATCAGACGTGACGAAATTGACTTTCGATTTTTTTAGATTTTGTTTCTATTTTTTCGCCTGCGACGAAACCAGTTTTAAAGGAATACTGATTGGGTAGCCGTAGTGGTTGCTTACTTTGACGTAAAATTGTCGATAACTTGCATCAGAAAAACAAGTTAAAAGGCCGAAGTCCATTCTTTTTCTTTGACCATGTTTGTTGTCATGGTTGTCGATGATTCGTAGACATAATTTCATTGGTTACATTAGGAGGTGTGTGTGGGGGCGTAAAAGGAAGTTGCGTCATCAACACCGGATTTCACAGCGGTTCTCACAATAGTTAACATATATCTCGTGTTATCCTGGCTTCCATTGTTTCAAGCATAACAGATATACCGGAACACGACAATGTTCTACTGGTTCCACTCAAAGGGATTTTAACAGGAAAACGAAGAGCGTATATCCGCGTACATCTCAGGCTTATAACACGCAAGGCGTCAAAATTTTGAGACCTGTTTGTAGCCAGCAAAGACAGCGTGACATGATCCTCTCGTTTCGTATTGATTGACTACTTTCTTGCAAGCCCGGGGTGGGGGGGGGGGGTACTCTCTTTTATGGGCTATATAGGTATATGCGGCCCCAAAGGGTATGATTTTTCAGCCATTTTGGTTATAAGCTGGGTATCGATTTTAGCCATTTTGCCGCCATTTTGGTCATAAATAGGGTATCGATTTTTGCACTCTAGTCTTTTTTTTTTTTAGAAGAAGCTACTTCTTCATCACGCCTTTCTTCTCCCATCCACGCTTAGCCTTCCTCTACTCCGTTTAACGCTTGCTACGCAGGCTACATAAAGCCAGCAACAAAAGCCGTTCCCCTAATAATCTTAGAGTCAGGTCATGAATAGGGTATAAAATGTTTGGTCAGGTCATAAATAGGTAGGGAAAATCGCAGATTTTGGTCATAAATAAGGTAAGGGTTTTGGTAAGCGGGCCGCACACCCATACCTAATTTTTCTGGGAGTACCCCCTTCGGGCCTGCAAGTGACTCCCAAACCCTAAATTCAGATCTCTTGGAAAGGCATTTTAATGTTGCCTTTAGGTTCGAGGTTACGACTGTGGCCATACTACCGATAATCTTGAACTTGCCAAATTGTGACGCAACTCTGTGGTACCAAGCTTCTCTTTTGTTTTCGATTTGACCCTTGCCTTAGATACAATATTTCTGTTACAAGTCATGAGAGTTGATCAGGAAACGAGTGAGGATGGGGAAGGGGGGGGGGGCGAAGTGTAGAGAGGGTTATGTTGTGGCTGGTCGTACGGAAGGTCATGAGTTAAACTCATGACGTTACATGAGTTATATTTACATATCGATGTATTAGCTAGGATTTGGAGGAATAAAAAATAAATAAATAAACAAATAAAGTCACTCTAAATCGAACAATTAAAACCGGTAATGTTTATCTGAACATTAATGGTTTAACGCTAAATTTGTCGAACAATTAAAGCCAATGACGTTAGTTTCGTGATCATCAGTGGGGTTAAGATGCTAAATTTAGTTAAACTTATCTTGTGTTAGTCTCGTGATTATTCATGACGTTCATGGCTGTTCGATCCAGTAGTTATCCATGTCAGCCCACACATAGCTTTCCTTGTTTTTGGTTTTTGCTTGTTTCTTTTCTTTTCTGAGATCTTTTAGTATTAAACCGAGCAGTGTTTCGGTTGTCCTTGGTAGAAACTTCCACGAATATTTTTAGTTACGGTTAAATTTCGTTTAGCAATGCTGAACTTTCTCACAGGTTTTTATTGTTTCTGTGTTTGCTCAACTGTCGTTTTTGTGTCAGTGTGGTTCGTCTAAGTAAAACATTCCTCGTGGAGGTCTTAGTTTCCATGAGCAGTAAACCCAAACGTGTCTACAATTAAGGTATAAGCTAGAAACCGTTTCGAGCTTGTATCCGGGGAGGGGTTTATTTACCCATGCTCAGGGATAGGGGTGCGGCCGAGGGTTTGAAATCCTGATCCTATTTAGAAAAAAAAGACTCTAAAAACCCTTCTCTGTGTAGGACAGCACCCTCTTTTTCAAGAACTGAATTGTTTAGGACAAGAGGCAAAATGCACAGTCTATTGTGTTACAAGAACCACTCGCTCGAGGTTTGGACTCCTGCTCGCAGGCAAAACAAATCGTGTAACCATACTCTGTTTAGGACAGCTTTTGACCCTCGCACAAGGTGACCCCCGACTAGCAGCCTGTGAAAGAAACAGTGACTTAAAAGACCTGTTTGCTACACCTTTCAAAAAGACATAAACAGCGTCAGGTATGCTAAAAATAAACAGATCCATGCCGAGTACCTGTGGCTACGTTTTGACTTTTTGTGACAGCAAAGTGTTTATAGAAAGTCGTAACACTTTACCAACCCTGCAGAGGACGATTAACCTTTCTATAGTCCCTGGTTAATTGACCAAGACTTTAGTTAAAGTGGCGTAGTATTCACGTTCTTTGCGTCACTGTCCAGATGGTGAAACCGCAATCTTTCCATCTTTAAAAAATCATGCTAACTAGCAGCTCCGCCACAGACAGGGTTGTAGCTGGAGAAATCATCGAGTATTCAAGGCAGGTTTTCACATAATCGCCACGATTGCTTAAAAAAGTTCAGCGATCATCGGAATCATATCGAGACTACATTGTACTCTCCAGTGATCATAACGATGATCAATGAGATTGGCATAAGTTCTTTTTCGACCTTCCTAGCGATCATATGGAAACCATGGTTCGTTAAGTGTATATCGCGCACTCTTAAGGCTGCTGCAGTCGATGTAACTTCTTCTCCAAGGTTCGGCAGTCTTGTAAATCAGCGCGAACTGTTCTATTTATTTTCTTATGTCAGCAGCGAGGAATTGTTCTGTCGTAATCTTAATTAGAACTCATGCAATGTTGTTTATACAAAGATTTGGTACATACCAATCTAAAAAAGATTGTCAACAATTTAAAACATGAACCTAAAAATGGCGGGCTTGGTTTCAGTCAGTATACGATTAGGTGCTCAGTTCAAACGTCACGGTATCAGTAAGTACGATAAAAACTCAGGCTTCCGCCGTATGAGTAGAAGGCCATGTATGTAGGATAAGCTAACTCTTCTCTGATCTACTGCAGAGCAAGTAAACCGAGAGACCCAACATGATTTTAATCCAGGCCAGGTAGAGGTATGTCAAGTTCTTTTTGCGTCGAAATTTTCTTCATTCAAGCAAATAGCCCGAGTCTCGTCATGCAATTTAAATAGCTCTCCCGCCACGTGAACTTTACAAACTACAAAGTAAACCTGACCTTCACTATTGGTTTGATCAGTTACGTTTCAAAACCTGGGGGTTAGCAGAAGTGACTTGTGGCAAACAATTGTCTGCAACTTGTGGCATAAATTATCCTCTTTGTTCATTCAATTACAAGGCGCCGTAATTGTCTAAAGTGTATCTATCATTCTCCAATGAAGACTAATAGTATTCACCCAACGGCTGATCAGACAATTTTTGTGCATTGAATAGACTACATCCATGTCACTAACTTCACTGACCCGGAGCGAACCTCCGAAATGTCAATGCAATTTACGACACACTTATGACCAGTATGATATTTTTCAGTTGTTTGGTACTTTTGAAATCTCTTCAGGTGAAAAAGGTCTTTTTCCAAGAATCTCTTGATTTGCTTCATTGGGGTCGTGAGTTTACAATTCTATAATCCCCCATATGGGAATTTGAAAAGTATAAACATGAACTTGCGCCTACGCATATTGTAATTTTAGTTTAAAGTCAGATGCCGTGTTCTTTTCGACAATGCCTACGATTTACAGCGAGGGAGAGCTTCGTTTCTTTAGACTCGCAAAGGGTCTAGTAGATCACTCGACTGTAGCGTTAAGAAAAGTGTTTATACAAGAATGGAATAGTCTTAAGCCATCTACTCCGTGGCAGAATAACTCAACAAGCGGCTCACAATTATTAGCAGAGGAGAAAGCCGAGTCACGGCTGTATGATCCAGCGTATTGTAGAGACTACCAACACATCAAGGCCAACTTGTCGTGCGGGATCGTGGAGGAATGGGATGTTACCACGTTAGTGTTTGCTCTAAAGTATTCACACGCCCTAACCCAAAGTCGTTCCAGCCGCCGTGGAAGAAGAATTCTTGACGCTATTTATCGACTAAAAGAAGTCAGAAATTCTTTGATAGCTCATGCCTCGAAATCGGCTCTTTCTCATAGCAAGTTCAAGAGGAATATCGATATTTTGTTGCAGGCTGTTGGAGTTTTGGTGACTAATTCGGATCCTCTTGTTGAAAAGCTGAACACATTGAAGGATGATACGGAGTTTCTAACCGGCGACATCGTGAGATACAAACAGTGGTTAAAAGACGACTATAAGAATCTGCTGCTACTGGAGAAAGATCTCGAAAGACTAGAGGAAAAAATAAAGATTTCCGCTCGCAAAACTGATACAAATACACTAGCAGTGGATGAAACCGGAAGTTTTCAAAGTGCTGGCAATAATGAAATTATCTTACGACTACGAACTCGAGTATCAAAACTAGAACATGCAGTCACATGTGTGGATTCAACGCCTTCGCGCTCAAAACCAAGGATTATCCACAGCGAAAGATACATCAAAATGATGAATAAAGCTAATTTTCTGAAATTTAATTTTCGCTGGAAAGACCTTGTGAAGTTTCTCCAAGAATTTGCATTTAGCAGTGATGTCGATATCAAACTGTTCGCGGGCATCCAGCAGGCTGCTGCAATCTGTCACAGCCATGGGTCGAGGTCGAAAAAGAAGGAAGAGTTCCAAGCGCTAACTGACCTGATTCCGAACACTCTCATGGCTAACAATGGGTATGTATAAAACATGATTACCAAAGCCGGAAATCGTGAATCAAATCGAAACCTTTTTCCCAGGGTCCTCTCTCTTCTCCACTTGAGGAAAGAAGAATTGGAAGAGGGACGGGACTTTAGGATGGAGGTTGCCGGAACTGGGAGGTGTGGGATTCATCCGCAACATAGAATGAAAGGTAAATTCTCATCAACAAGGACGAAGGAAAGAAAGCAACTATCAGAAGTCCTAGTCTTTTGTTTCGTATTGCCTTTGATTTGAGTAGGTTTTTCTCCGACATTACTGGCCTGGGACAAATCGAAACTACCTGGAAAGTGTCATGTGCGGCTTTGTTATGCTTGTTGTTATGCTGGGTTTGCTCTACACTCGACCTTGTAAAGCGCCTGTAATCTTCCTCTATTAACGCTAAGTAAATCTCTCCGTTTGTTTTGAAATCTTTAGGGTTTTAATTCATGCAAGGATTAAGGTTCGCAAAGCACTGATTTTACACGATCTAGGAGATGACGATGAAGCCATGAGAGAGGTGGACGAGGCAGAAATGATGCTGAGTCTTAGCGAATGCCAGGATGACGCTGCTGAGGTGGATAATGCTAAAGCAAACATAATCTTGTCAAGCGGCCACAACAGAAAACGAGACCAGAAACAAATTCTGTTTCGTTTGGATAGATGTATCAAGTGCTGCGAAAAGGCTACAGTCGATAAAAGCGCCTCGATTGCTCAAGTTACGCTTCGCAAGGCTCTTGTTCATTTAGGTTTTTATCAGCATGGCATCCTGGAAGACGTCGCAAGATCAGATGTCGACATCGCCAAGACTATCCTGAACCGCATTACTCCGTTGACGTTGACAGAGAGAAGCAAAATCTACTTCACCTACGCTCAGTCGTTGCTCGCGTATCGACAAGGCGATACAGATACAGCAATGAAACTTGAGGAGAAGGCCAGGAACAAATGCGAATTACACGATCTGTATAACCAGATTCAACAACTTGACCTGCTAAGATCTCTCATACGGCCACACCCAAAGGCTACAACCGGTCACCGTGTATTGTGTATTCTTTTCCTAGTTTTTCTTAGTATTTCCATAGCTTTAGTAATCTTGCAATAGGTTTTTTGTACACCTGTCGTCTTGCACTGTTGAAGATAGTCCTTGAAGCGAGAACTCACTTTTGTGGAAGTACTGTCAGTAATGTTAGAGAGTTTTCAGTAAACCACAGCGGCAAACAACCTCGTTCCCAGGGCTTCCCTAAACTGTTCAAGGTAAGAATTTAGTCAATCACAAAGTAGGCTGTAATTGGCGAAAATCTAGGCAATCAGAATTGATAAACATACAAATGAAAACCTGCAGGATAATTAAAACTATAGCTATTGGGAGCAGTTGGCCAGACGGACTATATCGACTTTTTTTGGCGTAACACGTCTGATAGTACAGCACGCTACGTTGTAGAACTTTTCAAAACTCCTTTTCGATATATATCATTTTTCTTAAATGCTGGTTTTATTTGTCGTTCGTTTTAATAGTATTGCGCTTGTGGACGCTGTTTAAAAGCTCTTTATACTATTAATTTTCAACTATTCATTGCCCATTCCCATTCATGGCCCTAGTATTTGAAGCCAAATGAAGGGACCTTTGTTTGGGCTGCAAAAGAAGACCTTCCATGAAAAGAGGACAGTTTTTGATCTTGCTTTAAGTTTTCGTTCTGTCAAAAGACGTGACTGGACTGACTTAATTTCCAATAGAGAAAGCTACAATAACGTTGTTATCAGTGTCTAAACACATTCTTAGTAAACTCTTAGATTTGATCGGCTTGGATTTTATATATATATTTTTTCACTATTTGTTTGAGATGCCTAATTGGCTCAACCAACTTATAAGATGACGTTTAAACAACACAACTTCAACCTTTTATGAAATAGAAATTGAATTTATTAGACAACAGATAAAGCTTTACTGGTTTGACTAGAATCATCTTCAACATTACCACTACTAAATTGGTTTAAATATAGCTAAACACATTAGAAATGCCTTGCCTGACAATTAATTTGCCAGTAATTTTGACCAAAGCCATTTTATCTATTCAATACCTAAAATGGGAGAATGGAATCCATATTTCCGCTAAGGCAGGAAATACTACAAGTCAATGCTATGTTATATCTTTTAACATGTTCCATATCTTCTGCAAGGCATTATTTTTATTAAATACTAGTTATCAGTTTTCTGACAAAGATTACATCAATTTATATTGATGTGTTCTTTTTATGCATGTCTCAACTGTGTTTTCACGCATCTTGACAAGAACTTTATTTCTGGAGTTCTGCTTTGATCATATCCTCAAGTTTCACAGCATCCACGGCAAACTTTCTGATTCCCTCTGCCAACTTTTCTGTTGCCATTTGATCCTCATTCAGAAGCCAGCGGAATTTCTTTTCGTCCAGAGAAACTTTCTCAATGTCAAGTTTTGCAGCTGTAAAAATATGTAGAAGGTTCTCTGAGTTAATTCTGAAAAAAACTTTGGAAAACTTCTTCAGAATGTGTAATGTGCAATGTGTAAAATGTAGCCAATATGCTTAAAGATAATAATTGTTGTTACTTCAAATGCCAATCAATTCGTGTTTAGATATTATGACCTTGCACAAAAATAAGTCCCAAACAAAGTTTAAATAAATATAGAGCCATCTAGAGCCAGCTGACTTTTCAATGATTTAAGCACATACATTTGGCATTCTAATCACTTCAATTTAGTCAGTGGCAACAATGTAATTGAAAAAAAGTGATTTTCACAGACATGACAGACATGATTTTCCTACCTTCCTCAACTGAAAGTTTCTGGGAAATTGCCTCTGTTGAATTTGTTAGTTTCTCTAGCAATGAAGGGCTGAAAATAATTACAGAACAATTCACATATCACCTCAGTATTCTTTGAAGTGCTTCTTAGTTCATATGGCTTGTTATGCCTTGTTTATTTGTTCTTTGTAAATTTTCTAGTCTTATTGGTCTTATTGTTGTATATGAGGTGATTGAACAGGATTGTGCATTTTTTAGAAAGGCAAAATTAGGATGAAAAAATAATACCTAAAATTACAGGTTAGTGCCTGGTATCCTTTTTGTAATTACTTCAGAAGAGAAACCTTGGCCTCATTTTCTGAGTCTATAAGTAGTACACATTGACCATTTGTTTATTGATAACTTGGGTTTGTTGTCTAATTGGCTCAAGTGTTTTTTCTTTTCGAAAGTATGTCCTTTTTTTCTGAGAAGTATTGCACAGAAGTATTGCTAAACATAGTAAGACTGAAACTAACATGCTAAATACTGTAACCCAATAGCTGCAGCATGTTGAAATATGTGGAAATAATTTAGTACTGACAGTTGTAATTTTGCCTAGTTCCTGTACACCTTTATCCCATGCCATAATTCTTTAGAAAAAAGTTCATTTGGGTGTTGTAACCAAGGAGAATGGCAAATTGGCCACAGGAAAACATCAAGGCCTAGGAACTTGCCAACTTATTCTTACCATAAAGAGAGTTAAAACTATCAGAAGGAAGCTCAACATAACTACAAATCAGTGTGTCACATGTATTAATATACCTAATAGTAAGAAGATCACATCCAGCTAGTTCAGTTATCTGTCCAGTATTCCTGAATGATGCTCCCATGACAACAGTTTTGTAACCAAACTTCTTGTAGTAATTATAAATTGCAGTAACACTCTTGACACCTACAGCAAAAACATACATTTGTGGCTCATCCAAAATTATTATCTCTGTTTTGTAGTAGTTAACCTTGCAATGTACCTCAGTCACCAGTCATTTGTCCAAAACTCCAAACTCATAGCACACACTTTTTTTTTCAGTGTAAAGAGGAGTAATGAATACTTAAATCCTTCTGGATATTTGTTTTGATGAATAAAACTGCCGCTGATTCTCTGCAGACATGTCTCATAGAGAGAATTATTCCTGGCTATTGACTGCTGCTGCAATTTGAATGTTTATTTAGCTTTACAATTTTGCCACACAATTCATATTTTTACAATTTCTGCTTATTAATTTATTGTTAGTAACCTGGATCATCTGCAGGTTGAAATTGCTTCTGGTCTGTGTTCTTGACATACCAATCCAGAATACGCCCAACAAATGGTGAGATCAGCGTGACCCCAGCTTCAGCACAAGCTACTGCCTGTAACAAAGACACAAGTCAAGGTATGAGCCACAGATTGAAATAAATTACTATACTGTGCATGACTGTTAGAATACATCAAAGTAGTTTGTCCTTAGTCTTAGTTTATCGTGCTAATCCCAAAAAAAAAAAAACAAAACAGAGAAAAAATTTGTCAAGAATTACCTGAGCAAAGGAGAAAAGTAGGGTCATGTTACAGTGAATACCTTCTTGTTCAAGAATCCTTAAAAAGTGATTCAAAAAGAAAAGGTGGTCAGAACAAAACTTTTGTGCTCATCATGAGGAGTATTGTGACCCCCCCCCCTCCCTATTTGGCCACTAAACTGCTATCAATAGCAGGGTAGTTTTGAGAGTTGGATTTCATGGAATGTAAACAGGAAGTAGCTATAATGTTTGCTACACAATAATCATCTAATGTGACATATTCCATTTGGTCAACCTCTTGAGACATTCAAGGGTGTAATACAATGATGTACTTGGTACGGTATATCCCTGAAGGCTTTCTTGAAGGCTTTCTCTTACCATGTAGATTCCCATAGCCTTACTTTCAGGTAGGACTTTAAGATATAGGGAAATGGGAATGTTCAGCCATTCTCGCAATAATGTACAGTTATTATGTAAACATTAAGACACAAAGTCATACTATTAGTAACAATATTCTTCTTCTTTGCAAAAATAAAGTTTTCTGATGATAGCTACATTAATGATAATGATGATGAGTGCAAAGCTACAGAGGTTATAGAGTACTAACTTAGCAGCTTGGACCCCTTCCCAAGTTGTGCTGAGCTTGATAAGAATTCTATCTTTGCTGATTCCTGCTTCCTCATATAGCTGTATAAACTTTTTTGCTCTTTCAATTGAACCCTCCACGTCAAATGACAACCTTCAAATGAAGAAGCATGTAAGAAAGCAACACTTAAAATGACAGATGTACATACAGCTACATGTATACTTATTACATTATTTTCTGGTTATGATCTTCATATGTCAAAAGCTGGCTGTGATTAATGCAGCTGATGCTTTCCCAGAGAAAGATGAGTTAGTGGATATCTAATCAGTACCTAGTGACTTTAACATCTTCCAGAGTTTCTGTATTAATTTCAACACATGCATGTAAGATATCAATACTGGTAACTTTGCTGGGCTTGTTGGCAACAGCCTGATAAATTTCGTCAATGTTATCAACAACTACAAGTTGACAAACCTGGCATCAACCTCTGTTGAAACACGACCTGGGATAATCTTCAGAATTTCAAGTCCAAACAGGACAAACTAACAAGAAATAAATGAGAAGCAAAGTCAGCAAGGGAGGGTGACAGTCCCAGTCCACTCTACAAGAATATGCATAACCAACATTTCTTAAGATAATTAAATTATTGTGATTTAGCTGGCTTTAAATTTTCAGTCAGATTTAAATTTTTTTTCAGCCCATGAAATCAACTGGTAACTGGTTGTTAGTGGCATTCCTGTAAAGGGGAAGTAAGTTTACTCTCACTGTTTACCATCCAGGTTGCATGTAAGCTGCACTAGCTACCAAACTGTTGGAGAAAGCCTATACATTGGACTTCGCATTTTTTCATGCCTCATGCTATATTGTCAACTAAAGAGAGGGCCTGTTACCACTGCTTTCAGTGCTGTCAATAAGTTTTGAAGTAAACGGCTGCACTAGGCAAGTAGCCTCCTAGGGGGGTTTGGGGGCATGCCCCCCCAGAAAATTTTGAAATTTAGATGCGTGGAAATGCTATTTTCAACGTTTTCTTGACAGTATTTGGGCCTAAAGA
>OMLO01002021.1_pt1 | contig 16082 bp, 12 predicted proteins | sample 1674811 | NCBI WGS metagenome assembly OMLO01 (sample SAMN06265003, study PRJEB25207) | coral metagenome | isolation source: Coral host | place: Mexico:La Bocana,Puerto Morelos, Mexico | collected 2008-11-13 | reverse complement strand
CAATATGCCTGCACTTCATCTCATTGAATCCTGGCTAAACAAAGAAAGGCTTAAAAAAGGGGGGAACTATATGGGAAAGCCATGATTTTCCCTTCCATCAATCCTGGGGGAACAACTTGACGCAAAACTCCGAGTCGGAAAGTCAACTCCCACTTTTTTTCCTTGCCCGAAATCCAATCCTCACCGCTCTCCAGGATGCTACAGTTGATGGAGGAAATACCACACCACTTTGAGCCGATTTTTGGCCCAGAAATTGAGTGAACAGTACCCTCCTGGTTTGATGCTTTTTTATTTGTTTGGAGCTATGCCGCAATGAACAAAAGACGTTTCCCAGTCTGTCAACGGGTTGTAGCAGGAAGAAACCCTTCCATCAACTGTAGATCAAATGGGACCTGCATTAGATGGCTCATCGCAGCGGAGATGCAGTGTAGTTGGCCCAGTCACCCCAGGCACTTCCAGTCAGACCATCCTGCAAACAGCAGCGTCAAAATGTACAAAATGGATGCAACGAATTGTCCGATTGGCAAAATGAAAGCACACGAAAAAGGGAATAGCGTTAGAGGCTTCCCTTTTGTTGTTCCGGCTTCCCTTTACAAGGTTTTTCCTTGATTTTCTACATGGCTCGCTTTTGACTTCGCTTTTGGTGTTCCAGCTTCGGTTTGCAGGGTTTTGATCACACAATGGGTCACTATATCCACCCGAATATTGCTTCAGGTGCACAAGCTTTTTGCCTGAAGCTCAATTGGTCACAAAAAGGCTTAACCATGCCGAAAATGTGAGTCCCTCTGTTCAAGTTAGGGGTTTGTGAACTCAACAAACCGTAGCGGCTGCCCTGAGATTGTATGATGTATGACAGAGGTAAGAAGTCTACGGATTCCCGCCCTTGCAGACCTGGAAAACAGCAAGTAACATATGCGCGTTGCATTGGCTGTCTTTGCAGATTTATGTGGATTCGCGTATGAACCCAAAGGCACTACTAGAATCCATTGCAAGATCTCCAACGTGCTGAAACCAGGAAAGAATCCTATGTGCTACAACCAGACTCTACCATAACTGATGAGAAATGCTTGAAAAAAATATTCCATCCACACATCAATCCAACCACAACACATCCCAATACCCTTGCAGACCTGGAAAAACATGCCAATGATGGCCATCATGGCCAGTCGGCCATTTGCAAGCTCTGCTGAAAGCTTCTTGGTCTTCTCCTCAGGGTCGGAGGAAGTCAAGACCTTGAAGCCATAGTCGCCAGGGGTGCCAGTCTTGTAGTCATCGAAGCCACCGCTGAACTCAACAAAGCCAAAGTAGGCAGCGATCTGAGCCCATCCAGCAACTGGCACCTTGGAAACTGCTGCAAGTCCGTTGGGGATGTCAGCGAACTTCAGGCCTGAGGATGGAGATAAGAAGCCTGGCCTTAGCTGCTTAGCTGCCGAAGGATGATAGGAAGTTGGAACTATCTTGAACAAACTGAATCTTTCCAATCTCAACTCAACTGCATTTGCTTCCCAAGACATTCAAATCTCAATTGCTGAGTCCGGAGCAGCTTGCCAGTGATCTCTGGGGTAATATATCCTCGCAACAAATGATCGGAAGGCACACTGCATCTTCATCAATTGTCAGACTTACACACGAAAGAGTCAGATTCCAGATACTTTGATGTGCTGCTGTTGTTGCAATCAGAAAAGCAAACAAAGAAATACACAATGAAGTCCGAAGCACCCATGGTCGCCATCATGGAGATTCGGCCATGCTTCAATTCCACAGATCGACGGCGCTTGAAAGCAGCCACATCACCATCAGAAGTAAAGCCTACGGGGTCCCAAAACCCGACTGGCGCTTGCACACCCAACTCGTTCTCGAATGCTCGCAAGGGAGAAGCGGTGTAGTTGGCCCAATCGCCCCAAGCACTTCCAGTCAGACCATCCTGCATGTTCAAGTCTTTGTCTTACTAAATATATAGAAATATATAGATGTATATAATTCTGTACATGTGACACGTGTATACCGTATACCTACTGTCATAGACATACACATATGTTTCACAAGTAGCATATGCACAGTACGAGTACTTATATGTGCATCAAGAATTCAACAGCTACTCAACAGATCAAACCATTCACAAAATGCGCCACATACTTGAGAATAGAAGGTTGTCTTGACAGAAGAAACTAAATCCCTTCCAAATCTCAAAGGGTCCCAATGTGAAGAACCAACGGTTTTCCACTCAGAACTTGTGTTGATGTCAAGTTTTCGGAAAGCGCATTCGAAAGTAAATGGTTCACAATTATCTAGTTACGGTAATCAAATGTGTCAACTCTTTGTATGCATGTTGCATTCGCTGTGTTTACAGGTTACGTGGATATCTGTATGAACCCAAAGGCACTACTAGAATCCTTTGCAAGATCCAACGTGCTCAAACTGGGGAAGGATTGAAGGATTCTTTGTCTTCAGGATATGAATCTCTCTAAACATATATGTCTCCTTTGAGGCTTCCAGGAGTATACATCAGATATGATGACCTTGCTTCAATGTGCAAAACTGCTCAAGCAATCTTGCACTGCGAAACTTGGAATTTATCTTCGTACATGGCATTGTCTGTCATTATCTCCTGCACCATCTTGAGTTGAAACAACCATGAAGAAACAAGTGGTAATCACATACATTGTCAAAGGAAGTTTATATGAGAGACTTCCGATATACTAAGGACATCGCAGAGCAAGCAGAGTCAAGTAATAGAATCGTCAAGTCATAGAATTGTCAAGTAATAGCAGAGTCAAGTATTAGAATCGTTACAGTAAGCAATAGAATCGTCTCAAGTAATAGGTACGCTGTTGTGTTGTGTGTGCACTGCTGTGATGTGTTGTGTGTGTACTGTGTTGTGCTATGCTGTGTGTATACTACTGTGTTGTGTTGTCTGTATACTGCTGTGTTGTGTTGTGTGTATACTGATGTGTTGTCTTGTGTGTATACTGCTGTTTGGTGTTGTATGCACACTGTTGTGTTGTGTTGTGCGTACACTGCTGTGCTGCGTTGTGTATGCTGCTGTGTTGTGCTGTGTGTATACAGTATACAGTATACTGTTGTGTTTTGTCGTGTGTACGTTGCCGTGCTGTTGTGGTGTGTTGTGCTGTGCTGTGTTGCGTTGTGTTGTGCTGCGTTGTGTTGTGTTTACACTGCTGTGGCGTGTTGTGTGTGCACTGCTGTGTTGTGTTGTGTGTACACTGCTGTGTTGTGTTGTGTGTATATGTTGTGTTGTGTTTTGTGTATGCTGGGTTGTGTTGTGTTGTATGTATCCTGGGTTGTGTTGTGTGCAAACTGCTCTGTTCCTTTGTTGTGTATACTGCTGTGTTGCGTTGTGTGTGTGTGTGTGTGCTGTTGTGTTATGTTGTGTGTCCACTGCTGTGTTGTGTTCTGTGTATACTGTTGTGTTGTGTTTTGCGTATGCTGGGTTGTGTTATGTGTATCGTGGGTTGTGTTGTGTGTAAACTGCTCTGTTCCTATGTTGTGTATACTGCTGTGTTGTGTTGTGTGTATACTGCTGTGTTGTGTTGTGTGTACACTGTTGTATTGTGTTGTGTGTATACTGCTGTGTTGTGTTGTGTATACTGCTCTGTTGTGTTGCATGTGTACTGTTGTGTTGTGTTGCGTGTCACTGTTGTGTTTTGTTGTGTGGTGTCGTGTTGGTGTCGCGTTTTGTTGGTGTGGTGTTGTGTTTGTGTCGTGTTTTGTCGTGTCATGTTGGTGTCGGGTTCTATGTGTGGTGTTGGTGTCGCGTTCTTTGTGTCGTGTTGGTGTCGCGTTCTTTATTATGTTGGTGTCGTGCCGTGTTGTGTTGCATTGTGTTGTGCGTGTATTGTCGCGTTATTACCTTCGTAACGTTCAGTTGCGCCGCGTGTTTCTTTCGTCGCTTTTTCCGAATCGCACCGCCCAGCGGTTTTTGGAGTGGTAAAGCGACCACGGGATGTCGGAAGGAATACAGGTCCAATCAGGAACTGCGGCGCTGCTTCTACAATTTTGTTGCGGTAAAATTACGGTAAGGGAGTTCCAATCTACAACCAGACTCTGCAATGACTGACTAGAAATGTTTGAAAATTTTTGAAAACATTTTCGATCCACACATCAATCCAACCACAACACATCCCAATACCCTTGCAGACCTGGAAAAACATGCCAATGATGGCCATCATGGCCAGTCGGCCATTTGCAAGCTCTGCTGAAAGCTTCTTGGTCTTCTCCTCAGGGTCGGAGGAAGTCAAGACCTTGAAGCCATAGTCGCCAGGGGTGCCAGTCTTGTAGTCATCGAAGCCACCGCTGAACTCAACAAAGCCAAAGTAGGCAGCGATCTGAGCCCATCCAGCAACTGGCACCTTGGAAACTGCTGCAAGTCCGTTGGGGATGTCAGCGAACTTCAGGCCTGAGGATGGAGATAAGAAGCCTGGCCTTAGCTGCTTAGCTGCCGAAGGATGATAGGAAGTTGGAACTATCTTGAACAAACTGAATCTTTCCAATCTCAACTCAACTGCATTTGCTTCCCAAGACATTCAAATCTCAATTGCTGAGTCCGGAGCAGCTTGCCAGTGATCTCTGGGGTAATATATCCTCGCAACAAATGATCGGAAGGCACACTGCATCTTCATCAATTGTCAGACTTACACACGAAAGAGTCAGATTCCAGATACTTTGATGTGCTGCTGTTGTTGCAATCAGAAAAGCAAACAAAGAAATACACAATGAAGTCCGAAGCACCCATGGTCGCCATCATGGAGATTCGGCCATGCTTCAATTCCACAGATCGACGGCGCTTGAAAGCAGCCACATCACCATCAGAAGTAAAGCCTACGGGGTCCCAAAACCCGACTGGTGCTTGCACACCCAACTCGTTCTCGAATGCCAGCATGGTCACCTGCTGTGGTGTCTTGCATCGTTACGTTGTTCTGCAGCAAACGTGCTAGAAAGTCCTGCTTAAAGTTTGGAGAAGGACCAATTAAAACCGAATAAGATTGTATAGGGAGTATCCATTTTCTCAAGTGATTCTCGTGCCAAGTGATAAACCCCGTCTGAAAATGGGAACTTTTCACGACAACAGTTTGTACCTTCTGTTCATAAGCTGTGTCTACTGATGTCACCAGTTCTTTGGTCGTTGGAATCTATTTGTTCATAAGAAACCTTGAAGAAACATGGGATCAAATCAAAGGATTGATTTCCAGAATCCTTCCTTTGGAAACAACACAATGAGAGGAATATGGAGAAATACCTTTCAAAGGCGTCCAACCTCAACCACCTTCAAACTGAATAACCCAAAAGCAATGCGTTGATGTCCGAAATCTAGTCTTATTTTTGGGCCACATCAATGGCAACATAAGTGTTTTAATTGAAAAGCTTTTCTAATACGAAAGGTCACATAACATAAAACTCCACTTCTCAGTTGCCCCCACTTCTGTTGTGCTTGAAGCTTTGGATTGGCAGCTTTGAAACCACCCAAACGCCCCAACGTTGGGCCTATCTTACAATCAGCTTACCCTTCCTAAACACAAGCCAGGTGCACCAGTTGTGGCTTGACATTTCCAAGAACCTGTCACAGAAGTCTTCAAAATTGGCAGCTACCAATCACCCCCAGCCCCCAAATATACCAAAGGTGTGAGAATGTACCTAATTGTGGAGATAGAATCTTTACACACCAAAGATCTGGAGCTATTTCTTTGAGTATAATTTGTCATGTAGCCTACAGGAACCCGGCAAAGCGGATCATTGCAGGTTTGTCTCGCCTTTCGACCACTAGCGGTCAGTGCAGCCACTGCTGCTCCGGCAACAGCCAGGGATGCAGTTTGGCTGCTCTGTGCTGCCTCGAGCTCAACTTCGATACAACATCAGAAAGTTTCAAACAAACCACCAGTAGTTCCCTCAAACATCATGTCATTCATGATTTAAGAGCAACTGCCTTCAGCTCATTTACATAGATATCTTTTAAAAAAGCGCAGAGGTTGTAGAACAATCATGGCAGTTTACCCTTATTTAATCCTATTTATTTCTCCTGGAGAGTCCCCACCTGCCCTCGAGCAACAGAAGCCGAGGCAGTTGAAGCCTTCAAGCGCCGGCTGGTCGCAAAGGTTGGTATGCAAACGTTGGAGAAAAAAGCTACCGCAACAATACCAAAACGTCCAAGTCAATCTCACCAGCCATGGAAAGGGCTAGACTTGTACCATTCTTTTCCAAGGTGTGGAATTAGAAGCTGTGGAGTATCTGGGCCATCCCAACACGAAGGTGACTTGAGGCAGGAGTCACAGTCACGAATGAGGCGCCACCAACCAATGCAGCTGCGCCTGGAAAAAACTGATTTTGCTGGCGAAGTGCACAGTTGACTACCGCAGTGATGATTTCAAGCACCTACAATTGAACTTATATAGATCCAATGCAGTCAAAAATGAACAGTGGAATCATTAAAACATTGCTTGATCTCCAGTCCAATTTGATTTTGAAAAATCAAGGTAGTGACTGTTCACAAGGGCCTTTACATTGCACAAGGAGGCTGAACCATCGTTTCTCAGTCCCAATGCCTGCAGCTGCCGCAATAGTAGTTCGAGAAGTAGACGCCATCCTCAGCAGGAAGATGACACGTAAAGCTCTTCAGTCAAGAATTCACAAGCTATGTGAAACGCAATGAAAATCTCTAACAGTCGAGAAAGAAACATGCAATGAGCAAGAACAGGCAACAGGAAGCAATTCATCTCCTGTTTTTCATGTGCCAAAAGAAGAGTACATTCCCCTTTGCACTGACAACTCTCAAAGAGCTCACAATCACTTTGTTACAAAATTGCTGGGACAAGGGCTCTCTGCAAAACAGGTGGGAAAGGAAACGGGCCAAAAATGACAGGTGTATTTACCTGCACAGCCTTGAGTTATTAAAAGCCTGCAAGGTGATCAGCGACCATAGATGATGGCAGGTGGTTGGGCGCGTAGGTTTCCATCACCATTTGCCCGAATCTAAAATGATCCTACAAAAATATACATCAAACTGATATCACTGCATTGACCATGGCAATGCATTTTGACAAGGAATCAAAAAACCAACGAAGTTTTGCTCAGCAAAAAGTCAGCACTACAATGGATTTGAATGTATACATATCTGCAGGAACCTGCATTTGCTTGCCGCAACCTTCGCTCCAAAAAAAATGTGGTACTTTCCAGCTCCAAAACTCACAGCTATATCACTTAACTTTTATTTGGGGAATCTGTTCCCAGCACCTGATGATAATGATGTCAAATTGGATACCAAAACAGCATTGTGATTTCTTCTTAGATATGCCTGCACTTCATCTCAGGGAATCCTGGCTAAACAAAGAAAGCCTCAAAAAAGGGGGGAATTATGTGGGAAAGCCATGATTTTCCCAGCCATCAATCCTTGCGGAACAACTTGATGCAAAACTCCGAGTCGGACAGTCAGCTCCCCTTTTTTTCCTTGCCCGAAATCCAATCCTCACCGCTCTCCAGGATGCTACAGTTGATGGAGGAAATACCACAGCACTTTGAGACGATTTTTGGCCCAGAAATTGAGTGCCCTTTTTCTCCTGGTTTGATGGGTTTTTTCAATGTTTGAAGCTATGCAGCAATGGACAAAGGAAGATCCCCAGTCTTTCAACGGGTTGTAGCAGGAAGAAACCGGTCCATCAACTATAGATTCTTTCGTCACCTCTGACGCTGGGTGGGACCCAACCCTCGATGCCATCTATCCGAATTGCTGGATGGCATCCTTACCAGTGAAGAGATCGGCCGAAATGATGCCAAGGGCCGCAAACCTGAATGATTTGAAATGGAGATGCACATGGAAAAAACACCACATTGGAGGTATATATAGTTGTTTAGTTTTTTAGTTTTATAGCTATAGAGTCATATAGTTTTATAGTCATATAATATAGTTATATAGTTGTATAGTATTGAAATGATGCAGTTATATGGTTACAAAATGAAATAGTTACTTATTTACTTCATATACAGATATGAACAATACAGTAGATGGTGCGGTTCCCACGTGTTAATTTCTAGAACATCTTCTAGTTGGTTCCTTAAATTAAAAGATTTCCAGGAAAATTCTTGGAGGTAAGATTTTTGGTCACATACACACCCCATGTTGGGTTTTCAGGAGAGGTCAAACCATAAAATAAAGGTTCACCTATGTGCCTACGCAGTCCCACCTGCAATTGACGAGGAATGTTCCCCTAGCTACATCACTACAAGTACAATTAAGGTTTTTGACAAAAGATCAAAAAATGAAAACATACCCTCTGGTAAACTAACATTGCAATGGATTATCCCCATCTTTAACAGGAAATGCACCTTCAAAAAGGTCCATTTTCCATTGCCATGGCTATGTTAGTTTACTGGAATGTATCTATCTGGCCAAATTATAATATTTCACCAAAATGGATTTCTCTGAAATTTTCGGGGAATTCCCTTCCTTTTCACCACCATTTGGGGGCCTTTTTGGTCGTGTTTGAGGTCGCTATAATTTGACCTTTTCCCGGAACTCGGAGACCCCACCCAGCGAGAGCGAAGTGAGGTTCATGGCTCTTGGTGAAAATAACACCTACCACCCGTTTTAGATGGTTGGTAGAAAGAAAAGTGTCATGTTCAACTCCTTCATAAATATGGCAGCTACATACAACTCCCCTCACACTCCACTATGGAGTAGATTGGGAAGAGGGCAGACCAATGAAACTTAACTGTCGTTGCGGATTTTTCCTCCATCGCCTACTTCAAAACACCAATGGGTCCCTTACGTTCATAATGGCAACCTGAATGCCTAGCCAGTCTGTCAAAGAAGCTACAGCGAACTGCCTCATCCTGTCGTGACAAAAACCTACGTGCTGCCACAATTGCCCGAAAAGTGAGGAACACTAAAGGGTCAAGAAGACCTGACATGAACGCAATGGAAAGTGCGGAATTTCTACAACTGGAGAAACCCAAAATGGCATTAGAGATCAACGTACGCAATTTTTGGAGCTGTTGCGAACCAAAGGGCACCAATTCCATACCCCAAAAGATGCTACTATAAACCCCCCCTTTTACAAGAAGAACCTTGGTTTTCAAGTCATATTGGAGTTTGGCCAGCCTTTCAAGTTTACTATGTGCACTTTGTATCCTTTTGGCAAGTTTACCAAGTCTTGGGGGGACCATGGTAGGTCATGTTACAGCCCAGGTCCATAGCATACGAAACAGTGTCAATGGTCGTTGGATTGACAAATGGCAAAAGAGCATTTCGAAGGAGGAGGAGGTGCTGCTTATTGGAACCCCACATCCAACTTTTTTTCCAATCAATTATCATCCCAAGAGCTCTAACCAATTTAGTGGTCAAACTGAGGATAGGGGCACGGAGTCTTGGTTGCATCGTAGCCCGTCCCCAGCTATCAGCATAAGCGGATGCCTTGACACGGTCAGAGATTTGCGACACTGCAAATGTCCATATATGTCCAATACATATCATGACAACTACAGAGAAGGTATCCCCTTCTGGGAAGCCACGAGAACAGTTAGCAGGTTGACTACAAGATGTACCCAACATCCAGACCCTTGAAAGCCGACGAATGGTAGCAATCCAAGGTATGAGAATACTTCTTGGTAGGCCCAATGAAAGGAGAATGCTAAGTGCCTGGTCCTGGTCAATGGTATTGAAGCACTTTAACAAGTCTAAGCTAAAGCCAGACGCCGGAATATCATGAAGAGCATGGTGTTCCAACCAGTATTGCCATTCATATGATGCATCCATGGGACCTCTGGACTGTAGCAGTCCAGTGACCTCTTTCGGGATCTGGTTTGCAAGTGACCCCTGTGACGATATAGTTGCGGTAAGACACTGATAGGTCTCACATCCGCAGCAGAAAGAGAACCCTCTATCTTTGGGACTAAGAACGTTTTGGCAATACAAAACCAATCAGGGAAGCCCTCGGTATAGCTATTCATGACACTAGCAAGATCCCGAATGGCCTGAAAGGGCAGTTGACGAAGTTCTGAGGCAGAGACGTGGTCAACACCCCTAGCAGCAGTAGGTTTAATGTCCCTAATGGCCTGCATCCACAAATCTACATCCTGGAAATGGATTTCCGGAAATTCCATCTTCGGTACACCCTGCAACAACGTGGAAAGGAAATCATCGGGAGGCAAAGGTGCAGGGTTCTCTGGATGATGCCAAAATTGTTGCCAGTATTGATTAAGTGTTTCAAAAATCTCTTGCGGCGCATGCTGAAAGCAGTGCTGAGTGAGCTGGCACACCTCTTTGGAAAAATCAACTTCGGCATTTGGCAATACAGTAAGAGAATAACTATCCACACTTTTAATGGAACACGGGATATCATCAAGGTACACAAGATTGCTCATTGAGAACAGCTGTGGACAACCTGAGAAGATATGAACCAAACCATCTTCTGCGGGAGCAATTTGCACACTATCAGAAACATGCACCAGTAGTTCTGAAACTGGAGGGCGGAAGTTCTGTTTCATTTTTGCAAAAGCTTTAGCTGACCCCTGTTTGGTATCCCAAAGCTGGTGCAATTGTCGTCTTTGTTGCCAATGTGACTGGTTACTTTTGACCTCAGCATCAGTGTAAAATTTGGTGAGCTGATACAACGAAAAAACGTAGTCAAATTCTGGCAAAGGATAACACGGTGGCCCTAGTTCTGGCTGCGTCTGACACCAAAGAAGGAAAGAGTTACCCCAGGATCTGTCTCTTAAGATGGCATCCCATTCAGCAACAAGTTCATCATGAAAGCGAAAGGACATATGATGCTGTTTTTGGTAGCGTCGGAGAAAGCTCTGCAAGCGTCTCATGTGAAGAACCTTTTTCCTGGTGGCAAAATCATAGATCTCCCCCGGTGGTGAGTAGTCACCAGGACGAGTCACGGGTGTGAGGCTCTTGACTGAAATTTTCTCAAAGGTAGCAGGCTTACATCGGCCTCTGAATTTCTTAGGAAGGCCACGGATCCTCTGCAATGAGACACCATTTTTCCTTTGCTGTTCACGAAACACTATGTCAGCCGTGAACTCAATTGCATGACCCCATTCTTCAATAGTAGAAGGAGTGCCGAGAGTATCAACTGCTTGTTGGTATGCCTCAGGAAACAATTCATCTTCTAAGTCCAGCTCAATCCAACTCTTAGGTTGCTTGAGACGGGTGTCAAAAACACCTTGAGAGGGGAAAGCAAATTCAACAAATACAGGTCGATGCGTATCAAAGTACTGCTGGGAACTGACTCGAATGTCTCGAAGAAATGGCACAAGATCAGTCGAGATCAAGGCATTGTCAGCAATGGTCGAGTCCCTACAGGTTTTTTGCATTACTTTCCCAAGTTTCTCTTTGGAAAGCCTAACTAGGTCTTTGAGTCCAAGCCTATTCAAGGTTTCCTCACAATCCAATGAAAACGGGTCAACATTAAAGTCTCCTGCAATGATAAAAGGGAGAGGAAGTTTGCTACAGGCCTGAACTGCTTCAAGAAAAAGATTGGAGTTTAGCTGTTGTGAATTGCAACGAGTGTTGGGTAGGCCATATACCACTACAAGCTGAACATGTAGACAGCCAAACAAAACAACCGAATGCACGATGCGTCCTGTGGCAAGGGTCAAGCGTATCAATTGCAGCCCTACAAGGTAGGGAGCTAAGAATCGCAGTACCTGACGCTTTCCCACGAAGAGACTGTTCCCCATCAGATCTTGAAAACTGATCTTCCATTGGAGCAGACCAAATGACCTTGAATTTACTCCTACTCATCTGGGAGATGAAAAGTTGCTGGGCGCGAAAAGTTGCAGCAGTTTCTGATGCTGTGAAAAGGTCAACACCATGTTCCTGGACAATTTGACTGTAATAGTCATGCTTGTTGACAATGCACGTTGGATTGGTAATGCAAAGTCGAGTACAAAACTCTTTACCTCGTGGTCCAGGGTTTGCAGCCTCACCAATCCTGTTCCCTCGGAGAGGGTGCCAGAAAGGTGAATCACAACGAAAAGTGATGTTCATGAAAGAGTTGAATGAAAAGGCATCATGAAAATTTGAGTCAAAGAATACAAGATGTCGAAAAGAAATCTGTACTATGTTCAGTATCACTCCCAAAAATACAAGGTAATGTACCAATGGATGGTTTGACAATGGAGTACCATAAACTCGAAACGAAGTTGCGACAAGACCACATTCGAGAGAGCGGTTGGGTTTCTTCGTTCCGAATAGTGATGTTCATCCTATGGAATGTGATCAGATTTGGAGTTTCCCTAGTGATATTCCATTTCAAGCTGATGTGACTCAATCTTTTGCCATTCCGATGATCTTGGGCAGTGATTTGACCTTTGTCAGGGCTGAAAACCATGAATCGTACCAAACCAACCTCCTGATTGAAAGACATGATTCGACATTGTATGGTCAGTTTGGCATTGTGAAACCTTCGGACTCCCCTGTTAGGGATACATTGTTGGTTGATTCCGTCCTACAATGTGGAGAGCTGAAACATGATCTGCCCTACATCTTTGCTGGTATCAGACAGGTAGACATTGAACGCGATTATATTCCAGCCTGTGATCATTTCGCTCTTCGCTTTCGAGGTGATTCCCTTCCTGTGCAAGTTCTCACATCGTTGTATCAACATGCTCTCTCGTTACCTGCTTTGGAAAAGTTAGGTAGGCCTGTTGTTGTGAACTCCATTTCAGGTGGTGTTGAATTGGTTTTTGGAAATGCACAGCCCTTGGCCACTTGCCCGCCAAAAGCATTTGTCAAAGCACTTTCGATCGCAGTGATTCGTTTGTTGCTCAACAGCCTTGCACAGCAGACAGGCTCCAGTGAAGACCTTCAGATAATTCTGAAATGGCATGGTAGGGAACTTTGGTCTGGACCAATCCACCCCCACACCAAAATGAGTGTCATGATTTCCTTGATTGCCACTGGTCTAGTTCCAATTGAAGGTGATTCCCCTATTCGTCTCATCTCACTTGGCAAAAGAATGTGTGATGAATGGAGACTTGGTGACTATCCTCAAAATGCAAAAGGTTTCATTCCAATCCACTTGATGTTTGGTCTCCATGGGGGGGGTCCCAGCAAGAATAGCCAGAAAATCATGCACAAAAATGCCATTGCGGGTGCTCTCATTCAACATGGCTATGACATGAGTTGGATCTCTACTACGGTTGATTCTCTCATCAACAAGTTTGGCATAGCTAAGCTTCAATCAGTTTCTGCAATGCCAATGGGGGGGGGGAAAAATCAATGCTATTCAGAAGCTTTGTAAGGAGGCACAGATTGAAATCCCAAATCCCTCACCGCCTGCTACGGGTAAGTTTGTCAATGCCATCCCCAAAAAGAAGCGTCAATCTACCGTGTTGAATCCTCATGACTTTGTTGTTACGCCGGGTTTCTTCTTGAATGAGGACAAGTCTGAACCACCCATTTTGCAGGGAATCCGTGGTCAAACGCATGGACTTTGTTTGGTCACACCGGATCAGATTTTACCATGGCTTCGTGAAAATCAATCCATTTCCAGCGATGAACTTGGAGTTGTGGTACTTGGACTTTTGCCGCACTCCACAGATTTGCCACATGAAGAAGTCACCTTTCCATGCCAAAACACTGGAGGGCAAAGTGTTCTCTTAACTGGAACACTTGTTCAGCTGGGGGAAAAAAGATCTCCTACACCAAAGGTGATCCAAAGCAGGTTGCTGAAGAGCCTAGTGTTCTTATGGCCATCACAATCTTTCAGTCAGACTTTCCCCCTGAACAATGGAATGATTGCCTTCATAACACCTCGGGGTTCATCAAGAGGCACCTTGACCAAGAAAGTTTGGGAGACGCATTACATTCGATTTGGGGCCGTTCACTTCGTCATGGAAATTTGCCGGCTTCGCCACAACAGGCGTCTAGTGTCCAAATGCATGCATCAGTCCCATCCAGCCAGGTGAACAAGGTACTGGTGAAATCTGGATTCAACTTGGTTTTCTGTACCCCTAAGGAACGTAATGGGCGGGTTTCCTCTCAATACAAAATTGCATGGCTGGAAGGATCCCATTCTCATGCCACGGTTCAAGCTGCAAAAACCCAACATTGTTTGGGATTGGTTCGGGGTCCGAAGCCACGTAAGATGCAACATGATAGCCTTGAAGGAAATGACCCTTGGGCCAGTTGGACTGGACCTAGACCGTCACCTTCCGTTGTGCTCCACTGGTTCAAAGGCCAACAGCAGGTCCAATTGACACTCGACTTGGAGATCAGGATGCAAAAATCCAAACGTTACAGACTGAAATCAAAAAACTGACTGAAGGCCAGGAGAAGTTCCAGCATGAAACAAATCTCATGTTCAAGAAAGTTGAATCCAGAGATCAGAAAAATATGAAAGAAGTTCGTGATGCCATTGGTGACCTTCAAAAAGATTTCCAAACTGCGCTCGCCAATTCCATCCAAGAGAACTCCAAGAGGATGGATACCAACTTTCAGGAACTCAAGGCTCTTTTTCGTCAGGCCAAGAGCAAACGATCGTCAGAAGACCTTGGTGGTTCTGACGCTGACATGTGACTAGTTTTTGACAACACTGCAGCTTGCAGACCTGCATGGTTTGAATTTGTTTGGTGTACAGACTCTTTCGCCATTTGTGTTTTTCGTTTCTTGAGGTACACGTGGTTCATCACTGGCTCTCTTAGGTGGCATGTCTGGGATCATGCTTTGAGGGCACAGTGCATTCCAATAACTTGTTTTTGTACCTTCTTGATCTCTGTGGTTTTTGCTTTGCTACATCAGTTTGACATGGCTTCCGTAAATAGCCTATCAAGGGTAATCTTTCATCAGAAACCACTTTGTCACGGGGTGACAGCTTTTGATCATCCATGGCACTTTGAAGCTTGGGAAAAAGGATCCGGTTTTCGCTGGTTTGGTGATGTCTCGTTGCCTGTTTCGCCTGTTTTTGGTACTGGATCCATCCCAAGTCAGGTCAGTGCTTTTTGCTGCAATTTCGTTATTTTAGGAATGAACAATGGAATTTATCTTGATCTAGGATTGCGAACTAAGCTATCTCTTCCCTGTATCAAGATTGTCTTTCTTTGCTACCGAGGTATCAGTAATACATCCTCTGTAGTATATCGGATTCTTTGCCACATCCATGAGATTGTCAGGCTGATTTTAGGGCAGCATTCATTTGGTAATGTTTGGGGTACTCTGACAGCTTCATGGCCTCTGCAACTTTTACTGGTTTGGCTATAATTTGACCAGATCTAGAGATGTTTAAACCACCCACCCCTTTAAAGGGGGGACATTCATCGCTGACCAATGGATTTTTAGCTCCAAGGCGCATGGCAAAGCGTCCGTTGTTCAACTCCTGCGAGCTACGGGTTGATGCTTCAGAAATCCGGCGAGAAAACCACCGTTTGGATGTATAAAACCGTGTAGGTAATGGTAAATAAACTACCAACCTCAACTGGTTTTTACAGGGTAAAAACTCATATTGTAGTTTACCCCATTTTTTGCAACGTTTTGTGCATGCCAGGTGGTGCAGGATTTCTTCCATCAACAATATGAAACAGTTCCGGCCACAAAAAGTTACACCACCGTAGACCCCAAACAGTTGCACAAAACGCACATAAAATTCTTGAGATAAGCCCAGACCACAGACGCCGCATTCCAGAACAGCTGGAAGACAAGATGGGAGACAAGACCTGAGACAAGAGAAACACAAGACCAAGGAGGCGGACACAGCAACCCAGCCAAGGTGGACACACTTAAGACAGCATTGAGAACCCCAACAGTAAACTGTTTGGGGAACAAGCTCAGAGACAAAACCAGAGACAAGCCAAAGACAAGACCAGGGAGGCGGACACAGCATACTAGCCCAGATGGAAGACGAGACCGAAGACAAGAGAAACACAACACCAGGGAGCCGGACACAGCGTCCTAGGCTGAAGAACAAGCTGGCAGATTGGGAGACAAGACCGGAGACAAGACAAAGACAAGACCAGTGAGCCGGACACAGCATCCCAGGCTGAAGAACAAGCTGGCAGACTGGGAGACAAGTTGGGAGACAAGACCGGGGACAAGACAAAGACAAGACCAGGGAGCCGGACACAGCATCCCA
>OMLO01002020.1_pt1 | contig 16082 bp, 10 predicted proteins | sample 1674811 | NCBI WGS metagenome assembly OMLO01 (sample SAMN06265003, study PRJEB25207) | coral metagenome | isolation source: Coral host | place: Mexico:La Bocana,Puerto Morelos, Mexico | collected 2008-11-13 | reverse complement strand
TCACAAATTCCAAAGACTGTCCAACTATCGACGGGGAAAAATTCAGCTAAATGCAACGCATTGAACTCCTATATCGACTGTGTCAATGTCTTCGCTGTGATTTTTGCCTGGTTACAAATTGCACTCCCTACTGGGTTCAGTAGGCAAGCGTGCTGAGACAAACCTTAACTTTCCAGCTCCTCCTTTCAATCACATCTCTGGAATCTGCAAAAATCTAGCAGACACGTGACCAGCCGCAACAAGGTTTCTCGAGGTAGGAAGAGAGAGGACCCTGGGAACGAGGTTGATGCAAGACCTTCTAATGCTGCAAAGTGCTGCTAGAAGACGAAGGTGACGAAACGCGACCTCGTGGTTGCAAGTACCCGACACCACCGTACGCGCTTGCTAAAATATTACCCGAGACGACCGTGGGCACCTAGTTTCGTCAAATAGAGAATGCTTCGCCCATTGCAAACACATTTCTTACTTTTTCAACAAATATTCTTTGTCCTTGTATGTATACACCCGGGGGACTCCTAGGGTGCCTCCAAGGGTGAATTTGAAGACCTTATTTAAAACTTGTGGATTTTCTATATGAATCGAATAAGTGAAAACCGACAGCAAAGTTTTTAGTGTTTCTTGTAAATGCGACCCGAGTTACGGGAAACACTCCATCCAGTCCTCCAATGGTTGGAGAAGTTTATGGTCGACGAGAGCGCACTGGGTACCAAGCTCTGGGTCATAACAACTTCTTCCCATGCCACATTACTGCACTTTCTATCGTAGTTCATTTTTCTCTTTTTTAGCTGTGCTTTGCTGTAGGATTTATATCTAAGTTCATGACTTCACGTGGAACTCGCTGTTTCTATAATTGCTTCCTTTAACCCTTAAACTCCCAAGAGCTTTTGCATTTTTTAAGCGATTTTCTGGACACACACGCCCCATGGGCTTTCGTGACTCCATATTTAACGTTGCCATCAATATGGCTGCTGTTCTAAAACAACCATGGCTCAAGTTTACTGGAAACGTCATTGTGACGTTACCATTTTCCTTTATTTACTTGCAATAACGACTGAAATTTGATGTTTCTACGATTTTTGGTAAGTTCACAGCCATTTTTCATCTTTAGTAGCTGCCTGATGAGCATAATTAAGCTTGAAGGTAGTTCAGAGTCCACTTTCTCAATGAAGCGAATTAGGTGTTGTACTTCGTTGACAAATTTGGCCCGTTGCTCGTTGATCTGGAAAAATGGCCGCAACGAAACGAAGTAGCCTTGGGACTCGACTCTGGATGAATTCCTCGACCTACCACGGCATATTTTGGACATTTCGACCACTGAAGAACACAACAAGCCCGAAATTTCGGTGGTAGGTCGAAGTGGCTGTGTTTGTAGTGTAAATACTGGATGAAATTTGTGGGGAAAGGAATGAACGCTGTCAAAAATTGTGGCTATTTCCCAACATGCAATGCGCTGGTGATGTTGAAAATCGTCGCAAGGTCAGTATGCACTAAACGAGAGGCTGTAGCTTGACCCAAGTAACGAATAAGAGCAAACAAATTCGCTGATAAGCTAGAACTAGGACTGAAGTTTGTTGGGAATGTCGACTTTTGCGCTTGCAACGAAGATTTCAATAAAAACTGAAGGAGAAAATGTGATTTTTGTTAATTTTCTGTGACGTTGAAAATAGCCATTTTCGCTGTTGTCGAACTTCGAATGCTAATATTTTGCAAAAATCGCTGAATTTTTGGTGTTTATTGGGTATCTCAATTGGAAGGACCTTCTAGTCAATGCTCACAACTGATTAGATAAGGCAAAGTTCGCGCGATTGAGAAAGTTGCAATTTTTTAAAAAGCAGTGGCTCTTGTAGTGCCATATGGGACTATTGGGCGTTAAAGGGTTAAGTTATGCAGCATCTCAAAAGTGTTTCAGTGAATGTAATTTGAGGCGTTCGATAGTGGACGTTTTGTTGTTATACTTGCTTATACAGCTGTTTCGAGGAAGATTGCAGTGTCGCAAAAGCGTTAAAGCGAACGCGACAATGTCGAAAGTTATTATGGATAACGGAGGTTTTACAGGTGCTTGTTTAAAGCTCAAGGTGTTTCAGCGTTAGAAAAGGAAACAGCTCAAACATGTGTACTCATGTCTTCTTCTCTTTCCTTCTGAGTCTGTCTGTCTGAGTCTGAGTCTGTCTGGTGTGAACTGCCAATACACCTTACAAGCAATGCTAGAATTTTCTGTTTCGTAAGAACTGTGCGATTTACGAAAACGTCTTCTATGAATCATGGATTACAGTCTCAAAGTTCAAACTAAGCTCGTATACAATGCGTATACATCCCCACTTCGATTTCTTCTGTCTGACGAAATTAGACAACAGTTTACAAGGGGGTGGTAACTAATTGACCCTATTTTTACTACTGGCGCAATGAATTATCGGCCATACAGTTATTTGAAGTGCCGTAATGTACTGTATTTTACTAGTTGAAAAGAGGTATTTGGTGGGCCTATTATCGGACGAAATTTGGCTCTTCAAACATTTTTGGACTTATACGAATAGCCATCTCAAACAACTGTAGATATTGCTTGCTATAATGCTCTAAACCAGACAATACGAAACACAAAATATTATGGAATGAAGTGGTACGTAGCGAGAGCACGTGTAGTATCTCAGTTGTTTTATAAAACAGAATAATAATGTTTGTAGATCATCTACAGCAGAAGTTGAGATAACTGTCAGGCGCTCAGTATGTCTTCAATAAGCGCCCATCCTTGATTTATGCGCGCTTACTTATTTTTGATTCAAAGTAAGCGCTTCCTGTCTTCACGCACCCCGTCTCTCTCAATCCCAAACTCAAAATAGCCATTTATAACTGACCGATCTCTTTAAGAATTGAAGACCTTGTTCGAAGCTTATGGGTTTTCCTAAATGAATCGAATAGGGGAAAACCGGCAGCCACATTTTCAGTTTCTCTGTGAAATGCGATCCGAGTTAACTAAGCTGCGGGAAAACTCCATCCAGTCCTCCGAACGCGGGAGAGGTTTATGATGGACGAGGGCGCACTGGGTACCAAGCTCTGGGTCATAACGACTTCTTCTCACACACCGTCTATTTTCTATCATAGTGCATTTTTCCCTTCTCTAAGCTTGCTGGGTAGAATTTGCTAATAAATAAGTTCATGCCTTCACGTGGAACTCGCTGTATCTGTAATTGCTTCTTTAAGTAAAGCAGCATCTCGAAAGTGTTTCAGTGAATGTATTTTGAGGCGATCGATAGTGGACGTTTTGTTGTTATACTTGCTTATACAGCTGTTTCGAGGAAGATTGCAGTGTCGCAAAAGCGTTAAAGCGAACGCGACAATGTCGAAAGTTATTATGGATAACGGAGGTTTCAAGCTCAAGGTGTTTCAGCGTTAGAAAAGGAAACAGCTCAAACATGTGTACTCATGTCTTCTTCTCTTTCTTTCTTGCTCACTCACTTACTAATAGGCATTGTCGCTTGTACTCTTTTTTGGGCCAACCTTTGTTGAAACAGCTCTATCCAAAAAAGCAGTCTTATAATCACAGATTTGGATACCCTAGTATAAACTACAAAGGCAACAACAATCAGTTGCGGAACTCAACTTGTTCCTACGACTTTACACTGAGTCACTCTGCTGAAAATAAATCCTCGCCTTGAGTTTGTTAATTAATGAAACTAGCCTTATTTGGAGATTATTGCCACGATATTGAGTCTGTCTGGTGTGAACTGCCGATATATACCTTACACGCAATGCTAGAATTTTCTGTTTCGTAAGAACTGTGAGTCACGAAAACGGGTTCTATGACACATGGATTTAAAGTTCAAACTAAACTCGTACTCATTTCCACTTCGATTTCTTCTCTCTGGCGAAATTAGACTGCAGTTTATAAGCGGCTGGTGATCGAGCCTAGTTTTACTACTTGCGCAATGAATTACCGGCCATACAGTTATTTGAAGTGCCGTAACGTAAAATTTCCATTTCACAAACGCAGTGCTCGTATTTTCTTTGTTTAAAAAGGGGTATTTGGTAGGCCCATTATCGGACGAAATTTGGCTCTTCAAACATTTTTGGGCTTATACGAATAGCCATATCAAACAACTGGGGATATTGCGTGCTATAATGCTCTGAACCAGACAATACGAAAAACAAAATATTATGGAATGAATGAAGTGGATAGTAAAATTAAATGATCATCCCTAGTGTTTAGTCATAATGTAATGACATTAAACATAATAGTACCCTATGACAAATCTTTCTGCCCTGAGCCTGAGTCACTGTTAATCTCCAAACTTTTCCCTCACCCATAAAATAATGAAATATTGTTGCGTGGTTTGATATGTAAAAACGATTCGGAAGTTTTAAGTGTCCTAAGACATTTGTCTTGAATTGAACCAATAGCTACGTTTCACTCAGCTTTAATCTTGGTTGAACTTTATTTCTTGTCAGCTAGTGAGCTATTTTCGTTGTTGTTAATGTTGTTTTTTCTTATTACAGTAGACCGGGAGCATGACATATGTATATTTTTACTTTGTTTATGTTGTGAATTACTTATCCGGGCCAGTTATACTGGCAATAATTTTATTTGAGAATTAAACTCACTGTTGACGCCAACAAAAGAAAAAAGAAGTTAGTTCGCCGGTACTCCGAGACCCCCAAAATATACTGTTGTTTCAATATAGTCAACTTCAATCCATAGCTGAGGTTGCTTGTAAATATTTAGTAAAAGTTGTGTGAAGTTGCCTGTGTTGATATTATTGTCTATGAGTTCGTGCACGAGTCGATGCAATATAAGCTCTCATTTTGACAACAGTAAAGATGACCCTTGAGCAAAATATCCAGAAATGGGTTATGATAACAGGAACACTTTGCCGTCCCTACGTCATACATTGATAGGTAAACATATTATGACAAGATAATTTAAAGAACACAATAACAGCACATTGGTATCCTTAGTCGGGCAACTTCCCTTGAAGGTTTAACTAACAATACTAAATTGAAGATACGGCAAAAAAAGCTAATAGTAATAGTTAATTTATTTAAGACTCTCCGCAAGTTCTTTCATTTGCGACCTTTGTAACCTCCGCATGCTACAGCCATTGTGTTGTTAAGTGATGCTCTTGTCTTTTCAAATACCAATCAAGGACAAAGGTTTACTTGAGTATAGTTTCTAATGAGATTAACTCCATATGAATTGCTTGTGTACCCGAGAGGGAATATTCATTCTTTGAGTTGCTCAAACCTTCATTATCAATGCCGGTGGTAAAAATTTTTAACCTTGATTCATATTAGGTTATTTACAAATCAAGGAAACACAAATTTTCTATGGCCCAGGACTGAAGTTTACTCATACGATTTAAAAGACTCCCAACAGTTTGTATTTTATGTAAAACCCGTTTAGAAGGCAAAATCTACAAACGGCTCGAAGATTGGGTTCGGGGCGCCCGGATTAAGAGAGAAACCTTTAGTCCAAATGACATGCTTCCGTTAACAACTGTTGCTGCTGTTGCCGTTGGATCTGAAAACAGCAATAGTGGTGATACATATTTCCACACAAGAAGATCGTTTTATAAAGCTGTTGCGAAAACACACCCAAACTCTTTCTATCCTTTAACGAGCTGTGCCACAGAGTGAACAGCAGAAGTTCATGAACCCTTGAACCTTGTTGCTTAGGTTCTAACTCATTTGCTGGTAAAAATATCACTAGGCGCAACTCCAAGCTGGTAGTGCGGATTTTTTTCAGTCGTATTAAGTCCGAATTCAGTCGAGCACCTGGTCGAGAACTTTACTCGATTGATGGTCGTGACAATTGTTGTGGTACTAGTACGAACCTTAGGTACAGCGGTCTGTCTGCACGCGGAATTAGCACTCAGCAGCGGCAGGAACTAAAAATAGACTCTTAGAAAGGAAATAAGCACGAATACGTAGTCGACTCTGATGATGCAGAACTGTGTGCCGATGGCGTTAAGGAAAATATCGATCATATCCGATCGTGTAATTTCCCGGGATGTTTTAAGGAAGCTCGAGGAATCGTTTCTAAATGAAATGACCTCCTGCATGAAATTTAAAACAAACTATTTTTGTCCCGATCAAAAGTTTCCATTTTCACATTGTTTGATGTAAAGAGTACATGCAAATGCGTCTGTATTGTTGAGTAAATTATTGAATTCCAAATGGTGTGGTTGTGTACTGAACATATATCGCGATCGTCAACCGTCGCGGCAGGAACAACTGACGAAGTTTCCGAGAATGCAAAACAACTTGATTTAACAGAGTTCAGCACAGGGAAGATGAGTCTAGGGACTACACCCTACAGAAGAAGAATGCTCATTTTTTAAAAGAAAAAATGATGTAAAACAGCAAAGCAACTTCCCCTTCGTTTCATATAAAAACCATTCAAGATGCCCTCAATCGTCAAACATTTCGGAAAGCAACACGAACTAGATAGCATCTCAGAGGAATTCAACTACAGAGAACGAAGAGAAAAGGTAGGCAATGAAAATTCTATGTTTCTTCTATTAATCACTAAGTAATCAATATGGCAAAAGAGAGCCCAGGCACCCAACTACAGCGTTCTCGTGCAGTTGTGTTCACGATATGATATTTTGAAGCAAACACTAAGGCTACAGATTCACAAGTCAAAAATGAACGATAGGATGTCAGTCAGAAACGTTTCATTTCTTTCACGGGTTTGTGTAAGTCGGTACTACAGTGACTAAAACAAAAAATTCAAGGAAGCCTATTAAGTGATAGACTGACACATAAAAAAGCCTGAAGTTTGAAATATCATATACGTACAATTAACTGATTTGATTTGCAGACCGAACGAAACACTGTCAACCGAATTCTTAAGCTGTTCTTTATCTTGTTTTTCAATTTTCCCTGATGGACTAGACACTGCCATGGAATCTTGCAAGATCTTATTCGCTGCCATATTTGTTGTTACACTAAGCTCAGTGGCTCGTACAGCTCCCTTGAATTCACCACCGAACAGAGTTGAAATTCTCATCAGTCTTGGTCTTTCCCCCAAACTCACTAACGCCACTGAAGAGGTAAGGAACGCTATCATATTTTCCAATGCAACTTTTATTAAGTTAGCACTGAGAGAGCCGTAAGTTATGTCTTTTCAAACGCAGTTACTCTTTTTTTCTAAACATTACTTTACAGATGAAAAACGTCTACCCGTTCATAGCCTCCCCTGATCTCCAGAACACGATGTTACTTTTTGGACCCGTTGTAACACCAACATGCTCTTCAAATCTGGTTTGTAACTCTTCTTGTCATTTTGTCATAAACGTTTTTGACTCTACCTCATTAAAAACAGTGTACGCTCCTGATTAAAATCTGATAAGTATATAATGACTCCGAATTACAAATAAATATTTTTACCACGACCTGAACTTATTACAAAAGTATATCAGTATATGCCTAAAGCATACCGTTAGGGGTCTGTGACACTAATATTTCTTACTCCAAACTCTTCAAAACAGTGTCCAAAGACATCTCTGTAATAGACCCTCCTCTCCCAAACTAGAAAGCACGATTGCCTAAACAAAGACGTTCTCTGTTTGCTAAGTGTATTTGTGGTTGCTGTAGCCGTAGCTGCTGTTACCTTAAGTGAATGGTTTGAAGTTTCAACCGTAGAAACCGAGTAAACATAGACTGATAATTAGACGAGTCGCAATATAATAATTAGAAGAGGCAACCATGGAAAAATGCTGAACATAAAAATTAATTAACTGGTAATACTTGTGTCTCTGTTAGTCACAGGGAACCACAAAAAAACCTCTACTGTTTCTATCCGCAGACATTGAAAGACAAACTCTCTGTCCCATACATGAAGCTGTCTTACTTTGTCAGTCCGCTGTACATGGCATACTCCTATGAAGAAATTCAAGGACCTCAGCATATTCAGTTGGCTCAATTGCTTGACGATACAAGCTTTTATCTCAACAGTACATTCACAACTCTAAGACAAGAGGTGGGTAACTAGCGAGCTTTAATTTGCTGCCGTAATAAGATCTAACCTAACATTTGCATTATTTCAGCTTGCCTCTTTTGTTTAGCAATACAAACTAAAGCTCCTGCTAAGAAGGTACAGAAGCTTGAAGTAGCAGAGTGAAGTGGTCTGAGGACAAGATGATATTTGTCAAGCCACTTACTTCAGAAAGAAAAGATTATATTCAAGAACAAATTGATTTGTCTTTGTTAGTGTGACTCATTGCATGAGACTGATGGATTGTTTTCTCAATTATATTTCCAAATTACGTCTTCTGATAAAACCAGCAAAATACTTAGAGATATTGTTGCATTTTTTTAAATTTTAGATCATGCAAAACAAGTTTCCTTTGCCTACCAGTCAAAATGTGTCAGAAACAGTTCTCGACCATCGCACTCGTAAATATCTACAAGGACTTGTCGATCACAAAGTAGTGGTAAGTAGTAGGTTCCTTTTCATAAATAATACTAATATAATTGAGAACGAAAACGAAATAGCCAGTTTTCTTTGGGAAAAATAAAATTACTAAGAAAAAGTACTTTGAACATGTGCGGAATGTCCATATTGTAAGCATATTGAACAGCGTTTGGAGAGAGTTGTTTGCTATTGCAGTTGATTGCCATACTTTTCACCCTAAAATAGAACTACTAATATATATGTATGTTTTTGATTTCATTCTATAGAGCCTGGTTATCACTGATGATCTGGTGAAGATTTATCGAAACTACGTTATCCTCTACTCACTGCGTGACGCAATCAGCCAGGTGTACGCCTGCGTAACAAGCATCTAATCTGCCCAACAAAAGGCAATTTAATGTTAACTATTTAGCACGGACATTGACATATGACAGGAAAGATACATTTTTTTCGGCGTAAGAAATTATGTGTAAAATCAGATTACAAGGAAAAACTTAAAGTACTATTTATAATAATTATTTATAAGGTTAGGAGAAAAATAAGAAAGTACATTTCTTAATTAAAGAAGTAATGGAAAAATAAGAAAAAAGCCATCTTTTTAAGTTTACTAAGAGAAGTTAGTTTCGAAATTTTGAGGGAAATTGTGATCCCACTCTCATCCAAAAAGTATTTTTAAAGTGGATAACATTAGCATCATCGGCTGGTCTACTGGTGTTTCCCTAGCTAGGCTTTTCACGTTTTCTCGCTTACTTCGTATAGATTAAGAGATTAGAAATAATACACATTATGTGTAGTTTAAACGCTTTCAAGCTACCCTCTGAGAGGAAATTAAGTCCATATTGAGATTACTTGTTACTGATCAGTATCAGTGTATATGTTAATCTGTTACAGATTTGCTAATGATAATCAACTATTGTAAGCGTGTTGTTGTTAAATTAACAATAAACCGTTTGAAAATGAAGTGAATATGATGTCTATTTTTGTACTGCGTAGAATACCCCCCTAAACACTCGTGTATAAGCCGCACCCCTAGCTTTTAGGCATGATTTTGGAAAAAAAAACTTCCGAAAAAGCACTCTCGTAAAAAGACTGGTCGTATTTGCAGCGACATTAACAAGTTAATCAACTCTCAAAATACCTTTTAAAAGCGTTTTTTTAATCAATTTATCATTTCTAAAGCCTCCAGTTGAAATGAAAGCGATGGAATTTGAACGAAAATAAAGCGCAGAAGAACGATGCAAAACGATAGCTGGGTAACCACGCAACATGGAAATGTGGGTGGATATCATGTTTATCAAGACGTATGGAAGTCATGGCGTTTTCTCAACTCAATGTGAAGTGTGTAGGATGGCATGTGATCGTGGCGCGCCTTTTACTTTCTAACTGTATTCAACCCGGCTTTCGTTTTTTTACCTAGCTTTTACAAATCCATTGGCTTTGCTATAGTGTCTTATGAGATTCCCTACGATTGTATTACAAGACAGTGAAAAGGGACTTTCCACCCCGCCCTGAGTCTCTTTCATTTTTTCCTATCCCGCATGGCTTTCTACCTTTTCTATCCAGGAAGGGATTGTGATAGCTCTTAAATTAGCTCTAGTAACGCTTGCGTTACTAGAGCAATAGAACTTTCCGCCTCTCATTGATTCTCTTTTATTTTTTTCTATCCCGCATGGCTTTCTACCTCTTCTATCTGGGAAAGGATTGAGATCGCATTTTAATTAGCTTTGCTATAGTGTCTCAAGCGATTCCCCACGCTTGTATTATGAGTGAAAAGGGACTTTCCGCCCCTCCCTGATTTTCTGTCATTTTTTTCCTATCCCGCATGGCTTTCTACCTCTTCTTTTTGGAAAGGGATTGTGATCGCTCTTTAATTAGTTTCGCTATAGTGCCTCATGAAAATTCCGTATGCAAGCACAGAGGGACTTTCCGCCCTTCCCTGATTCTCTTTCATTTTTTTTCTTATCTACAATAGTATGGTTTTCTGCCTCTTCTACCTGGGAAGGGAGTGTGATCATTCTTTAATTAGCTTCGCTATAGTGTCTTATGAAAACTCCCAATCGATGTGTTACACTGAGTGCAAAGGAACTTCCGCGCTGCCGTGATTCTCTTTCATTTCTTCCCATCCCGCATGGCTTTCTGCTTCTTCTATCTGGGACGGGAGTTAGCCTTATCATTGTGCCTTACTGCGTTGCAACCATGAAAATTCCGAGTGCTTGTGTTACAAGTGAGAACATTGGCTGTAAAAGAGAACAATGTGTTTACTTCATAATAAAACGTTACTGATAGGATTGCGGACATTCGCCGGTTAGGACAATGAGCATAACATGCTCTCAAGCTGTTACCATAATAGGAAACAATTTGGGTTTCTACCCTTTGAAAGATAAGCATTGCTTCCGTTTATTGGGGAGGGGTGATAGAACCTTGCGCTTTCGTTACAATAGTAAACGATTCCTGAGTTTGCGTTACATCACCAAACGTTAGCGTTGTTGCCTCCATGCTGCAGTTTTCATGCAAACACCGAGACGTTTGGCAGAATTCCAAAGTGATTACATATGCCCTCGTCTAAGGTTCGCACATGTTGATTCCTCCTAGCTTCCACTCTTTACTTTTACAACAGTCTTAACGTACGCTGATTGGTCGTTTTAGTTCCGCATGCATCGGGCTATGTAAACAGGTTGTGACGTATTACATAGGTAGACAGCCTTTTTGACCTTTTAACACCATAATTATAAAAGCTACAAGTTTGTGGGATCGTGTAAGGAGACGGCTAAAAGGAAGAAAATTAAAATTGTCCATAACTCAGTGCAAAATCGAATCGAGGAGGATAAAAAGGTTACAACTGGAAAAGTTATTTTACAAATTAAGTTGTCGAGTCTTAAAGTAGTAACCGGGACTGACTTTTCGTAGGTGTGTAAGATTTTAGCTCCAGACGATAACTTTGAGGCATTTATCATGTCGACAGTGTGTTTGACAGTGTGTTCGCCTGTTCCAAAGCACAGAACTTCTGTGCTTTGGAAGACAATACTTTTTTAATGCGGTATCACTAGTGAATGGTCTAGGATCTCGCTTCTTAGAAATACAGTTACTTAGTATATCGTACGTCTTGTGCACATGCTTAAAAAGAGCAATTATGTAACGGAAATAACGGGTTAACCACTGTACACGTTCTAAAACTCCAACTGATAGTATATTTTTTGGGTAAATAAAAGTCACTGATAACCTTTTTCGGGGTCGAATTTTGCAAAATTTTAAAAAGCTACCATTTGATAGCTCATTGTATTTGTTTTCTTCTCAGAGACACTTCTAGCCTCTCTGCAATGTAGCTGTTCTAGAAAATCTAAAATTTCTGAGTCATAGCACGCACGCCATATAACAAGACCATGGTTGGATGACCTCGAGTTAAAAATACTAAGCATTGTTATCATAAAGGGCACATCAATAATACAACAATTCAGGCACAATAGCCCAGGCTAAATAACTGAACTTTATATGTGATAAGTGTGTACAAGTACGATCAACTATATCTTGAGCCTTTTTTATACAGCAGTAAGCTCAAATATACCGCGTACTGATACTTGATTCAAAGTTACTGAATATCTCAAATATCGAATATAGCTGTAATCGGGGAATGCGAGAACGTCCGACTAGTGTGGTCTCGTAACGCAGTCGCCGCGTTGTAATCGGGAAGGATACACCTTCGGCGATTTACAATGTCAGTTATAAATTAGGAAACACCTCTCTAGAGACGGAACATTACCTCACACAGCAAGCAGGAACTTACAAAAGATGCTTTGAGCAAAGAGGAAACTCAGCATGCTCTTGCCGGGTCAAGGATAACTGCAACCAGAAGTTTATAAGCTTCTGTTAACTTTGTACCGGTGGCTTAAATGAAAATATCGATCACATCCGATTGCCATTTAATTTCCCCACCCAGTTAAGTTTGTTTTAAGGGCTTTTTTATGGGGTACGAAGTATGGTGTGAAGTGAATTGTCCTCCTGTATAAAACGCAATACATTTTTGTTTTGCCATAATCAGTAAATCCCATTTATACATTATTTGATGTACAGCCTGCATACAAATGCGTCGGTTTTGTCGAGTAAATTATTTTATACCAAACCACGTAGTTGTAACTACATTAAAGTCAACTGCCGCGGCAGGAACAATTTACGATGTTTCCGAGAATATCGCATGACAGCGTTCAGCACAGGGAACATGAGTCACTGGGCTAACCCTAAGGGAGAAAGGGTCGTTTTTTTAAAATGATGTAACAGCCCAAAAACTTCCCCTTCATTTTGTATAAAAGGCAGTCAAGATATAACTTTGTATTACAAACGCTTCGGAAAGCAACTCAAACTAGATTTGAACTCAGAGGAATTCAACCACAGAGAACAAAGAAAAAAGGTAAGAGATGAATCATTAGCATAGCCTAAAGATCTTAGCCAATACGCATGTCAAACGATTTTCAAAGTATCAAACTACACAAATGTCTCATGCAGCTCTTTTCAAAAACATATTTTTCTCAATATAAAAAAAAATTAAAAGTAATGCAGTGACTGATTGACTAACACTTAAACACCCGTGAAAAATAAATATTATTCAACTGATAGCTTTTTTGATTTATGGTTTATTGTTGGCCAAGAGACATATTGTTATCGATTTTTTAACTTTTCTTTATCCGTCTCTTATTTTTCACTGCTAGAAACTGCCATGGATTCTTGCAAGATCCTACTCGCTACCATGTTTGTTGTTACACTGAGCTCAGTGACTCGTACAGCTCCATTAAATTCACCGCAGAAAAAAGTTGAAATTCTCATTAGTCTTGGTCTTTCACCAATACTCACTACCGCTACTAAAGAGGTAAGGAACACTATGATTTTCCAATGCAACTTTTATTTAGTTAGCACTGAGAGAGCTGTAAGCTCTCAGCTTAAATTCAGTGGGCGCTGAGAAAGCCGTGAGTGTTTTCGTCTTCTTTACATAGTCACTCTGTTTCTTTTCGAACCGTTATTTTTACAGATGAAAAGCGTTTACCCGTTCATAGCCTCTAACACTGATCTCCAGAGCACGATGCTACTTGTTGGAACTGTTGTCACACCAATATGCTCCGCAAACCTGGTTTGTAACTTTTCTCAGTGTCATTTTGTCTAGCAAAAAATCTTATACGTACGTTGTGACTCGTGTTACAACCAAACAGTACCTTTTATTTAATTACTTTCACCACGACCGGAATTGGTTTCAATATTTCGTAACTAAAGCATACAGTTAAAGGTCTGTGACACCCCTATCTGAAAATCTCCTCACTATAACTATAAATTTAACCTTCTATCTTCCTACAGTGATAACTAAGGGCAATTGATGAAGAGAGTACAATTACTAAAACAAAGTTGTTATCTGTTCACTACGCAAATGCTGCTATTGTCGATGTTGCCTTTGAGCGGTTCGGTGTTGGTATTAACAGTAAAGAACGATTAATAATGAAAACTGAATAACAGCAGACGATCCAAGATGTACTAGTTATAAGAGCCAAGCAGGAGAAAACTCTTGCCATACAAATGAATATGAAGATGCATTAACTGGCAATACTTGTTTGTCTGTAAGTAGCACGCGATAAAATTTGTTGTTCTACTTTTCTTCCTACAGCCATTTAAGGACAAACTCTCTGTCCCGTACATGAAGCTGTCTTACTTTGTCAGTCCGCTGTACATGGCATACTCTTATGAACAAATTCAAGGATCTCAGCACATTCAGTTGGCTCAATTGCTTGACGACACAAGCTTTTACCTTAATAGTACAGTTAATACTCTAAGGCACGAGGTAGGTAACTAACAAGTTTTATCATGTTGTTGCACCATTTGTTCACGAACGTATTAACTCAATATTAATTTTAAATTACGTTCATGCACAATTGATAAAATCTGCAAATTACTTAGAGATAGTTACCTTTCAAATTTCAGATCATGCAAAACAAGTTTCCTGTGCCCACCAGTCAAAAGGTGTCGGAGACACAACTCGATCGCTACACTCGTGAATATCTACAAAAACTTGTTGATCAAAAAGTGGTGGTAAGTAGCAGTTTTCCTTTCATAAATAATGAGAACGAAAAGCAACTTGAGTAATTTTCTTTAGAATAAATTGCTGAAAAAGAGAGACTTTGAACAAAGGTAGCATGTCAAACTTCCAAGGCAAATTAGCGACTTTTGAGATGATGCTATTGTTACTCCGTTGCGATATTCCTATTTCTCAACACGGAAGTAATGACTAATAAGATGTTTAGTAATGATACGCTTTTTTATTTTATTTTATTTTATTTTATAGAGCTTGGTTATCACTGATGATGTGGTGAAGACTTATCGAAACTACGTCATACTCTACTCACTGCGTGACGCGATCAGCCAGGTCTACGCCTGTGTAACAGCCATCTAATCTGCCCAACGGCGCGTTGCTTTCTTCAAGAAGCAAGCTGTTTACATGTCTGTTTCGTGTTTATCGCCGATATTTATGCATTAGAAGAAACATATGTATATGTTTTTTTAGGTAAAAGAAGTTGCGGGTCAAACTAATATTGTAGGGATAAAATTAACAAAAGTTATTTATTCTATTTAAACGTATGATGAGCAAGTTTATATTTTGAAATAACGAATGGGTGGAAACTAAAACAGCCATCTTTTTCCCCTTTTGCATTAAGTAACTTAAAGAGATTAGATCTCACCTCGTAGTAAAATTGGCTGCTTCACGGAATAATTTTTTTTTTTCATCATCAGCTGGTTTGTTGGTGTTAAACTTGTTAAAACTCAATTTAGAACTTCAACCATAGTCTACCTGTACAAGACATCCTAAAAGTTCCCAAAGCTTTTGCATTCTGCCGTTCGTTTTCTTTCAAAAGTTGATTGCTATGCGATTTCAAAGAATACATAGTTTCTGTGATTTAAGTTATTTATTAAGCTACCCTCTGAGAGGAAATTAAGTCCATATTGAGATTACTTGTTACTGATCAGTATCAGTGTATATGTTAATCTGTTACAGATTTGCTAATGATAATCAACTATTGTAAGCGTGTTGTTGTTAAATTAACAATAAACGTTTGAAAAGAGTGTAAATTTGATGTCCATTTTTGTACAGCGTAGAAGGGGTATACTTTCTCTTAATATATTATGATCAGGAGTCCTACTAGACAATGTATATAGTTTTTTGATGGTGATGATTTCTTTCTCAGTATTAATCTGCTAGCAATTTTTTTACGTTATTCCATTCCAGTGTGGAGTTTTTAGCTTTCTATGTTCAAAACAACGATGTTTTCCTCTTCTCCTTTACTTTCCACCCCACTCTGCTCCCTCGATCTGGGAAGCAAGATGACCGCTCTTGAGCTTCGTCATTGTGACCTATAAATAGTAGGCTGCAACCATAAACGTTCTTGCGTTACAAGTGCGAATGTGAACATTGCGCTTTCTTCAAAATAGTAACATCACCCCGGGGGGGGGGGTACTCCCTATAATGGCCTATACGGGGAGGCTCCGCCCGAAAGGGGTACCTTTTTCAGGTTTCAGGTATATAAAAGGTTAGGGATTTCACAAGTTTAGGTATATTAAAGGGTAGAAAAATCTTCATTCGGATATTAAAAAGGGCCTTGAATTAAAACAGATCAAGCAGACGCAACTTATGACTGTTTCATTT
>OMLO01002018.1_pt1 | contig 16083 bp, 6 predicted proteins | sample 1674811 | NCBI WGS metagenome assembly OMLO01 (sample SAMN06265003, study PRJEB25207) | coral metagenome | isolation source: Coral host | place: Mexico:La Bocana,Puerto Morelos, Mexico | collected 2008-11-13 | reverse complement strand
CATGGTCCCGGCGGAAGGTCCATACATTAATTCTTATTTTAACCTCTCGACAACAGCAACGGCCACTCGTCATAACCCGACAACAGTCATTTAAACAAATGGTGTAAACGAAACGCCCAGTTTTGAGATTCATACTCCGTGTTGTTGGCATCTATTTAGTTTCTGTCTTATTGATATATTTTATTTCATATATTTTGATTGTTACGTATTTATATGCCATATGAAGCACCTTTTAAAGATTAAGATGTCGAACCCAATTGGAAAAAAAAGAAAAACCATGCCGTATTACCGGCCCCTATCTCCCCATGCTGGCCACCGCCTATACATATATTCATTTGCATTCTTTGTCTTCTACGGGTTAGCTCACAAAGTGACCAGCTCCCAGATGGCTTGATGGCTCAGTCGCTAGAGCACTTCACCGGTACCGCAGAGGTCATCGGTTCGAATAACGTTCAGGCCTATTTTTTTTTTTTTTTTCAGGCTTTAATTTCACAACTGCTTAACCTGTGTGTATAGCGTTTAACTGCGATGATCAATTATTACTTCATATCTTTCTCCGAAGTTCAAATGCATGACCTGTTATATATTCATTTGCACAACGAGGATTCCAACGTCATAGCCTCGAAGCAGTTTCTCATGCGCTGTTGTAGCCACGGCTCGCTTCGTTCGCCGCTGCCTTTGCTCGTGCCACCAATTGTAACGATGAAAGCCTGCTCGCACGCTACCAACGTCACAGCCTTCGTCCAAAACTAGCGCGTGGCTGGTTGTTTATGGTACTGAGTTTGCCCTTGCAAAGTGGGTTTTTCCTCTACAGGAAAGCTTTTCGCAATACCTGCTCATACCCTGGCCACTCTGTGTTATGTAGACCCGGTTTGTGGGGGAAGGGGGAGGGGTACTATACAAAGCCCGCAAACCTTTAGCCTTTTGTATACCTTCTATTGAAGAAAGGAAACCTTTTCACCAACTTACCAAAGAACACTTCAAACAGCAAACCTTTGGAATGAAGTTAATGAACAATGACTGGTTTACAGTGTCACGCATCAAAAATTAAAACTAAAATCCTAACCTCTTAATAAATGAATTCAAAAAGCTGGGATAATAGATGATTGATATCTATAAACATCCTCGCCAAGATTAAGATCTGTGTGGCGATTCCTTCGCGCGTTTCTGGAAAAGTGTTTTGCCCAAATTAATGGAGCTTTGTATGGAGACGCCATGTGGCCATATGGTGGCCGTAAAGCAACAGAAACACCTGTCATTGAGTTTTTCCGTCTAAACGAAAAGCTATTACTTTGTAAATAGCCAACTGGTCTGCCTCCCACCAGTTGGGATTTTTAACTATGTTATGTTCATTTGAAATGTTTGTTTCCTTTGTTTCAGTGGCATGCCTGTGAACTAGCTGAGCTTAGTGCTTGTAAAGCTAAGTGCATGACCACTATAAACATGATTTACATTTACATTTACTGGGACCCTTGGAATTAAAACGTTTTCTAGAGCAAGAACTGTTTAGTTAGCATAAGATATATGGCAAAGCTCACCGCTTTATGATTTTGTGAAACGGCCATCGTTTTGATTCACTAGGTTGTTTACATCTATTTTAGCTCAAGTTACACCAGGAATTCAGACACTGTTACTTTTGCAGTTTGATAAGACGGTTTGTCGGCTTCTTTGTGTGAAATTATGCAAATTTTTTGGTAGGCACGCTAATATCTTTTTCTCTTTACTCGTTTATCCTTGAAACATCTTACTCAAGATTCATGCTGTTGTGACACCTTGAATTAGTATAAGGTTTCAAAGTCACTGACGCGTAAAAAGTCACGCTTTTGTCATGTTTTCGCCGACTAAGAAACTTGCTTATTTTAAAATTTGGGTTGTATTTCGAAGCTACTTCGCAGTTAATGTTTCTTTTTAAATCTTTGCCACAGGGGATACTCAGTTCAGAAGACGTTAATTCAAATAAGCTCACTTCGCGCTACTACCACGCCGAGGTTTTAAACTCTGGGACACGGTAAAATTTCCTCCAGGACGCCGAAAAACAAAACAAAGCAAGAACAAAACGGTGATCGCGAACAAGCATCGAATTGAGAACGTACCGAAGTGCAGTGAAGATTTAGCGAGTAACTAAGCGATGGTTCTCAAATCTGTTTAAAAACTTCCGAAATTACAAGCACAAACCGCGCAATTTGAAATGACCTTACATGCAGATGAGCGAAAATTTGGAGGATATGTTCTTATTATGAATTTGCCCGTGAATGCAAATGTATCCGATACTGCATAAACCAACATACAACCCCAAGTCTGGTTTATGTACCTTGTAAAAAAGTCAATACATGTGCATTGTGTCGTTCTTGTTTCTCAAGCGCTATTGTCTAGGTGGAAGCATTGTTTATCTTTGTTTTATTCTTTATGACGTAACTGGTGACCGTTTTAAACTTAACTTAAGCCCTAAACCTTCTTTTAAAAGCTAGGATCAAAAGCACTCCGAAAAACCTACTAACAGCAGAGAGTGCATTCAATTTTCACTTCCACAGAGGGATTAAAAGTGTGCGACAAAAGCGCTACAGACAAAATTGTGACAAAATCACTATCCAAAGGAACTCAGCATGGCAGCATAAAGCGATGACTTATGAAGTCATCGCTTAAAAACAAAGAATGATTTCACAGAGAGACGTGTATCGGTCAGCTTTCGAAGGCCTTTTTATTTCCACTTTTGTATTGTGCATAAATAATGATAAATACAGTATAATGGTATTAATAATTACTACCTGTATATAACTGTTTTTAGATTTTTCCCTTTTCAGAAGGAATACAGAAGGCTATTGAAAGGGTTAAGCTTTAGTGACCGTGGATAAAAGAGGGAACAGAAAGAGCCAGAATTGCATCTATTTTCCCATGGACTTTAGTGCTGATCGCGTACAAGTTATGACATTACAATACAAGGAGACGAAAGCAAGGATTAATTGGGTATTTCTGTGATGCCAACATTGCGAATATTGTAACATTACTGGAAATAAATTATCACTTCATAAATGCAGGACAGTGCTGAAAACTGTTACCAGCCTGTTTACTCACACAGCCCTCAAATAAAAAAAAACTTTCTAGGAATAAATAAATGAAAATGCACCTACGATATATGCAGCACTATTAAATGAGATATCTCTCAGCAAGCTGTTTCAGTATGTTCTTAATATTCTTGACTGTACGCTGAGTAGCGCCTTCTTTTAGTAATTTCCGTCTTTCCTGTTACTTATTATCCTCCTGGTTAATACTGTTATTCCTGTTCGCTTGAATGGGCTCCGCAAACCTTAAAGAATAAAAAGGAAGTATTTTTGTCAACGTTTTTAGATCTCCGATGAATGTCAAATTAATTGATTAGAGCATGGATTGACAGCTCATATTTTAAAGACTATATATTGTAAATAACCAGATCAAGACCAAAATAGATCAACAAAGGGCTTTTCACTCGCTTTTACACGGGCAAAACCAACCACAAGTAAACATGTCAAGAGCACTGTGATGGTCATGATAGTAACGTTTAAGGTTATTTTAGCATAAAGCCAAATGTGGAGAATATATTGTAATATTTATAATTTTTTGGGCAATATATTAGAGAAAAAATCTCCACATTTTGGTCAACAAAATATCAAATTTTAACGCAATTGATGATAATGTTCTGGCAATAAAATATTGTTTTAAGGGCGAATACTAAAAAGGTCTTATTTAGCAAAACTAAGCAATCTTTATTATAAATTTCCCAGCGTTTCTGAGATAAAACTAAAGTAAAAAAAAACAAAGGAACTGATTTTAGAGAAACAGAACGGTTTCGGAGGCGGGGGTCGGTTGGGGGTCACTGAAATTTCTACAGATCTCGTGACTCGATAATTATTTAACAGTCTCTTTTTCGTCACGTGATACCTCTAAATGGCAGCAGAAGCAAACTCTGACTCAGTCTTTAGTCCATGTACCAGGGCATCACTGATAAGATTCAACCGTAGTTCTGTTTGGGCTTCCTGATGACGTTTTGTGTCGCTGTAGACAGTAAATTGATGAGTTTCATACAGTGTTGTCGACATCTTGTTATTGTCAGCTTCATCTTTCTCAAGAGTGACATCGATGGTTCCGCTGTTTTGCAAGGAAGACAGAATGCTAGGCTTTTCTACTTGTCCACTTTGGAGCTGACTTTGAAAAACGTTTGCCTCTTCCAATCCGCCTAATTCTTCCTGCAAATCGTTGAGAGGAACAAGCAAACCAAGACAGCACGAGAAGGAACAATGTCGATTTTTGCGCCATTCTTTGATGTAACGATACAGGAACACCGCGTACTGACCTGGAACAAACGAAAATCAACAAGTTTGGCAAAAATTCCAAGGCCAAAATAAGCTTTATTGAATATATCACATAAAGGTAAAGTATGCATACGAGCCTAAGCGGCCCATCAGGCCTGAGCTTATCCCGGTTTCTGTAGCATTAAGCGATTAGGAATATTACTACCCCCCACTGGATGGGATGCTAGTCCATCGCATCGTTTTCCCCAGCATTAAATATTTGCCGGTACCCATTTATACACCTGGGAAGTTAAGTGTCTTGCCCAAGAACACAGCACAATGACCCCGGCCAGGGCTCGAACCCGGACCGCCCGATACGAAGTCGAGCTCACTAACCATGGGGCCACCGCGCCTTCTATCACATACTGAATATAAATAACACAAACATTAAGAAAACAACACAAACAATGCCCCGTCCCCTAAAAACGAATGAGCTGCAGATTAACAAGAACGAATCAAGATAGAGGTTCTAAAGCAGTGCGGGTCAACTGACTGGCTTAGCCATAATCAAGCCGTTGCACCCTGTTCTTCAGATTTGGTCAGCGTATGTGTAATTTTTTAGGGGCGTTTATTTCTTCTTTTATTTTTTCAATATTTGGGGCGTTTATTTAAAAAATTTTTTTATTCCATTCGAGCTTAGCGTTTATAATATGATTATAGCCAACTCGTCGCTCGCGGATAATCTACCATCTTATATACAAGAACACTTTCTGTCTGTCCACTTTCTCGCTCGCTGATTGGCTCGTTTTTATCATCAATAAGAGTACAGACCGATAAAATTTGAAAAATCGGACTCGCACGCGCTGCTATATGTAAATGAGCTACTTGTAAGCGCCAGACTTCCCTTTTAAAAACTTTATTTATTTCCGGCATTTGATCAGTATCGGGTCTTGTTATTTTAAAAATCAAATTTACATCAGTTTTTTATGCGTCTGTCAGCTTATTGAAGATAAATTTCGTCATAACATTGTCAAAGCTTGCTGCGGCTCGTGGTTCCACAGTCACTTTGACAATGTTTTGACGCAATTAATCATTAATAAGAGGACAGACGCATAGAAAACTAACGTCAATCTGTTAAAATGTAATCTTGGTGCCAATTATGCCAGTCATCGCACGCCCTCCCTCCGCTTTCAATAGGGTGAAATATGGTCGACTTCAAAGTTTCAGATTCACATATTACCAATATAATTGTCTTACCGACAAGTAGGCCAACAACCAAAGTATTTGCTCCAAATATTAAAATCTTGAATAAAACCCCGTCCATTTTTGTGTCGACTGACGATGATATGTTTTCCGCCGGAATTTTACTCACAGCTCCAACACCAAGGTTGAACACGGTAACAGCAAGAGACGTCGCCATTAATCTGTTTTCGCTTTCATCTCGTATGGGTTTGATCCAGGAAAACAGCATACCGTACATGCCAGCGATGACCCATGCCAAACCAATATATGACCTGCTCTCTTCTCCTACAAGAATCAGTACAGATGTAAGGATTACTTTACGCGACGTTTCAACTAATTCCCAATACCAAGCCCGATGTTCGTAGTTTTCATAAAGAAAACGCAATCCGAAGATCATTTCCATGCCAGCGACTGGCCCCTGAGGTTCGTCAGTATCTTTAGTAGCTACCATTGCTCTTCTCTTTTTCCAAAGCACAATGAATGAGGAGACCGGGAGGACAATGATATAGGACGTAGAGATGTAGGCCACAATGAGCCAGTAACCGTACTTTGGACCTTGGCATTTTATGCTGTAATCCGCTTTCATGTACTTGATACACATCGCTTCTTTGTCATCACGACAAAGTTTCTGGCAGGCTAATGGTAGAACACTGGCTGTCTGGGAACACGTACTGAGGTAAGTCACATACAAGAAAAAGAACAAATTCCTGAACATGAGCTCTTTTATTTCGGATATTTTTCTTAACTTATTATCGTTTTGTAGGTTTCGATTCAGCAAGATTATTACTTTGCGCACCCCGTAAACGGCAACGGAAACACAAATGACAGCAGCGTTTATTGCCATAATCACAAGCAAACTTCCAAAGGCATTCACTTGTAACCTGGTTACCAGGCAACCCATTGGTGCAATCTGAAGTACATCCATTTGAAGTATTTCAGAATATTTGGCGATTACTTGCAGGGATCCTGGCCATTTTATGTACGAGAAAGTTTGGAGTAGACCATGGGTCACCTGATAGAAGCCAATCAAGATCTTAAGTTTGGAGAAAAGCATGTCTATTAGAGAATAGGTCCCTCCTTTTCTTTTCTTTCTGTTGCTTGTGCGTAGGGAAACGGCAGTAATTATAATTACAATAGCTGCAATGATCGACAACTGTCCAGCTATCCACTTCTTTGAAGGACATTGTAGACACGTTTGTAACTGCTTGTAGTATCCTGAACTGCAAACGTGACAGAGTGGACCCTCGTAGCCTTTTTCGCACAGGGAATCCAAACCACCCTTGCAAGACTCTTCTCTTGGACACCTGTAAGGCGTTGGGATCGGAAAAGGGTACTGAACGCTGGGAGCATCCAATGCTGGTGAAATTGCAAGTAGATTTGCAATGTAATGTCTGTAGCGATCTTTGCGTGTGTTGTTGCGCCATTGCCACCAGTAACCAGATTTTAAGGAAGCGTAGTCATCTCTGCATTCCAGTCCTCCTATGCATTTGTGACATTTTGCAAACATATGGGTTCGATAAAATCCTTCCAAACATTTGCAACCACGATGTCCAGCAAAGAAATCAGTTTCTGCTCCTGTTAAAAAATGACAAGAGTTTCAAAAAGCTCTTTCATTAGGTAAATTTATTCCACAATAGCTTTATTATAACTGGAGTGTTCTCAATGGATAAAAAACTAACACCACCCACAGGACAATCTATTCGCACTTAAACAGCTCGATTCGGTTCAGATGCATTTATCTAAGGTGTCCGTCAAATTCGTCAAACATCTTCAACGTAATCATCAGTGTGAAGAAGAACATTCATGAAGATTGATTGGAGTTCTTGAGAAAGTTGTCAGATAAGTGGTTCTTAATGTGATCGATCATCGCGTATTCCTATGGTAGTTTTGTTGTAAAAGTGGGGCTATAATTTCATGAACAGATTCACGAAAGAGTTCTTTCCCTTGTAGGCATGCCCATGTAAAGGGAGAATAGCACACCTCCCATTTTCGCGGTTGAAAGTTTAAAGAACATCTGGGTACAGGAAAGTAGAGATCAAAAAAAAAAATAAAACCATGTTTGGGAAGTTTCTTGAATCATTTGGAAATGGGTCGCTAATGGATGATTATGACTGGCATCTTAAGTAATAATAAGGGAAACTGCTTTGATGAATCAACTGACCAAGGATTTCCTTTTGTGAAGATATTTCAGTTATTACGCACCTTCTGGACAGGACACACAATCCTGCTTTGATGTTCCTGGGGCTTTGTCAAATGGAACAAAAGATCCATTTGGACATTTCTTGCAGCTTTCCCCAACGTAACCGACATCATCGGAGTAAAATCCTCCTGAAAAAAAAACATTTTTCTTAATACAATGAAAACTGTACCGAAGCATATTAATAGACAATTAGTTCAGCTTTTGCTATAGTACAGCGGAGATCCATAAGAATTATCTTGAAGTAGATCATAAGCCAAGGTTAAATCCGACAAATTAAATAGCAAAACGCATCGAGTGTCATTTTCTTTCTTACTGCATTTCCACGTCATCTGTGACCTCTTACTGGACTCTATTTGATTAATATCGAAATCTCGAGCTCATAACTTAACTGTTTCAATAGGTGATATGACTACAGAGGGACGCAGACCCTCACATAATCTCTCATTGGACGAGTTAAAAACCGACTCCAGGGAACACTGTATAACGTACCTGCAGGGCATTTTGTGCATCCATTTCCTCTTGAAAATGTGCCGAGGGGACATGGCAATAAGGTGGACTCGACGAAGCTGCCGCCAATTATCGTGAATCCCGAGACAATCATAGCAGCCATAAAGAATTGGCCTTCAATTTCAAAAGGTAAAGGGACGCGAATAGCCTCTGTTTGTGAATAAATAGGATTCCTAGAAGAGATGATAACTCGCTCGTTTACAGAAGCAATACCTTCTGACCCTGAAGAAAAACACTGTTATGGAAGTATGTTGACTTACGACTTAAAACTGGCGGTGGACGCTTATCCCACTCCATACTCCCTACTAGTCAGCCAAAAATGCCACTAAACTATTAGATTCCGAGTTGCGTTATTAGGGTGAGCCTCCTCTTTTACGCATCCCGCCCAGTTCGATGCTTCTTTCTTTAGCTTTCTTTAATCTCTATATTTAAAATTTAGCAACTACATACGGGCAGCCATATCGGCAAAGTAAGGCTAAAAACGCCGAGAAATAAGCCTGACTCCTGCTGACTGACTTGAACTTAATTAATCGATATACACAAAGTTACTTAAAAATAAAAGCTTAGAAAGTGCATAAGAAAACAATCAGAGAATCTACTGACAGATGTATTGTGATTTGCGTCGACTTTGTTGATAGGTAAGTCACTTTTGCAATTGTTCTGTTTTTTATAATGCTAAAAAGAATAATCAGAATGCACGTATCACTTAGGAGTAATAGAGATTTTTAACCTTCACTTTCTAAACAGCATTTTTATTTCAAACAGAGTACATTACATTTGAGAGTCTTGGATGCTATGGCCAACGAAGGCATCTAAGCTCACTTTCTTCAGCCTTGTCCGAAGCAGATATCTGTATTAAATAGAGACAATTTAATGGGGTTCCATTTTTAACGAATGATAACGTAGCTAGAGGGATCTTTAATTTTGAAACATGACTCAGCTGGCATATTGGTAAAGTCCTAGAAACATCACCTCCTGTTTTTTTTTAGGCTTGTCATTGGCATTATTTGCTCCTAGCTGTTTACTGCATGCTTTCGACATATCAAGCTCGGTTGCTCTCGCCATGGGTATTATGACTCGACTGCGTCACGCCAAAATAATATATAGATTTAGCCAACCTAATAGCCGGGCTCCTCAGGCATTTCTGAAAATGTTGTTATTAATGAAAATAATCCAAAATGTATGCCAGGGAAATTGCAAAAAGATTTTGTAGTCTCAGCCTGAACTAGAATTATATCAGCAGAACGACATGTAAAATGGTATGCAGATGAAAGAAGATCCTTGATCTCATGGGCAGGATTTCAGGAGGGCCGCAAAAACCTATTTACATATAACAGACCTGTTTTCTGTGAATTTTGGTGGCATTTTATTTCTTTCCTACCTTATTCTAAAAGAGATGACATTGGCTATTAATCATAAATAGTAAAGACAAGTATAGCAAATGGATAAACAGTGCATCAATAACCCATATGCGCCAAACTGGTAGATATAAGGCTATCATTTAAACAACAGATTAAAACAATTTATAAATTAGATAACACTGCAGTTGATTAAGTGGCCGTTTAATATATAGTGACCGCCTAATACAGGTTGCAAGAAAAACAATTCAAATGCAATCAGTGCTAAGAAGACATTTGATCCCAAATTAGTGTTTTAATAAACAAGGAAATCACGTGTTTAACCTTGAATGTGTGTTACATTATTTGGAATGTATGAACAAGTAACTGTCACTGCGTGACCATCTAATCTAGGTCAAGAAAATAGAAAAAAGACCTGTTGGTTCTTTAAAAATGGTGACAACGACCACTTAGTGGAGGTGACCGCTGGGCATCCTTATTCCGCACGAAATTCATACGCCACGTCATGCATCGAGCGCTTGCGCTAAGTAGTAAAGTGAGCAATAATAGGGAAAATGGCCATTGCTATAACTTTGCGTGAATTTAACGATCTTGGAAGTTCGGTGACCCTTATTTTTCTTTTGATAGGCCATTTTCTCTGCTGATTTTCTACGTACGTTTTACGAAAAAATGAAAAAAAGTCTATCGCATAGAAGTTTGAATAGTTTGCAAAACGCTCGATCGAATTTTGTTCATTTGACCTCTTCGTTTAGCTTTGCGGCAGGTTCAAATGCCTCTTTAAGGGTAAAGGTTTGTGAAAATGATCGCAATATTTGTAATTATTAACGCCATAGGTTCACTTAAACAAAATATTATTAGGATAGCTTGCTTTCTGTTGACTTATCTTTGATATCTTAACATAGAAACCCTGGAGGCCATGCTGAATTACGCGCACCAATTTATCAAAATCAGACTAGTTTTCCACACGCCTTATCTCTGAAACGAAGCCGGTGACCCCCAATTTTTATTTCATTTCTGAAACAAGTAAATCATTACCTGTCTGCAGGAGAAGTTTAAGTATTTTGGGGGAATATTAATCACAATATGCAAATATCCATGTAGGAACGTAATACGTAATTAGTTTCGCTTCGGCTTAAAATGGTTTATTGCCCTTTTTCGGTTTCCAATAACAGAACAAAAAATTTACCAGTCTACGAAACGGCTGTGCCTACTAACAGAGAGAGAATTCAGAAATTGCCCTAGTAGTGTTTACAAATACAGTTTTGTAAGCTTTTACCGTTATGGTCGACGACGAAATCGGCAGAAACCGATTTGTTTACGATAATGCAAGTTACCACAACTTCCACAAAGCAACTCAAACGATTTTGTCTAGAGATGAGCGAAATTATAACGATATAATTAAGAAAATGTCTCGTAGCATGGCTTCAAATCAGAAAGACTTTAAAAACATATACATTGCAGATAAGCTTATATGCATCTCACAGAGGCAATTTGATGATTTTTATAGCACACGCCACAATAAAAGTCACTTACCGCAAGTTATCCATTCACTTCAACCAGTGTACATCTTTCTGGTAGATACTTGAAGCTTAAGTTGTGAAGACTGAACTAAGCTTAATTTTCTTTGATAGATCAACGAATCAACCACTTTCCGCTGTGCTTAATGTTTTTTTTTTTTAATTTCCATAAACACAAGTACGGAGCACGTTTGATTTCTTTTGTAGATCACCTGAGGAATTATGCGACTGTCCTTGCACGGCTGTTCATTAATTGCGTCACAGGAATTAATTTGGGAATGGAAGTTCTGTGGTCCTCTCTCTGAGTCAATTTTTCCAGTATTTCTCCTCCTTTCTCGAGCTCCTGCTCTCTTCACGGTCTTGTTCCATCTCCTTTCTGCTTGACTCGCTCGACTTCATGCATTGTTCAGTACCAGTTTCCCCTCCTTTCTTGATGCCTCGTCCGCTCTCTTTCGCCATGTTCCTGGCTACTCCTGTCCTGGTTAATTCTTGCCCTCGACTCTTCTCTTTCACGTTATTTCTTTGAAAACATTTCATCAAATCGATTGGGCCGGGCCACAGAAAACCCACGAAAATTAATTTAGCCTCGTTTCGGTTATGGCCGCCATGTTGCGCGACTCCGTCGTCGTTGCCGTCGCCGTCGCCGTTTCCGTCGTCGTCGAGCGTACGCGCCCACGAGCAATACCGCTAACTAGAAAGGTCCAATTATTTACAATCATATAAACATTTTTTATAATTAAATGAAGCCACGTCTGCTCCTTTACTTGATATCTTGGGACATCAGAACAGTAAACTACGTTTCTCTTTGGCTAATTGTCCTAGTGGGTACGGTTAGACATAAACTGGAGGTTGCCTTCCGGTAAACTGTTTATTTTTAAAGGAAAAGATATTACCTGGAACATGTTGACTTACATATGCATTCCAGCTTTCATACTGACCCATCGGAATGCTTCTGGTTCAACTGTCTTTAGAGGATTATCCGAGAAAATCCTTGAATGAAGAAAACAAAGCAATATACATATGTATGTATAAGTATCAATACATAAAAATGCTCAAATCACCAACAGCAAACACCTGCTAATTTCTACCGTAGCACAGCCTTAAGCGTTTGTTAAGTGACTAATATTTGCAATAAGCAAAAAAGTGTGTAGTTTCACTACGGTGTAAGTAGACTGCGGGAGCTGACGTAAGATATATTTAAGACCGGGCAAGAGACCACATTAAATTCTCTTAAAGGACGTCATCTCAGTTCTGGGATATTATAAACAACAATTTATTTTTAATCTATTGCTAAATTAAGAGAAATATGAAAAATGAAGTTTTAAGGTCAACAACATTTTCTTTATCCACGATTAACAAAGAGATGATTTTAATTTTACTAATTTATCACGTAAAATTAGCTAGTACACAAACTTATACGATGGTTCCGTACGAAAAGGCCACACCACTTGTGCAAGTACAGTGGTTAAGATTAAAAAGATTCGATGACATTTTACCGAAACACTGAATTAAGGAAAGGACGCTTTCAGCCTTAAAACGCGATTAAAACTTGTAAAACTCATTAATTATTCGTCAAGTGTACACAATGACAATTTCGATCGTGACGGTGTTTTGATATGTGATCTTAATCAGCATAGATTTTCACGATTCTACTAACTTTATTTAAAATATCATATCATTTATGTACTTACAGTATATAAGATCCGATTTCTTCTGGATTGATTTTGTAGAAGGCACGACGTGGAATTTTCTCTAATTGATTGGCATGCAGGAAGCTAGTCAACGACAAGGGAAATAACTTGTTAATGACAATGATGGTTGTTAGGTCAGGGTCAGCCCCCCCCAATAGAACTATTCAGACATTTATCCGTGGTATGCTGGCTGAAACTGCAAGAATTATTGTTGTTCAGTTGACTCGGGTGGTGGCTGTTGATCATAAGATAAGAAGCAGTGCTTTGAATTCACGGGAAAGTCTACTCCACGCTTTGTAAATAGCCAGCTGGTCAGCCTCCCACCAGTTGGGATTCTTAACAAATTTCTGTTCTATTTGTATTTAGTATTTGTTTCATATACACGGCCCCACAAGCTTGTAGCTTTAAACACAAACCGTGTATAAATATAGTTGCTTTACTTTTTTACTTTTACGACAGGAAAGAAAATAAGACTTGCTTTAAACTTATGGGACTATTGCGAGGGTAAGGCCGATCTTATTCGTACAACACAAGAGAAAGCCGCTCCAGAACTGTACCATAAACTTACTTCAACCAATCAAATGCCCACAAAAGAGCTACAATATTTTTTGATCAGTTTGTTCAACTTGAATCCGAAGTTTTCTTTTAGCATCACAAGAGTCAGTTTCAGGACCAGGGTATGCTCCTGCCTTAGGGTATGACATGTTTATACACAGTTTTTTTTATTGGCTTTCAAAGTAAAAACATTGAATTGCAAATCAGGCCTTGCCTACAGAATGAGTCCGTTGGCCGTGAATTATTTTGAGAAACTAAATAACTGCGTCAGTAATTAATGAAGTAATCACTGATAATCTCCAAGCTAAATGTGCTGCAAAAAGTGGGGACTAGTAATGGATATGTATGGCAAATAGATAGACAAAAACAGATGATTTTCTCAGGGACGTCCAGGAGATAAAGAAGATATTGTACGATTTTGTCACAGGACCCCAGTGAGGAATCGCATGGAGATCTGTTCACCCGCTAAAGCTGTACCCCTTGTAGGGTCTCTGTATTGCTGGGCTTGGTTCCAGACGCCGTGTTAAAAGCCTATCTACTGCAAAGAATTTAAAGGGAGCCAGTTACGTTATAATATATCAATATATTTAGTCAAAAAGTTTTGTTTCGTTTTCAGATTTGGCTCCAGAGGAATGGGCTACATAAATGTTCGAATGACATCATAGCATGGAACCTTTGTGAATCATAATCGTTCGACAGGATTCTCCATATCTTTGTCCTCTCTTTTTAGGTGCGAGGAGCAAGTGGACATGTAACGCGAATGTTAGCGTGACAGCCGAATTATAGTGAGTACCTCAGTACAGTGAGGATCTCCTGAACCACTGGAGTGTGCAAAAGTAGGCGATCACTAGCGTTGTTAGAATGAAATAAGTTTGGACTGAACAATATAAATTGTGGGACATCCTAATTACTTTGCAATTGCTGTTTCAAAGTCATCCAAGTCCTCTTGTTTACTCTTATACTTCATAAAAGACATAAAAACTTGACATGTATCGTTTCAAATACGCACAGAAGCTTAACACGAGTGGTTCTTGCAAACGTTTCGTTCGATATAAAGGCCAACATGTTGTGATGCAGCAACCTGACAATCAAATCAGCAAAGTTACTGGACATTTTGTACTTATCAGAATTATACGTGTCTCCAGCCCGAGAGCGGACTATTCCTCTAACTCGTAAAGAGTGAAGAATAAAAGGTTTTTCGCTAGTGACTTTTAATAAACGTTATCATTAATAGCGAGCTTAAGCAATGAAAGCAGTCACTCAGAGTATAACGCCTATTCAAAGATAAGTTTTTATCATTTAGTGCGCCTATTAGTCTGTGAACTTGCCCAAGCTAAACATTTAACGCCAGCGTTCAATATTCCAAATAAAAATGCCAAAACTTAGCTGTCCTTGTTTGCGTTCTCCAAAATACGTAGAACGTATTCATTTCACGTTGCTGATGTGCAGAACACGGCAGAGAAAGATACAAACATTTATAACGCGAGGGATTGGGCAATTTGTTTGCTTATTAAACCTTTTGTTTGTTGGCGTTCTCGTTACCATTGGGCGCCGTACTTCTCTCAAGCTGTCTAATACAAATAGTTTAACGACGAGGTGTTTCTGTTGAACACGTTACAGGAAAAAGGACTGGATTGAACTGCCTTTTATAAATAGTGAGCTTTGTTATAAATAAGATACTTTAAATATTCTAAGTAACAGAGACATTGTGATAAGCTATCTTCTCTCCTGAAAGTATAAATAGAGATACTTACAGGTACTTCAGCTTTGTTGTATCATAGAACAGGCACTTTGGCAAAGACTGTATTTTGTTGTAAGAAAGATTTCTACAAAAAGATAAAAAATTCTCGAATGAATAGAGTTTTCTGTATTTTGGCCACACTAGGAGATAAGGGGAATACTTGCAAGCATTCCTTGTCTCGATCTGGTCCCCTTTCTACGCTCTAAGCAGAGAGGGTCACTGTTACTTGACAAAGATACGGCCAGAAGTGGCCTAGTGGATTCCATGATCAGCTTTGCGAAAATCCGTTTGCATTTACTCGGGATATATGATAATTTGGACATGGTAATGTACTGGAAGGTTAAATGATCGCTCGAAACGATGTCATATTTCACTTAGTCGCAGTGCTTGCAACTAGATGCTTTTTCATAAATGAATACCCAATATGCATATACGCTCTTTTAACAACTGATCCTTCTTCCTTGCCTATTTCATGGTCTACACTCATTATTCTTTGAAATAGGATTAAAGAGATTAATAAAACATGAAGGCGTCATGATCCTCCTTTCGAATTCAAACGTCTAACACTAGCAGTTGGAAAAGTCAAATAACTCTAATGTTGGACAGCACTTCTTCAAAGTTATAATGAAATGCTTGCAAGGGCCATTCAGAAATGGCAAAAACTTGGCAAAGAGTTATCTATTATATTCATTACTAGTGTAGCTTCAGAATTAACTTTGCATATGCATTCCAAACCCTGAATATTTATCTTCTTTCCTATTTCCTTTTTATTTGGAGCAAAGAATAGTACGCTTTGAAATTGTAAGCCAGTATTATATATTAATGAGCCCCCAATCTAGTTGTCGCTTGTTTCAGCATCCATCCCCATCCCTCTTGTACTTCCAAGGGTAAAGCCCTTATGGTACTGTTCTGCACCAGAACACACTCTTTACGGGAAGATATGAACTCAATTAATTGACCTCGCTCCCAATGTGTGGCTTCATAGCTCAGTTGGTAGAGTATCGCGG
>OMLO01002017.1_pt1 | contig 16088 bp, 6 predicted proteins | sample 1674811 | NCBI WGS metagenome assembly OMLO01 (sample SAMN06265003, study PRJEB25207) | coral metagenome | isolation source: Coral host | place: Mexico:La Bocana,Puerto Morelos, Mexico | collected 2008-11-13 | reverse complement strand
ATAGGGTCTATAATCTTATGAAACTAAAACCTCAGAAGGAAAGGCAATTTTAAATTTTGGAATGTGGCTACGTCACAGGAAAACCGGCAATACCGGTATGTCATGATTGATTGAGATTTCTGTTGTTCATCATGGTAAAGTGATAATAACAAAGTATTATCGTTTGTCTCATTATGTAGTCACTGTGAATCACGACATTTCAACTGACGTTTCACAACGTTTCAACTGCATTTTTACAGTAACCATACATGTACCGTTAAATCAGTTTTGTTCTCGACTGTTGTAAATGTATTGATTCAGTTGTTTTTATTTCAAGATAAAATGCTAGTCATTGTTCAAAGCGCAATGTTTTAAAGTTCACCCAGTTAACTTAATTCTTATATTTAATATCCTTGACTAGTGATTGCTCTACTGTATAAGTAAAAATGTATATTGTATTAGTAACCATAAGTGTTTGTTTACATGTAGCTGGCATTTTGAAGCTGAGTGTGTGTGCTGATACAGTGCCTGTGATAGAGTAACAAGACTTTGATGTGATTTATAAGAATGAAAACCAGACAAACTTAATTCCTTTTTGCAGCACACTTCATTCTTGCCTAATAAAAATCACCATGTTGCATTGCGAAAACAGGCTTTTAAAGTATATAGCTCACTCAATTATGAAGTTTGGTTGGGTGAGTGAGAATAATTAAGTTTACGAGACAAGCTTTATTTGAGTGCTAATCAACTTCTGATGAGGCTGGTGGCCTTTAGGATGGGGGCTATTTGGAGATAGTTGCTCTGTTTAAACTACTCTGCTCCAACTTTTCATACATACATAGCTTACATACTTAATTTGTTAAGTAGGATGTTAAGTACAATCAATGTATGCTGCAAAACAATATAATTATCTAAAATGTGAGAAACTCTTTTGATTACCTTGTACAATGTGAACTGAATGTTATTCTGATTCTAGCCATATAAGTCTCCAGAGGGATTTGCAACTGTAATAGCAGCAGATAGGATTTATTTCAAGGTAAGGCAACCTCCAAATTCAACATTATAATGTATACATGTAGCTTCTTTTGGCACTAGCATCCACTCTTTCCTTTTATAATTTCAGAATAAAATTAATGAGTGTACATTTACAGGGTGTGTTAAAGTGTGAACAAATAACACACTGGGCAGATAGTTTTGTGCTTACATGTACTTGTACATTTACAGTTAAAAGCATGTCTACACAAGGCTAGTGACATAGCCTATAGTGCACCAAATCTGCATCCTTTAGTTTTTGAGGATTTTTTTACAGGCACCATGAAAATCGCACAAAATTGTTATTGAAACTCTAAATTTTGGATGTTATGCTACAATGTAGGTTGTAGCAAAAACTAAGACCCCTAAAAGCCAAGACCTATGACCTAATACCCAAAAAACTAAAACCTGAAAACTAAGACACCCTATTTTCTTTATTCACCATCATCTTGTTAAAGTTTCTCACTGGAAATATCCAGCTCCAGTTTTGAGTGATAAATCTCTTATTTCTATTCATCTTAAAATCTTCTGAATCCTGGTAAATAAGATTTACCTGTGCTTGTTCTAGGATTTTGTTGGTTTTAGTCCAGAAGAAAGCTTCACAAAGTTTTTGAGGTGTGTAAATGACCGGTTTTATATTTGTTAGCATGTGGTGCGTTGCATGATGATTTCATAATACAAATATTAAGTTATGTTGCAGAAATGGAGATTCACAACTGGACCTATTATGTATTCTTATGCCTTGAATGATCAATTAAGGGAATACATGTGAAGCTAGGGTATTGCTCATTAGAATTTGAAAGGTTAAAACTTGAGGTCTGGATATTTCTGTCAAGAAACCATAACAAGATGATGGTGAATAAAGAAAGTAATGGGGTCTCAGTTTTTGGGTCTTAGGTTTTCAGTGGTCTTACTTCTCGCTGCAACCTGTTATACTATGCTTGTATGTACACATCATATTTGAAATCCTAACATTCTTGAGGTGGTTTGGTTTCACTGGCAACAGGTTTAAAGGTGCATCTAAATTGTTTTTTTTTTTTTCGCAAATAAAAGCGTGGATATTTTTTTTACCCCTTTTACTCCTTGCAGGGTATTCTTTATCAAGCTGGTGACGTGGTATCCATTGAAGACATAGAGGGTGATTTATATTATGCTCAGCTGAGGGGATTCCTACAGGATCAATATGCGCAGAAAACTGCTGTCATTACATGGCTCATTCCCATAGTTCCCAAACCATCACACTTTGATCCAGCTCTATTTTTACCAGGTAATTATTGGAAAAACGTCATATTTGAGGGGTCTGGTTAAGAGTCATTTGTGAGTGAGAGAGTGAGTGAGCAAGCAAGGAAGCAAGTGATTTATGTACAACACAACAATCAGACTGGAGCTACTATGCACAACCAATCAAATCGTAATTCTGCTGTTTTGTGGGTGCAAGATATGAAGACATGAATGATCATTGTAGTTTCATGTATAAACACAACTTAAACAGCTGTGAAAAATGTACACACTTAATGGGATCCGAGCCCATGACCACTGCAAACCATGGCCGGGAGTGTTACCAACTGAGCTATCAAGCCAACTGGGAGGTGGTCAATTATGAGTTCAAAATCTACTTGTGGATGGTGAAGAATGCAAGTGACATATTTGAAATGTCGTGGGTGAGCAAAAGTTAGCCCACAGACTAATCATAACGGTGGTCAGCTGCACTTTCTTAAAGTGTACGGGTGCTTGAGCCAACTTAAAGCAAAATGTGGGCACATTCTTGGCATTCTTTTGTTCTTCCAACCGGAATGAATGGTATGTGAGCTTCTCCTGCGCTATCCTCAATATCTATTCCATCTCACAACAGACATGGTTGCCCATACTTCCTAACTATATGTACATTGTATTGCTTACTGCTGGTATATAACATCATAAAAGTTTGGCACTGAACTTTATTAATTTGTACAAAATAAATAATCAACTGTGAAAATTTCATCATGGGTTGTATGGTGGGTTTTTGAGAAATCTCAGATTAAAGACAGGTTTTTGCATGGGATTGAAGTGTACATGCCTTTTTTCGAATGTCAGCTCATGTGATGCCGTGTTTCACATGTGAGAAAGCTAGAGTAAATTACAACTCCTCTTTTAAGCAGCTATTTATTTTTCTTCATACCAGTACTAGTAAACATGTTTGAAGGCAGTTTGAAACTATCACTAGCTATACCAGGTGAAGTTGTTTTAGTTTCTTTTTAGAGTTACTTGCATCATTTGGGGGCACATGACCAATACTGATACCAAGTATTGGAAAAACTGTAGTAAGCCACCTTAACCATGCCTCTCAAGAGAACAAGGGTAGCTCAAGAAAGTAAGCTACATAGTGGCCTAATGGTTATTGATCAAGCAGTCTTGCTCCTGAAGACTTACAGCTCCTCTCTCTATATAGATGGGTACCTGACAATTTAATGCTAGGGTAGGGAGTGAAAATACTCCTAGCTGCTTTATGCTTAGCCACAGAAAGCAGGATAACCTCAAGCAATATGGACCACCAGACAGAAACCCAACCTCAACATTTTTATTAAACACATAAATTGTTCTAAATTCTTTCCTTTTCTCAGGGCCAGAGGAAGACACTCCCAGACCCATGGAATGTATGGAGTTTGTGTGTAGAGCCCCGACAGAACTGTTTAAAGCAAGAAGAGAGCACCCACCATTTGTGGTTCCACGGCAACCTGACCTTAATGACTTAGCAACAGCAGCAGAAAAGCTTCTTCAAAATGAACAATCCTCAACAACTTCAAATTAGCAACTCTACTTTTGTAACAGTCATTTTTCAATTGGTCTCTAAACATCTCGCTGTGATGTCAAGCCCATCTTTACCACTTGAAGAGATATTTTGGCAATATGAGCATGCAGTACATGAACATTGCACAGAACAACTGACACATAAGGAAATGTGTTATTATATAAAAAAGAGATTCTTGGAACTCCATTTCTCTGTAATCTGTTCAACAATGGTCAATGAAAACATGTACATGTACCTTTAGACGATGTTGGGAATAAAATTGATAACAACAAGGCTGTAATCTATTCTGTTCCATAGTAAACTGCTACTGTCAACAAACGTCATTTTTTAATATTAATCTTTTTTAATATTAATCTGTCTTTGTAATATCCTCATAACCATTTTGGGTCAGAAAACTGATTTTCCTAAAACTTTGCATGTGAGGTGAACCCAGTGTGGCTTCACAGTTGGTCTGCTTGACTCTGGATTGAGTGATCTGGGTTGAAGCGTTGGACAGTAACATTGTGTTGTGTTCTGCACTTTACTCTTACAATGTCTTACCACCCAGATGTATAAATGGCTGCCAGCAAATGGCAAGTGGCAAATCCGCCAGAAAAAAGGTCAGAAAAAAAATTAGCCTTTTTATATTTTGGGGAACGAATGGCGAGTATATAATTGTAATTGTACTGTGTGGAGTGCAGCTTGGTCTGAAATCATACGTGATTTCAAAATAGAATGAGCACGCAGCACCAGTTTTATTTGAGATCACAAGTATGACTTCAGTCCAAAATTGCACAACCCGGCAAAGTTCAATTGCCACTTTGTTACATCAATTTTGAAATTGCACAATTTAATAGTCTAAAAATAAGAACTGCAAAATATTGGTCAGTACCATCATTTATTGAACCAGTAGCTGGTTTGTGAAAAAGCGGAACTGGAAATGCGTTTACATTTCATTTTGAAAACATGTCAAGATCATGTCGATGTGATTGGCTGTTTTGTTTGACAAAAAATAGTGTGATTTGTGAATAAACTGTGAATAAACTGAGAGCCAATCAGATTGCAAGGATAACAAGATTTCAAAATGGATTTAATAAATAATAAAATCAGGTAGTTTTTTAAATTACTTGCTTTTCCTTTTTGCCACACATTAAAATCCAATCCATTCAATGGGACATTTAATACCCATTCAGGAGTCAAAATTTGTGAGTTGTCGGTTGCACTTCTCCAATATAAGTACATTGTTCCACATTGACAAGACCACAGTATTCAGGTACATTTGAACTACTTTCCACCAATATTTTGTAAATATTTTACATAGAGCAGGAACTATCAACTATCAACTGCTGTAGCACCATGGCCAGCAGCCAGTGAAGGTTTTAAAATCACTGAATGACCAGTCAATTAAAGGAACCCATCCAATTCAAACTATCATAATTATGTTGATTAAGAACTGCCAAGGAATCCATAAGAGCTTAGAGATCACAAGGCTAGATCTATAACACTTTATGCTTGTTTATGCTTGGCTCAGAGAATGAGACCACGGTTTGTGACACTGTTTTACACTTTAGGTTGAGTAGTGTTCTGTTTTTTCTGAGCGCTTGGTAGGGAACACTCGGAGTTTCCAAACACAGTTCAACAACATCTAGTTGAGAAATCCCTTTAAACTTAATGACATGATATTAATTAATAGCAGGATCAAGCAGTATTGATTGATTCCGGCCATTTACAAACACAAATCTGGGATGTTGCAGTCACAAAACCAATTTTTGAATTCCCAAACTGGTGTCTCGTAATCTAAAACCAGTTCCCTAGGGGTAGTTTCTAACCCTTCTAGGAGCTATGTCACGGTTTGTACATCTTGAAAGGTTTAGTCATTTTCAAGTTCGTCATTTGTAATCCGTGTTAATCCTCTCCTTGTTCATTTTTTTTATCATTAATGTTATTGCTATCTTAGTAAACGAATATTAAATCAATCAATTGTATGTATGTATGTGGCCATAATAACTTTAAATACTGTCACTGAGCACCTTTAGCTGTAACCCTTATCAAACCATAAACCTTAAAACCATTTTGGACTCATTCATATGATGGCCTAGATTTTGCATTTCCTTTTCTTTTTCTTTTTAACCCCAAGCCAGTTTTCTGCAACTCCTAAACTAGGATTTGCTTAATCCCTCAACTGGCTTTATATAAAGTTCAAGGCAGTTTTCATGAACCTCAAACTAGTATTTTAGTTTTTTACAATGCTGAATTTTTCTTGTAATTTCAGACCAATTTTTTTTCAGGTTTTTTTTATTTGCATCCTAAAGGTGTTAGTTTCTTTAATTGCAAAACCTGTTGTTTGTGAACAAGAAACTGTTTTTTCTGTCCAAAAACTGGTTTTAACTGACCCCCAAACCAGTTTTTCTTACCCCCCTAAGAATTTTTTTTCAAATGCAACCAATGTGTCAGTTCTGTGTCACAAAACTAATGCCTCCATAACAAAAAAAACCCAACCATTTCAGATTTCATGTTGTCGTGGGTATATTCACTTGATGCTTTAATTTTCTTTAAAAGAAGTGAACTAAACATTAACTTCCAAGGCAGATGTTAACAGTTCAAAACATCTCTTAATTACCAACAGATTCCTCCCCAATAGAGCTTTTCACTGCAGCTACAGTTGAGTCACATCCCAAACATACGACTATCTATTTTGTACAGTTCATTTGTTTTTTTTTGCCACTATGTACTGTGACAAGAATACAGTGTATCTGCTGAATTGTTCCAGTCTATCTCCTCCCTGTCTCCTCTGTACTTTATATACAGGTAAAAACATATCCAAGTCCATGATCAATCGTCAGTAAGTACCAACTGACTCGGTCCTGTCTTGGGTAATTTGTACTTTTTGTGAGTCATGCGTTGGGTTGCACATAATGTTGATGTTTCGTTAACTACTTGAATTCAGCGTTGTTTGATCAAACTCTGTCAGACACCGTCACTGATGCCACTTTTTCTAAGTTATAATGACGGAAAAAAGACTTGGAATACTCATAAGTACTGATCATGACTGCACATGCTGGAGCAACTTTCATGACTCTTGCTGACACACCTGAAAAATCCAACAAAACTCAGTAAATTATGTTAAATACTAAATGTTAGTAACTTTAGTGCAGTGGGGCTAAATTCAAGTGCTACTGAAATGGAATTTACTGTGTAAGATTTATATTTTTAAAATAATGAAGTTTGAACCTAGTTGCAAACACTTTTTTTCTTCCTGGACAGCATTACCGGTAAGCACTGTATAGTAATACATGCAGCATTGCATATGCCAATAAAACAACAAAACAAATCATTTAATACAGTGGAATTTTTTCATTGTATTCTCTTATTGTTAACTGTGCAAGCTCCCATAAGCTGAAATGTATCCCTTACAATTATATCTTTAGTGGAAGCTTACAAGAATCATTCTCATCCCGGCCAGCGCCAGTTACAGTATGTTAGCTTCTTCCTAGTGTAAGTGGGCATAACAAAAAAAGGCAACCAAGGACTACATGCAGCTACCTTGGATACAAACAATTGGCTGAACTCCTTGTTTTGATGGAAAATCAAAATGGCGTTCAAGCCAACTCGTGATATTTGAATTGGATCAAAGAGATATTGAAAAGTTTGAATGCTGTGTGACAATAAATTTTACAAATAATCATTAAGCTTATTTAATAGGTGGAACTCTTGAGCTGTTTTGATTGTTACTACTGATTGTAGGTATACAATCATACAATGATACATTTGTTTTAAGCTGTCTTCAAATGCATTGGATTGACTTTTCAATGTAATGTAATTTGGAATTCGTATTAAAGTTAAAGTTAATTTAAAAGTAATAAGTTGCAACAACAAACTGAATGTATTTTAAACCTGCACACATTACTTTACAGTAAAAGAACAGCCTTTTACTTCAAACAATTGTTTATGACACATCGAGTGACTGGGACAACTGATGCTCTAATTGGCCACAAATGCTATCCAGGATTATGTGTATTTGGACACTCTCTGATTTGCTAAGTACTACTTAACAACTATCTGAAGAATAAGGTTACACAGATGGGTAAAGAAAACTATCCAAAGATTAAGGTTACAGACCCTTACTTACAATGATGATGATGACATTAGTGGCTATGTGTATGCCTCTTTGAGGCTGGTAGCCACAAAAACTCTTGCACACTTACCAGCAAAGAGACTCCTCCATCCACTTTCTCTGTAGAGTTGAAACATCAAAGAGAATGTGAAAGGCAACTTCTTGACAGCACTTGCATCTTCTGTAAAGTTCATCGAAATTATTTGAATGAACATTTTAACTCTTTTTAAAATTAAAATTGTACCAGTAACTTTGACATCGTACAAACAAGAACTACATGTACTTGCTTTGCGACATAACTCAAATTTAGGAACTTAACAAAGTTCAGAAGTCTAACAACAAAGTAAGGATTAGAAGGTCATTTGAAGTCATTACTTCAACATTCAACAATACAGGAGTGACTTTGTTTCAAATCATGAAATCAATATCTTGAAATAATCAATATCTTGAAATAATCAAATAATTGCAATAATTAAATCAAATTTGCATTTTTATGTGGTGGTTATATTAATTTTAATGATGGCACTTCATGAGGGGAAGCACTTTCATTAACACTAACAGCTAGTAAAGTAGTGTATTAAAGACGTACTAAAGACAAGTTCTCCAAGTTCCATCTGCCTATGTGTCTTTACCACATCAAATGGAGTTGTGATCAATGCTGCAAACTGGGAAACAACAAAGTTCATCTTTAGTTAAAACAAATTGCACTTATCCTAAAAAATGAAGTGCTCACAAACACTAGCTTTTACATTGCTTGTTGGACATTTGCCGATGAAAAACAAGTTCCAAAGACAATGTTGGATTAAAAAGCATCATAACTTGCAGGTGTTTTCATTAAATACTTAGTTACCAGATTTGAATATTTTCTACCCACATGTTTTTTGACTACAGAGTGTCATGTCTGCAAGATTTGGATTACACAATCAGGTTATATTATTTGATGGAAGGTATATAATTTCAAAGTACAAGGTTGCATTAAAAGTGTTTTGTCTTTTAAAAGTGCATAATCTAGCTAGTACAATTCTAATGCAAATGTTTTTCTGTAGACTCCATATTAATTAAGATTGCACATTGTCATACAAGCATGGTGGAGACCAAGTGATTTAAACTGATGCCAGACACTGCAATTGAACCATTTACAGAGATATTGACAAGGTCAAGTAATTAGAGAGAACTGCAGGTCAATTGAGACTTGGCCTGCACAAAAAGGAAGATTCAGAACCACTAGTGGCTTATTTCTATTACAAACTCATGATGGTCAAGAAGATCTCAACAGAAAGTACCGGTATTTTGAAATTTAACATTACATTCACTCTTCTTTGGATCATTAAAATTTAAAAACAAATGAAAAACCAAGAATGTAAATTATGTAAATAAACATGTAGTACAATAAAGTGTACTCACAGCTCCAGAAAATACCCCCGAGGAAAAACTGGCCATGAAACCTGGCTCAGCAAACCTAGCCTTAAAATCACTGAATGACCAGTCAATTAAAGGAACCCATCCAATTCAAACTATCATAATTATGTTGATTAAGAACTGCCAAGGAATCCATAAGAGCTTAGAGATCACAAGGCTAGATCTATAACACTTTATGCTTGTTTATGCTTGGCTCAGAGAATGAGACCACGGTTTGTGACACTGTTTTACACTTTAGGTTGAGTAGTGTTCTGTTTTTTCTGAGCGCTTGGTAGGGAACACTCGGAGTTTCCAAACACAGTTCAACAACATCTAGTTGAGAAATCCCTTTAAACTTAATGACATGATATTAATTAATAGCAGGATCAAGCAGTATTGATTGATTCCGGCCATTTACAAACACAAATCTGGGATGTTGCAGTCACAAAACCAATTTTTGAATTCCCAAACTGGTGTCTCGTAATCTAAAACCAGTTCCCTAGGGGTAGTTTCTAACCCTTCTAGGAGCTATGTCACGGTTTGTACATCTTGAAAGGTTTAGTCATTTTCAAGTTCGTCATTTGTAATCCGTGTTAATCCTCTCCTTGTTCATTTTTTTTATCATTAATGTTATTGCTATCTTAGTAAACGAATATTAAATCAATCAATTGTATGTATGTATGTGGCCATAATAACTTTAAATACTGTCACTGAGCACCTTTAGCTGTAACCCTTATCAAACCATAAACCTTAAAACCATTTTGGACTCATTCATATGATGGCCTAGATTTTGCATTTCCTTTTCTTTTTCTTTTTAACCCCAAGCCAGTTTTCTGCAACTCCTAAACTAGGATTTGCTTAATCCCTCAACTGGCTTTATATAAAGTTCAAGGCAGTTTTCATGAACCTCAAACTAGTATTTTAGTTTTTTACAATGCTGAATTTTTCTTGTAATTTCAGACCAATTTTTTTTCAGGTTTTTTTTATTTGCATCCTAAAGGTGTTAGTTTCTTTAATTGCAAAACCTGTTGTTTGTGAACAAGAAACTGTTTTTTCTGTCCAAAAACTGGTTTTAACTGACCCCCAAACCAGTTTTTCTTACCCCCCTAAGAATTTTTTTTCAAATGCAACCAATGTGTCAGTTCTGTGTCACAAAACTAATGCCTCCATAACAAAAAAAACCCAACCATTTCAGATTTCATGTTGTCGTGGGTATATTCACTTGATGCTTTAATTTTCTTTAAAAGAAGTGAACTAAACATTAACTTCCAAGGCAGATGTTAACAGTTCAAAACATCTCTTAATTACCAACAGATTCCTCCCCAATAGAGCTTTTCACTGCAGCTACAGTTGAGTCACATCCCAAACATACGACTATCTATTTTGTACAGTTCATTTGTTTTTTTTTGCCACTATGTACTGTGACAAGAATACAGTGTATCTGCTGAATTGTTCCAGTCTATCTCCTCCCTGTCTCCTCTGTACTTTATATACAGGTAAAAACATATCCAAGTCCATGATCAATCGTCAGTAAGTACCAACTGACTCGGTCCTGTCTTGGGTAATTTGTACTTTTTGTGAGTCATGCGTTGGGTTGCACATAATGTTGATGTTTCGTTAACTACTTGAATTCAGCGTTGTTTGATCAAACTCTGTCAGACACCGTCACTGATGCCACTTTTTCTAAGTTATAATGACGGAAAAAAGACTTGGAATACTCATAAGTACTGATCATGACTGCACATGCTGGAGCAACTTTCATGACTCTTGCTGACACACCTGAAAAATCCAACAAAACTCAGTAAATTATGTTAAATACTAAATGTTAGTAACTTTAGTGCAGTGGGGCTAAATTCAAGTGCTACTGAAATGGAATTTACTGTGTAAGATTTATATTTTTAAAATAATGAAGTTTGAACCTAGTTGCAAACACTTTTTTTCTTCCTGGACAGCATTACCGGTAAGCACTGTATAGTAATACATGCAGCATTGCATATGCCAATAAAACAACAAAACAAATCATTTAATACAGTGGAATTTTTTCATTGTATTCTCTTATTGTTAACTGTGCAAGCTCCCATAAGCTGAAATGTATCCCTTACAATTATATCTTTAGTGGAAGCTTACAAGAATCATTCTCATCCCGGCCAGCGCCAGTTACAGTATGTTAGCTTCTTCCTAGTGTAAGTGGGCATAACAAAAAAAGGCAACCAAGGACTACATGCAGCTACCTTGGATACAAACAATTGGCTGAACTCCTTGTTTTGATGGAAAATCAAAATGGCGTTCAAGCCAACTCGTGATATTTGAATTGGATCAAAGAGATATTGAAAAGTTTGAATGCTGTGTGACAATAAATTTTACAAATAATCATTAAGCTTATTTAATAGGTGGAACTCTTGAGCTGTTTTGATTGTTACTACTGATTGTAGGTATACAATCATACAATGATACATTTGTTTTAAGCTGTCTTCAAATGCATTGGATTGACTTTTCAATGTAATGTAATTTGGAATTCGTATTAAAGTTAAAGTTAATTTAAAAGTAATAAGTTGCAACAACAAACTGAATGTATTTTAAACCTGCACACATTACTTTACAGTAAAAGAACAGCCTTTTACTTCAAACAATTGTTTATGACACATCGAGTGACTGGGACAACTGATGCTCTAATTGGCCACAAATGCTATCCAGGATTATGTGTATTTGGACACTCTCTGATTTGCTAAGTACTACTTAACAACTATCTGAAGAATAAGGTTACACAGATGGGTAAAGAAAACTATCCAAAGATTAAGGTTACAGACCCTTACTTACAATGATGATGATGACATTAGTGGCTATGTGTATGCCTCTTTGAGGCTGGTAGCCACAAAAACTCTTGCACACTTACCAGCAAAGAGACTCCTCCATCCACTTTCTCTGTAGAGTTGAAACATCAAAGAGAATGTGAAAGGCAACTTCTTGACAGCACTTGCATCTTCTGTAAAGTTCATCGAAATTATTTGAATGAACATTTTAACTCTTTTTAAAATTAAAATTGTACCAGTAACTTTGACATCGTACAAACAAGAACTACATGTACTTGCTTTGCGACATAACTCAAATTTAGGAACTTAACAAAGTTCAGAAGTCTAACAACAAAGTAAGGATTAGAAGGTCATTTGAAGTCATTACTTCAACATTCAACAATACAGGAGTGACTTTGTTTCAAATCATGAAATCAATATCTTGAAATAATCAATATCTTGAAATAATCAAATAATTGCAATAATTAAATCAAATTTGCATTTTTATGTGGTGGTTATATTAATTTTAATGATGGCACTTCATGAGGGGAAGCACTTTCATTAACACTAACAGCTAGTAAAGTAGTGTATTAAAGACGTACTAAAGACAAGTTCTCCAAGTTCCATCTGCCTATGTGTCTTTACCACATCAAATGGAGTTGTGATCAATGCTGCAAACTGGGAAACAACAAAGTTCATCTTTAGTTAAAACAAATTGCACTTATCCTAAAAAATGAAGTGCTCACAAACACTAGCTTTTACATTGCTTGTTGGACATTTGCCGATGAAAAACAAGTTCCAAAGACAATGTTGGATTAAAAAGCATCATAACTTGCAGGTGTTTTCATTAAATACTTAGTTACCAGATTTGAATATTTTCTACCCACATGTTTTTTGACTACAGAGTGTCATGTCTGCAAGATTTGGATTACACAATCAGGTTATATTATTTGATGGAAGGTATATAATTTCAAAGTACAAGGTTGCATTAAAAGTGTTTTGTCTTTTAAAAGTGCATAATCTAGCTAGTACAATTCTAATGCAAATGTTTTTCTGTAGACTCCATATTAATTAAGATTGCACATTGTCATACAAGCATGGTGGAGACCAAGTGATTTAAACTGATGCCAGACACTGCAATTGAACCATTTACAGAGATATTGACAAGGTCAAGTAATTAGAGAGAACTGCAGGTCAATTGAGACTTGGCCTGCACAAAAAGGAAGATTCAGAACCACTAGTGGCTTATTTCTATTACAAACTCATGATGGTCAAGAAGATCTCAACAGAAAGTACCGGTATTTTGAAATTTAACATTACATTCACTCTTCTTTGGATCATTAAAATTTAAAAACAAATGAAAAACCAAGAATGTAAATTATGTAAATAAACATGTAGTACAATAAAGTGTACTCACAGCTCCAGAAAATACCCCCGAGGAAAAACTGGCCATGAAACCTGGCTCAGCAAACCTAGCCTTAAGGACCTCATAGCCTGTCCAGTAGACAGCTGAAAATACAAAGAACGAAACATGACTGATGCGATTATCTACAATTACATACCGGGTACTCATTCTCCTTAGCTTGGCTCCAAAATCTTTTCCCACTTTCAATGCCATTAGTGTCACATTCTAACTATAATCAGATTTCTCCCTTCATTTCACTTGTTAACCAATGTTAATTCCAACTCTATTGCCAAATGAATACCGGAAGTGGAAGTGCATTGTTGGTCTTTCCTTTCAAAACGATTGCTTGGCTTTTACATCCCCTATCCAGTTTACAGGTCAAGTATGATGACAATGACTTCACCAATGAAGAACACAAAGAATGTTCCATTCTGGTGTGCTGTCAATGCTGTACTAAGTGATTTATCTGGAACTTTTCATTGCTTTTAAAACAAAATATTATTGGTCTCCAGAGGTAACCTTGCAAGAGACAGAGAATGTACACTGCCATCTGATACTGGCTGACTGCTGGCACCAGCACCATGTAGAACTTTTTTTGTGATTTGCAAGATAATTTTCTGGATTTGGCAAACCACTTTTGACTTTGAAAAATGTTATTGGTGTTGACACAGTAATTCAGTTTTATTAAGGTTCGTAATACAGTTTTTAGATTTACAGACTCCTCAATAATGATTTGCCAAAATAATGGAATTTTCATTTTTGAATCTGAAAATAGAATCTTTCAGTTCAAATTTTCCTACATATTTCAAAAATATATTCAATGGCACTTCTTATTGTTGTTCAATTTTTTCAAAGTAACCAGTGTTAGTAAGTAAATCAAACCAGAGTCCTATATACATGTGCAATTTGCTTGTCACTGCATTGCACATCACACAAAACTAAATCGTAGGAGTTTGGTGTTCAGTGATAAAAGTTGCATTGTGCACAAAAGTTCAAGTAACAAAGTTAGGCATCAAAATCATGCATTATCATAACTGCTATGTACCTGAAAATGGTACATCTCTCAATAATGTAGGTCCCAATCCTTGCCAGAGAGATAACACTCCACCTTGCTGAATGGCATTCTTAATTACACTAATAAGATCTAAAGGTGATTTGAAGGAATCTTTTAGCAATAATTAAACAAGAAACAAGGCTGCTATATGGTCATTTATTGCATCTTGAGCAACAACTCACACAACAACTTCATAAATTACTGTTAAATAAATGCATTACTGGCCCATGCATATTGAGTCCTATTTTTATGTACTAAATCTCAAGTTGATTACTCATGTATGTAGGGACAGGACACACCAACCAAGCAAACTCTGTGGCAAAGTTGGTTTAGGGTATGTTCCAGTGGAATCTCTTATAGCAAGAACAATATAAATCTTCAAATGTACAAAAAGGTAAGGTATGTACAACAGAAAACTGCTGTGTCTCTTCACAAAAAATATGATCAACATGCTGAATAAACACTTGCAAACGCAGACATAACTTTGTGGAGCACAGTGCTCTCCACACCAATTTTAAGATATGTATGTATAAGATATAAGAAAAAAAATAATTTGCAGTTTCACCTTAGGTAAATTAATAGAAGGTGTATAATTTCAAAAACTGTACCTTGAATCATAGAACAATTCAAAATTAGAATTAGAAAGTTCTGTCAGTACCTTTATAACTGAAATGTTTCTTTGCCTGCATTTTGGTTCTGATCATTTCTATTGGTGAAATGCAGGTTATAGAAATAGCTGCAAATATGAAATAAACAATTGTTACTGTTGTGCCTTGTCAAACTTCTATAATGCCTTAAGTTGATACTTCTATATTGCATATGCTTGTAATTACAATGTACTATCCCATATATGTATGCTAGAACTCACTGTTCTAAAGGAAGTTAAGGAGGGAGTTAGGCAAAAAGAAGTTAGAGTTCAGTGATGTGCTGTTAAGTGCTGTGTTAAATGCACAAACATGTGCTGTCAGATGAAGTCTGCTAACAATGTTTTTTTAATGAACGTGAAAGTTCTGCTACCTTCTAATAAACAATTGCCTTTCTAGGATTTTACCCAGTTAAATTAAATTTTACAGGTCACACACAACTTTGCAGATGAGGCAGAAGGAGGGGGTACTTTATTGTCCATAATACCACTCACTAAATGGGCTATTCTGTTGGATAGTCTTGAAATATTATTCCTGAGATACCAAGTATTTAATATTACAGGCTACTGTGTTAACTACAGTTATGTAATACTAGCTGTGAAGTGGAGATCTTACTTCTAGCAGTTATTCCAGCAAACATTGGTGACCAAACATTTTTCTGCCCTTCTTCAAAGCCATACATAACTTTGAGTTGATCATAAAGTGTAAAATAAATCATTGTGTTTGGAATTGCCATCACACTGCAACACATAAACAAAAGATTTCTTTGTATTTGAATCCTTCATACATGATCCAAATAATCAATATTCACAGTAAATTACTAGACTAAAATAAAGGGTGAAAGTTTCTAAAGAAACTGTGGTGCTGCATCGGTGGGGGTAACAAGGTAATTTGGTTATATCAACT
>OMLO01002016.1_pt1 | contig 16091 bp, 16 predicted proteins | sample 1674811 | NCBI WGS metagenome assembly OMLO01 (sample SAMN06265003, study PRJEB25207) | coral metagenome | isolation source: Coral host | place: Mexico:La Bocana,Puerto Morelos, Mexico | collected 2008-11-13 | reverse complement strand
ATCACTTTCAATCATCCCACCAACAAACCTTCAAAACCAAAACCAACCAGTTCAAAACCAACCTTCACCAATCACAACTTTCATCCCCCTTAAAAATTTCCCCCAGCCATCCATTGATGGTTTGGAAAATGTATTTCCTTTCAAACATGGCTATTTTGGGTATCTATGTTAGATTTCAGGGGGGTACATATTTTATAGAGGGTATTTTCCCCACCTGCTGCATCAACCGTCCAAATATCTTCCAGGCTTCATCCTGACACCTGTGGCGCCGTTTGGCGCCCGGCCGCTTCATGGGCTCACGCATCAGCTCAGTGGTGCCCACAGCACCCGAACCACTGGCATGCAGGGAGATCAACAGCGCCACGTTTTGACCTCCAACAATTCATAACGGAGGATGATAATCTGATATATCGTTTTTTTTTTCCAACAAAAAGTTGTACCGTTGTTCTTTTTTGTTTGTTTAAAAGGGATAGAAACCATATTTTGGGGTAAGTTTTTTTGAAGATTTCCGCGAGTTTCTGCCGTTTTCCTACTATGACTAGATCATTCAATATGGAAAAAAAGCTCATCACCAAGCAGCACTTAGTGTTTTTAAACAAATGAAACAAACGAAACAAAGCTGGCAACTTCAAGCATGGTGAAGTTAGCAGCTGTAACACTGAGAGGTGTTGGGACACTCCATCCAAATATGGAGTTTTGGGGGATGGAGTCCTACGATTTCAACACTGCTTTTGATACGGTGTTGCCTGTGCTACAGGTGTAATTCAAACCCTAGTTTTCTCCATTCCAAGGTCTGTCAGAAATATAAAAGAAGAAACACGTCAATCCGTCAAACCTGCAGGACAAAAACCTCGAGGCTTAGGAAAAACAAATTACAGAAAATCTTTCCCCAAAAAACACACATCACATTTTCAATAAGTTGTTTTTCCTCTCCTTCCATGTATTGACCATTGACATCTCCATATATCTCCTATGTTTTTTCAAATGAAAAAATCCAAGGCACGCACTTCCAAAGGAACCTTCAACGATGACAAGGCTTTCAGCAAGGCACATTCCAAGGCATGGCGTGCATCATCCGTCTCCTGGGTTCTGTTTTGCGTTTTTTCTGTTCCCCCCCTGGTGACTTTCCATGAAAAAATGGGCTGGTTACACCCGCGAAGTTTAACATCTGAAACATGGTGGTTGGAAGACTACTTTCCTATTTGGAAGGTAACTTCTCAGTGGCTATGTTAAACTTCGGGAGGGTAATGGGATTTTAATGAACCCTGTAACAAAGGGCAGTTTTTTTCCCCCCTATGCAACCTAAAGAACGAGGAGTTTGTTTCATTGCTCAGATGGCTGAAGATCAAAATTTCAAAATCGCTCTTTTAATGTCCAAAAAGATGTTGAAGCAAAAAGAACTCCACCGTGAAGTATATGTATATATGGGGCATGAAGAATAAACCTCCATCTTAAACGAGCTGGGATGAGACTATGGGTCCATTGCCATACAATATATCAAAGGCAGTTCAAGGTTCCCTGCATTCTTGAGAACACCATGCTGCTTCCCCACATTCATCACAACTCACTGTTGTCCCGGAGCTTGTGATGAAGCAGGCACGGCAGCGAAGCGTTTTGGCAGCTTTGTTAAAGCACCACATGATGGGCTTTTCCGACAACACCAATGACCCACAACAGATCGGTTTCGCCTCAAGCTGCCCAAATTCGGAGGGATGGTGGATGATGCAGTGGTTGAAGTAACAATGAGTTCAGGTTGAATTGGATTCAGTCTAAACCCGCTGCCCCAAACAGCAAAAATGTTCTTCAATCATGGGCTGCCTTCAATCTGTTCAAGTGTCTTGACTCAAGAAATGACCAGCTAAGGTTAGTAAGATTCTTGGTAGATCAAACGAGCTCACCATCTTCAAGGATGGTTGCTCATGATAGGATGCTCCCCAAAAATCTCTACCAATTTGTATGGCAAACCCTCCCAAAGCCTAGTCAAGTGAGATCTAAAAGTCCAAGGCTATCAACCACCCAATCCAAGGCTATCAACCCACCCCGCTGGCAAAAATCTGATAAACATCAAGATGTTGTCAGGACCTTTCCCGAATTCCCATGATCTCTCTCGAACTTTCTCATCCTGTCGACTTGGCTTCCTACTACTAATTGGAACAAAAAGACCCCGGGCGCAAATCCATTGGGAAAATTTGGTTAGCTTTACGTTATATATGATTAAAGTCACACCTGGTTTAAGGGATCACCTATCATCCCTAGTGTTTTGATAACTCCGAAACGCAGGGGGCTCCACGTGAGCTGCCAGGCAACGGCAAAAATGCCACGCCCTGCAGAACCAGCGCAACGCACTTCCAATGTATCCGGAAGCTTCATGGGAAAATTCCACCCCATCAAAACACACGGTTTTGTGGATGTGATCAGCTCATTTGCAAAACATAGATATACCTTCATGACTTCATGGATTTCAACGTTTTTTTAGTGCACGTGGTGGACCCACTTCTTAAGCGGCGGCTTGGATGTTAGTTGCCCTCAATTCATCCTAATAAAAAGGGTTCAACATGGTTAAACTCTCTTACAAAAGCATACAAAAGCTTGACATTATGATGCCTGAACAGGAGAAGATGCAGTAGTCCATGAGTACAGCGATGATACACATGTTCCGACCAGGTTGCATGTATGTCGAATATGTTTGGCACCAATCGAGCCAAAAACCTGCGGATAACCAGTTGGCCTTTGGCAGTTTCAGTGATGTAGCTGAATCCCAACACTTATCAATCTGAAATCAGTACCTGCATAGGGATCATTTAGACATTTCCTGTAGTATCCTTAAAATTATCTACACTCCGGTAAACTAACATAGCACCTGGAAATCCACCATTTGAAGATGTATCTCCCATTAAACATGGTAGTTTTCCATTGCTATGTTAGTTTACCAGACGGTAATAATTTGAAAAATCAATGAAAAAAAGCTCATCCAAACACATGTGTTTCAAAAACAAAAGTAAACCATAACAAGAGATCTTAAGACATCACATCAAACTTTTACAACATCACCTTCATCTCCAAGGTGTGCCACCCACCCGGCACCTTAAAGTGTCGCAAGGACTGCACCGCCGCGCGACTGAGCGCACGCCATGCGGCTACATCGTGGTTTCCGCTTTGCACGGCCGCATGGAACTGCCGAGGCCTCCGGAAAACCCGTTTTCTTCCAGGTTTTTTTGGGTAAAAAAAACCGTGTGAACCAAATGAAGGTGCCGGGGGCTAACTGTGTGGAATTTCTGTTTGAAGTTGTTGGATACCGCCTATGTCTTTTTTACAGGCCGTTCTGATCACAACTTCAGGCCAAAGTGAATCAAATCCAATTCAAAATTTGAATTCGTGTTTCTGCTACAAAAACTGAGGGAATACATGGAACAAAATTTTGATGATTTTCCTGGCTTCATTCACCAACCAGCCATTCTTGACAATTGTTACATGTTGACCAGAGAGAAAAACAGCAAACATATATCCACAAGACCGTCTTAGGAAACACCAAGTCCTTGTCACGATACCCACACCAATGATATGGCTGCCAGCGCGCGTCAATCTTGTTAAACGCATGCCCCGGCTGCATTTCCAATGGATGAATGTATTTGCTTCGCATGGCCTTCAAGCCTTCTTTCACATTTGTTTGCCTTCGCTTCGATGCAAACAAAATAGACATCAACGCATTCAAAACCAGAAAATTGGAAAAGAGGTTGCGCAACGAAGAACCTACATCTACATCCACAAAACAACTCAGCCTGTTGTCATGCTCAGAAAAATATCCCCAAAATTGTGTTTTTTTCCGCCAAGGGGTCCGTTGGAGCCAACTCCAAAACGGAACCTTGTTGTGAAATGGACCCCTCAGTTGCAACCCTCTCAAGCGTTTTTGTTTCCAAAAAAATTGGATCCCAGGACACTAGGGGCATGGAGACCAAACACACAAGAAACATCAAAAAACGATTTCCTCCGCATCATTGCACAGTGCAAAATGATGGAGGTTGATAGCGAAAATGTTCGTGCCAGCCATCTTCAAGCGCCTCTTCTTGTTGCAGTGTGTGCCTGTGGTTTTCCTTGGAACCCTGAAGCGTATGCCTGTGTCGGATAAAGCGGAAAAGTAACATCCACATCCAGTAAGTTACTGCACCCAAACAAACGAAGAACGCTGAACAACTCACAAGGATATAGAACTCCTCAGGACGATGTAAAATCAGCCCCGAGCTGTATGGCACCAACGTCCCAACGGATGTCAGCGCCGCGTCCACTGTCCCGATGGCCGAGCGGTGCCGTGCGTCGGCAAGTTCTTGAGACCGGTTCAGAATTCCCAGTTCGAAGGCGTACAGTCCCGGCCTTGCAAAACACACCGCCAGCATAAACGCTGACATGGCTGCACCGATGCCGCGACCACTGTCTCGGGTGGCAAACGGTGCAAGGCACCAAAATGATGCCACTGCCACCAGCGTGAAAGAAGCTAACCAGGTGGCGGACAATGCATCTGCCATGCGACCAAAAGCTCTTGCAAGCACAGGGTGTGCCACAACTCCAAGCACTCCCAAAAGTGCACCCGCGCCCCTGAAGAGAGACCTGATTGATAAAAAAAGTGAACACCAAACAAGACTGTTCTTGGAATTACTATTGAATAAAAGGCACCCCCAACATGCATTTTTTTTGGAACATCACAAAAGTTGCAGTTTTGGGACAGATCTCATATCATCAATCGACAAACCTCACATCATGCTGTTGGCACACTGATTTTTCAATGATCTCACATCAATGGGGCAGATCTCACCCCAACCCCCTCACACACCGTACAACAACTTTGGCAGACAGGTAGCCTTCAACATGTAACATTTGTTTCATGCCACCGTTGAAATCCCAAGCGGCGTCGAAAATTCTGTGGTGAAAAATCATCAGTGAACTAGGAATGTGGCTACACAGCACGTGGCCTCTGCATTTGAAAAAAAAAAGAAAGTTATCATGGCCCATCAAAGACCAGTATGGGTCACTTGGAGAATGTAAAACAAGGGTTCTGCACCGAATCTTATTTTATTCCCCCTGAAATGTTTCCCGGACCGCTCCGTTTCACCATGGCGGGGTTTTGTATATAGATTTTGCCCGATGCCTCGCATTTTGTAGACGATATTCGATATGTTCAAGAAGATTTTAAATTTCATTCCTGGCGCGGATTCCACCATTCCTCCCGTAGCCACACCGCAACTATGAACCACGGGGGCAGTTCACAGTTGCATCAGAACTGGCCCCATGTCCTGGCAAGAAAAGATCCGATGCCCAAATTTCGAGGTTGCTTGGTTTGGCCCCGGAAGGACGTACGGATTGCCTCCGACACCGCGCTTGCGAGTTCGCCGTCATTTCCCCGCACCTTTTCTGTCTTCTGCAGACACATTGAAGGCGCTGCGCGCGTATCTTCAATTGATTCGAATTGGGAATGATGGTAAGTCTCACATGTGCTCAGCGAGGACGGCCCTATTTTTCACGCTGGTACCTTATGTCCAATCTGAAGCCTGAACTTTGGGCCTGAGACAAATCTTAAGCTAGGACTCACGGAAGCGCCTTCCACATGAATTACATCTAGGGGAGGCTGCAATCCAGATTTTGGACCCCTTATTTTTCAATATCCAGATCTTTTTTTCCATAAATATATATATATGGGAAGGTTTTTTTAAGCAAGATGCTTATTGCTGTGCTGGAGAACCTGGCACCATGCATTACAGAATGTCACAGAAAAGTTATTCCTAGAAAGTGACCCTCAATGTCACTACAGTATCAAACACGTCCTTTGTCGATTCAAATGTGTCATTGCATACTACAAGATGATATAGTCTCTACAATATCTATTCATTTTTTGAGAGTTGAAATCACTGAATATATTGTATTGCGCTAGAAAAGTTCCAAGCTGCGCTACAATGTTGATCAACATGGAAATCTTGTCTTTGGGTTCGCAGCCATGCCAGTGCATACAGTCTGCAGCCCCACTTGTGCCTTGCTTCTTTTCTGTCACCTTCCTGCGTCTTACAATATGCGGCTGTTGGGTAAAACGAATGAAGTGGTTGGAAGCAACAGCCGCAATCCATTTCTTGTGATTTGAGTATACCCCTCAGTACTTTGTATCACAAACAAGTGACAACTGTAGTCTTGAGGAGAAGGCTACGTCACTCCGACGATGAAAGACGACTTCTCAAAATCAACAGCCCCCATGTCAGGTCAACAAAAGAAAAAACACGAGCCGGCGCATGCCTTTTGCGGGCGAACGTGTGTGGATACAAATTCCGACTGCTTTGCTTTTTGCAAAGAAAAGTCAATTAGGCTTGCATGCAGGCAAGTGTGAAAACATATTATACGAAGTAAGTCCTTAGTATGTCTCGAGGGATCTGTATCGATGAAAATAGATGTGGAGAAAGCAATGAATATATCTTGTGTAAACATGCATATTACAAGCGTTTGACTCTATGCATCTAAACATACAACATGTCAACAGCATGGCACAGTGACCGACAAGAAGTCTTCGACCAACCGAAAGTCATCCCGGCTGCTGCGGTCCGTAATGGCACAGCCTTACACACTCAAACAGTTTGGCACACTGAGTGACAGGAAGATCCCAAGTGATGCGTTCCACACCGTCCATTCAAGGCACAGGCTCACAGACTCAAGCATGTCAAGCGTTTGGCACACAGGAAGCCATCTGAGATTGTGAATCCAATACCTGCAGTTGAGTACCGTCAGATACGAAAATCCTCAATCAAATTGCCAAAGGATGTTCAATGGGAAAACTTCCGGTATAGGAACTTAAGGTTATATAGCCTGGCAGCAAATGGTAGCAAGTAGCAATAGTCAGAGTTGCAGTAGCTAGTTGCAGCAACAGTAGGGAATAGCAAAGTAGCAGTAGCCAGGAACCGTAGTAGGCAATAGTAGCAATGGCTCGTTGCAGCCGCAGTAATACCTGGATGGAGCAGCAGTAGTAAGCAATCTTGCAAGCTAGCTGCTATAAAAGTAGCAGGGAGTAGCACCGTCATTTTCATGGAAGGTGCGGCATCACCAAGTATTGTGCCTGCCAGTAAATCGCTGGGGCATGAAATATTGTAGTTTTCCATATCGATGGCCGCAAAATGTTTATCCTCTGCAAGCCGATGCTTTGTAGGATGATGGTATAGGATCATGGTGGGAGCGGTCTCGAATCATCTTTGTATTGGCGGAAGCAATGGACAGATTCTTCGACCAAATCTGCAACTTCCAATTTCGCGGCAGGCGGGCGGCTTATTTTATGGGACATGCTTATTGATGAGCTACTTCCACCAACACACCTGCAGCTGGCACCTTTACCTCCTAGAAAAAAACAACTACAGTCTAGGTGACTTATCCCATGACACATGCAGGTGCGCATATGCGATTGGGTCCCTACACACAACAAACATCACTACTAGGTATGTATGTGACCTGTTCTTGATGAACTACTTCCACAAACGCACCTGCGGTCGGCACGAGATCTTTTCACCGGCACGAGTAAACCCATGTACCCTAGTATCACACATAGACAACTCACTAGATCTGCCCACAAATGCTAGTGTGCCAGTGTGTTTGGGGGTCCCTAAATCTTAATCAATATGATTGATACAGTAGGATCTTATATGATATGATATGATCTACCTTTTCAAAGCTCCTCCCAATGGCACACCTACACTTGATACGAGATCTGTCCGAAAAAACACGAGTAAGAACACCTACCCAATTACATCACATCACATCCTTCCAAGAAACAGTTTCCAAGTGGGGACGCCCTGCTGGTACAAATACCCAGTGAGCAGAGCTCCATGAGGGGAAAGTACAGTAACATACAGAAAGGCATATGCAAGGCTCAAAAATTGGATGCCACTTGGATGGCCGTACCATGCTCGCCACGCCGCTGCTTTGGCTGCCCAGAACTTCGTGGACTTCAAGGTGGTGGCTACGGGCGCGGCCGTGGTAGGTACCGAAGACAACTGCTCCGAACGGGCTGCAAAGATTTGAAGCAACAGTCGCAGCTGAGGTACGAAGGACAAGGCGTTCAAGACTCCAACGGCCACGAAGCCAACCACTTCCGCATCAACGCCAAAACGTGGTGCAATCAGCAGGCCAGCGAGCAATGGTGCGACAGTTTTACTGATCAGATCGATCTGCGACATTAGCGAGTTTGTGCTCTGCAACAGGTCGATGGAAAAGAGTCTTGGGGACCAATCCCGTTTCACAGTGACATCGCTGAGAGTGGTGCCCAGCTGCTCTACCACGCTGCAGCAAATGAAGGCACACACAGCTGGCAGATTGGATCTTTCATGGGGACCCCCAAGGGCAAACAGCAATACAACAGTTGCGCCCACAACTCCCACACCCTGCGCTACCACACTAATGATGACCACAAAACGTCGATTGGTGCGGTCTGCCCATGAACCCAGTGGCGGCGCTAGCAGTGATGTTGCAAGTTCCGTGGCAGCACCCCAACAGGCAGGACCTGCAAGGCTGTTAGGCGTAAATCTGAGTAGCACCAAGGGTGTTATGAATAGCCAGCCTTGCGTGCCCATCCTTGTTATAGCATGACTCAATAACAATTTCTTCTGAATCTCCTCATCTGACAAACCAGGAACAAGCAAAGCTTCAGCCAACGCCATTGGGGCCAATGACAAATGTGATAGCAAATGAATGCCAAATGAGCAGTGTTCAAAACTCTTCTTACATTCCATTTGACTCCTGGTTGGTTGATTTCTGATCCTTATTTCGTGTGATTTGTTCAACTTCTCATATAATTTGGTTAAGTGTTCCTCCCCAACAAATCCACTAAAGAACCTTCCAGGGCTTGAAATATTTGTTCAAATAAGAATGACAACAGGATGATGTGATTCCTTCCTTCGAAGCTTGCCATGAGCTGATGGTTATCGCTGATATTGACCACCTTGGGCCAAAATATCTTCTTTGAGAAAAAATAACATGTCTGGAGGGGGGGTCAAAAAAATTCAAAAAATTCATGGACCATCTCATCTCCAAAAGTTGTGATGTGCGTTGGTTGTTCTAAAATCATCTTTCCATGGTCATAATGGTTGCAATGTAGGTCAATTTGCCGTGCAACAATTCGTGGCATTCACTGTATTGGTTCACAGTATGGCCCTACATGCCGAAAGTAGTTGGTGATCCCGAACCGCTGCAACGATATTGGTCCATGAACTCATACCAAAAAAGCACTCTGTGAAACAATACTGGGTAGGCTTGTAAACAGCTTTGTACCATGCCTTCCTGGTGGTACCCGGGGTCCACCCCTGAAATCTCTTTTAACTTTACGATATCGGATAAGAGCTTCGAAAATAAAAGCGATATGAGATAGTTCAGAAGTGCGAAATCAAGGAACGCTGACCACCCGTTTGACTCGACATCGAGTGAAAGTTTGAGTGACGATGATTTCAAGCTCCTAGAATTCCCTGAAAAATAATTTCTTCCCAGTCCATAAGTTCATTCTCGACGCATTAAATTTGAAAGGTTGAGATATAGTTTCAGACCCAAAAAAATCATAGCAATATGTACCCAGCCTTCCTGGTGGTACATGGGGTTGGCCCCACAAAATTACTCTCAAAAGACACCGGGAGTGCTTCCTACCTGTTTCCTACCTGTCCCTTTTTCCACTTCGCACTTTTTCATCACTGTTGGTTGAGGACCAAATATTATTGGCGTCTTCTCTCTTTACCCATCCTCGCGGCCTTCCACATTCTATATCGCATCATCACTGATCACTGATTGTCGAGGAAAAATCATTTCGGGGGTACCCCAGTCCACTACCACCTTTTAAATCAAGACATGCAAGATGGTAACCCCCTACAATCCCCCCAAAGTGCCAAATAATCTAGATTTGTTGGGTGGTACACGAGTTCCTTTAGATTTCAAGTGTCAACCTACGGTGAAAAACACATGTTCAAGATAAATCCCATCATGGAGGAACTTATTTTTGGGGGGTCCTGAGATACTTAGCTACCCAACATGTTAGCTGGAGCAAAGCATCTGAAATATTCAAATGAACCACGAAAAAATACCCTTATTACTTTCCATTCTACTGGTTGGTTAATAGGGATCCTTATAATGGTTTATCATAATCCCTATATAATTGGGTAGTATAATCCCCTATATACCCTAAACAACCACGTTTTTTTTGTTTTCATTGCTCAGCTGTTCCCTCACACTGAGCAACCCTGACACATCTTGAGGACTGGCCAACTTCGAAAAAAGTTCCAAGCTCTCCTCGGAATGGGCCTGAAAAACTAAAGCAACCAGTGGCAAAGTTTGCCACCCCAAACAGAGAAGAGAAGCTCGAAATTTGAGAAATGTATATCAAGCATGATGTATATTCCACAATACTCATATAATCGTCCAAATATAGATAGGATAAGGTGCACATAGATATATACACATATACACCATCTTCAAATATACCTATTTATCATTACTACATATTACTAATTACTACCATTCGTTTTTTGCATCTACAAAAAAACTCCTCACAATTTGTTTCATCGCCAACCGCAACAATTCACCACAACCGGGGGGGGTGCACCTGGACCTTCCTTTTTGGAATCCGTTCGAAGATCGAGGCCGCAGGCGGCGGCGTTTGAGCGGAGGCTTCGGCCCAGGTGGCACTGCCATGGCAAAAACCACCGGTAGATGGTGAAGGGTCCGAAGCACAGATTTTTCTTAAGGGAAAGGTGTGACTTAAAACACTTACACCCCCCGAAATTTAACATGCTGGTTCACCTGAAAAATGATGGTGTTCCAAGTTCGGAATCTCCAAACTTCCAGGGACTTCTTTTCAGGTGAACCACGTTAAATTTCAGGTCGACGTCGGATTCGTCAACCAAAACAGCGGATTCGTCAACCAACGCTTCGACAACCAAGGTTCGACAACCAAGGTTCGACAACTAAAAACGGCGGTTTCGTCAACCAAGGTTCGTCAACCAAAAAGTCGGATTCGTCAACCAAGAGGTTCGTCAACCAAAAAAGTTGGATTCGTCAACCAAAAACGGCGGATTCATCAACCAAGGTTCGTCAACCAAGGTTCGTCAACCAAAAACACGGATTCGTCAACCAAGGATTCGTCAACCAAAAGGTTGGATTCGTCAACCAAAAACGGCGGATTCATCAACCAAGGTTCGTCAACCAAAAACACGGATTCGTCAACCAAGGATTCGTCAACCAAAAGGTTGGATTCGTCCAAAAACGGCGGATTCGAAGGTTCCGGAACATTTTTAGCATGTTTGGAGGTCGAAAAGTTGTCGTTAACTTGTCGTTGTTGTGTTTCTTGTTCTTAATCTTGTTGTTGTTGTTGTTGTTGTTGTTGTTGTTGTTGTTGTTGCTCCCCTGCCCTTCCCTTTTCGGCTGTAGCCCGGTCGGGTACTCCCGCAGGAGGAACCGCTTACGGGGAGATATTTACTTGTTGTTTTGATTTGTTTTGTTTTGTTTTCTTTTCTTTTGTTGCGCATGCTGTTGTTTTTCTTGTACTTGTTGGTTTTCTGAAAGAAGAAGCCGCAGCAGCAGCAACAGTAGCACTGGTTGTTGTTGTTGTTGTTGTTGTTGTTGTTGTTGTTGTTGCTCCCCTGCCCTTCCCTTTTCGGCTGTAGCCCGGTTGGGTACTCCTGCAGGAGGAACCGCTTACGGGGAGATATTTACTTGTTGTTTTGATTTGTTTTGTTTTGTTTTCATTTCTTTTGTTGCGCATGCTGTTGTTTTTCTTGTACTTGTTGGTTTTCTGAAAGAAGAAGCCGCAGCAGCTACAGTAGCAGTTGTTGTTGTTGTTGTTGTTGTTGTTGTTGTTGTTGTTGTTGTTGTTGTTGTTGCACATCTCGTTGTGTTTTTCTTCTTGTTGTCCAGCTAGCATTTGAAGTCTGGAAAATCGTTCCAACACTTTGAAAATGACCTTTGAAAGATTTGGAAACCGTCAATGCAAATCCAAATCAAGTTGATGACACATAGATGAACCAACCACTGTGATCACGCGACATTCTGACGCTGTTTTTCGAAAGGAAGGTGCACTTTTTTGTCAACATGTTTGGGAGGAACATCGGTCGTTGCACAAATTGAGATAACTTCACTCAGCCGATACTTCGGTGTTCTTGAATTTCTTCTTCGCCTGATCATGAATGCTGGAAGCATTGTTCAATGCACGGTTGAATGGATGGATGTTTTCGATGTACGACTGTTAAATGGTTCGAATTGTGAACTTCACTCAAAATAGTTCCATTTTTGGTCTTCCAGAAAAAAGGGTATAAGGTCGTGAAACTCATGGTCGACAGTCAACAAATCATGAACACGTCAAACAATTCACCATGCATTCAGTGATACAAGGGAACATGAACGGTGCGAAAAAAAGATGTCAGTTTGGAGTAATCTTCGAACCAAACACAACGAAACAGCAAGTGCTTCAGTTCCCAAATTGGATCAGAATCAAACTTTTCAAACTCAGATGACAAAAGTGTCTCAGTGAGACTGAGAAAATATGGAAATTGCCATGTCGACCAGTCTTCACATTCCTCCTTGAATGCCTGGGAAGATGTTTTTTCTGAATGCTGTCATCTCTTGCAGACTCCTCGAATGAGATACTAGAGAAGAAGAGTAAATGAGAGAGAAAAAGAAGAGATATATGATAGTACTTATATTTCCAAATAATACATGTAAACGTACGTGAACAACACATATGCAATATTCAGGTGTGCGTATATAATATATCTATATACTATATACCAATCTAAAATCTATATTCTGAAGACTCCGAAAGGATGTGATTCCAGTGAGCAACCCACAGCTTCTGATCGATCCAAATCTCCAAGATTTTAAACTTGAAACATATCAAAACGGTCTGAAGTATAGGCCAAGATGTTCAATCGAAACGAAAATTACAAATATGAAATAACTCATAGGATTTCCAGCCCCAAAATCCGCAGATGCCAAGGTCCACCAAAACACATTGCAACTTTTGGGACAGAGCGCACAGGAGTTGACTGTCTTAGGGCTTGACACTGTTGCGCAACAATGAAGCAGGCAATGAATTGCGTTTCTTTTTCAGAAAACGAGGCAGAGATGCCCACATGTGTTCAGGGACTGCCGTACTATACCAACAGTTCCTGTGGCCATTGGTGTACTTGTGGAATTGCGAACAGAGCAATCTTATCTCACCGCCAAACTGGCCTGATCCAAATAGATGTGGTTGAAGGGAATATCTGCAGGATGGGGTGGCGCAGCGCCCCCATTTCGTGGGTGGAAAAGGATCTTCATCCTCCTGTTGCCTCTCTTGAAAGGCCCGTGCTCGATCCAACATGTTCAATCCAGAAGACGAAGAAGCCTGAGCACCTGAATGAGTGTCAGCAGCAATCGGATCCTCCTCGGAACTCACTTCGACAACAGGAAGTGGAAGTCTGTGAACATCCAAAGCGTCGCCCACCTGCAAAGCAGTGGCAACACGAATCCTCAAACGATAAACAGAAGCTGTCCGGAGTTCTGTTTACTTTCAAAACGCAAACAAAGGTTCCTTAAACGTCTCCTGAATGAGAAAAAATGGTATCGCCCAACAATGAATATGTGCAGATTTAAACACAAAATGATCGACATGTTTTGATAACAACATGATCATATGGTTCCAAACCACAATCCGGGCCTGAGGTATTTCCATGTTGGACACTGGTTCCACATTCGCAACATGTCCCTCCGCAGCATCCAGGGTGGCGGACAACGAATCTAACACCTGCTGGCACTGAAACGACCATGGTTGGGAGAGATCTGCATCAGGAAAAACGGGTTCACGAGGTCCAGATAAACGCACATTCAAGCGATGTGCCAGTGACAAAATTGTCGCAGGTAACGGCTGAGTGCGTCTGACATAGCAAAGCCATATATTTTTCAAAATCTGCAAGCTTCCAAACAAAGATTGAAAATTGTAACACAGACACAACACAGATAGGCACTGTTGCGCAGAGTGGTCTTGCCACATGGCTGCCCGAAGCATGACGTGGTGCAGATCTAAAAGGTCCTGAATATCATATCGTTGCCAATCATGCGCCACAGGAGGTAGCGGAATGCCTATGGCTCTCACGAGTATGAGATACGTTAGGGATAACAAAATGGAGTTCATTGCCCCAGAATCCGGTGGGACTTGAACCAAGTGCTGCCAAGGAAATTTGAACCAAATGCTCAACCAAATGTCTTCATTTCCGCGCTATCTCCACCCATGAACCCATGCCCATCTGCGCCTGCATTTCGTTTTTCCATCTTCTCTTTCTGCCATCTGACCAGCAACTTGTGAAGCAATGCCTTCATGGGTCCACATGTGTCACCTGCATCGTGAAGAGTCTGTTCTTGTCACGTGCTTCCTGGTAGCTGATGCTGGCCTGAGTCAACAGCAGCACGCCTCGAAACTGGGAAAGGAAGTCTGCACTTTGGAGGAGCTTGTTGCCTCGAGTGATACAAGATCCTTGCATTTCCAAGCAGCTCTGGGTCGGCGATATCGGCGGAGGCCATGCCATTCCGGAACACTTGCCAACTTTGCTGCAGGAAAGCATCTTGCTTGCGTTTCTTGCTTGCCCTCTGCTGTGCATGTTTAGCACGGATTGCTTGCAAGGTTTTCCATGCTGAGGCAGCAGGTACTTCCATGGGTCTGCCTTGACGTTTCTCTGTCCTCAAAAGCTTCTCTGCATCTTCCAGCGACATGTCATCTTTGCCAGAGAAAGTTTCCATGGAAGATAGGACAATAGCCGTGTCGCCTTCCAGCCACCTTGTCAAGTAGGAGTGAGCGCACTCTCCCATCCTTGCAAAAGCCATGCCTCAAAGACTGTGACCAATGTTTCGTTCACTTGCAAGGCCAAATCATCATAGTCTTTCAAAAGTAAAGGACACTCACGTCAAACACCTGGCCTGCCTCATGTGTCAAGGCAATGTGAAATGTTTGCTGCCTAGGCACAAGTGCAAGCACACTGAAGTGTATACCAGGGTGCTTCAAACACCACCACCACACACATGTGCGATGTCAATGCGCGAAGCACTGCTAAATGCATCCGTGGAAGGGGAACTTCGTGGAATGCCCCCAAAGTGCGGGCAGCAGTGAAGCACTCATCTTGGTTTGCCGCGAACATGAGTTGCGTGAACTCTTTGGCCGTCGTAGCATCAATCAGCATGCCAGGTGAGTCATTTGCCCATACCAAACATTTCTTGGGCCTGACATTGCGAAAATGCGCCGCAGGGAAAGTCACTTCCACGAAGTTCTGGGGCATGTACTGCAAGTATTTCGTTGCCGCAGGAAACTTCTTCTGCGCTTCTTCCTATCAAGAATGGAATGGTAACTTCCAACGATGTTTCAACGCAATGCTTCAGGTAGCAAGCAAGATGAGATTTGAATCACTTAAAAGCATGAAACCTGTCCTCATAAATCAGCCGATCGCTCTGCCAATCTTTTCCGACGATCAGATGTTTATTAGGCTGCAACCAAGCAGTCTCAGGCTGCCAGTCAGCCACCTTCTCTTCTGGGTCTGTCACCCACTTTTTTCTGCCTGACGTGGAGCCGTGGCATGTGCAAATATGAGAAGACAGCATTTGTCTAACAGCTGATAGTAGCATTGTCACTGTCAGCCCCTACTGTAACATCGACGACACATTGGTTGCGTTACACCGACGAAGTTTTAGCGGTTCTACCGACGATTGGATTGATGCTGGTCCGACGAATCAGTGGATCTGAATCTTCACCAAAAGGAGAAATATCAAGAAAAAAGGAAAACAAAGACGTCCCGAACCATCCCCCAAAAGGAGAAATATCAAGAAAAAGAGGAAAACAAAGACTTCCCGTAACCATTTCCCGTAACCATTTCCTGTAACCATCTCTTTCAGTTTTGTTTTCTCCTGTTTCTCTTAGTTTCTTCTTTTGGGGGATGGTCACGGGGGATGTTCACGGGGGATGTTCACGGGAGATGGTTACGGGAGATGGTTACGGGAGATGGTTACGGGAGATGGTTACGGGAAGTCTTTGTTTTCCTCCTTTTGGGGGATGGTTCCGGGAGTTGTTTACGGGA
>OMLO01002015.1_pt1 | contig 16091 bp, 7 predicted proteins | sample 1674811 | NCBI WGS metagenome assembly OMLO01 (sample SAMN06265003, study PRJEB25207) | coral metagenome | isolation source: Coral host | place: Mexico:La Bocana,Puerto Morelos, Mexico | collected 2008-11-13 | reverse complement strand
TTTTTAATACCCGAATGAAGATTTTCCTACCCTTTCATATACCTAAACTTTTGAAATCCCTACCCTTTTATATACCTAAAGCCTGAAAAAGGCACCCCTTTCGGGCTGAGCCTCCCCGTATAGGCCATTATAGGGAGTACCCCCCCCCCCTAGGTGTTTCCACTGACTTTGAAGACATAATTAAAGCCAAAGGATTATTAATGCATGACCTGTGAACACGTTCTCCATTTTGTACTTTTTGAAGCAAACAACCCATGCAATTCTAAAATATTCATTAAATGTTTAAGGGTGACGATATATTAAGCAGCTTAAAGTTCCTCTCAGCTTGGCAGGTAAAAAACCTCGATTCCTCCATAGGGGCATTTATGTCAATTCCTATTTGTTGAGCTTTTTTCCTTGGGCTTCACATGAGAAAATTTTTCCATTCAATTAAAACTATTGAGAATTCTGAAACGGGGATAAATGGTATGGAAATTTCCTGGGAAGTTTCCCAGAAAATCGAAAATTTCCGAAAGGCGAAACACTGAATGGAAAATTCCGGAAAAAAGTCAAACGGAACGGAAATTCCCGCTAAAAAAAAGTTCCGGAAATTTCGGTATATCTCACAAGGTTGTCCTCTTCGAAAATTACGAATATACTGTTCCATTCTTCAGTGAAAATTTCCCGAAATTGAAACCGGAATTTTTTATCGAATGAAAAGCGCCCGAGGTTGTACTCTTTCTGTAAATTCAGGGGAATGCTGTCTCATTCGCTGCTGGAAATTTTTGGTCGAACGGGAAGCGCCCATTTCCACTCCTCGTGTATATGTGTATATCCACAACATTTACGTTGGTGCGTGATTAAACTTCACAAAACATGTCAGCGCTATTTCATCATCAGTTACCGATGGTTTTTTTTGCTACCCGTTACTTAACAAATAGTATGAAATATTGATTTTGGTATGCAGTGTATTTGCCTTCAGTGGCACAAAAGTTATTTGTCAACCAGTAGTCATGTGACGTGCTCTTCCCCGACTTTCTCCAATTCTATATTGTGCACAGTGCTTATGACTTGCTGGCAACAAACCCATTGGAAAAAAAACTACAAGAATAAATGAACTTGTAGATTGAATGAAATCTCTCAAATTAAAAAAAAAGTAAAGTTCATAGAATTATTACAATGTTTATTTGCCTTACTATGTCAACCAACATGCCTCTATTTGTCATTCATAAAACCGCAGCATAATGTTTGCATCAAATTTCAAATTCAAAAACAACAGGAATTTTCATTTCGAACTCTTCTAAACCTTGTTTACATATTTTAACTTATTTTTGCACTAACAAGAAAATATGAATTTTGAGAGTATATTAATCTTAGCGAGACAGAGTGTTTCTGTTGAATGTATAGAAAATACCCAAAACATGTTATATACTGCAACCCATTTGCCCAAAATTTAAACCTTTAATATTTTGACAAATACGTAGAAAATATAATAAAATAATAAAAACATATTTCGTTAGTTTGTGAGCAAAAATGAAAAGCTCCAATACTCTGTTTTCAAAATGCTCACGTCCTAGTTCAAAGTTCGCCGGGATTTAACGTTGTCTTATTTCTGTCGTCCGTTTGAAATGGCGAAAGTACAATATGGCGATGCTACTTTATACTTTCGCCTAGTCAGAAGAAGTTCTTGAAGTGTTCAGGTTACTGTTTTTAGATAACAAATACTAAAATATTCGCCGTTTAGACCCTCTTTCAAGTTTTCACTACATCATTGCGCTAAGTTATTTCTTTAGAGGTTTTTATAGTTTTGCTGATTCCATATACAAAGACGTTTTTCGTACTATGTTACGTAGGTCCCTCAAAATTATAGGTGCTTGGTGCAAAATATATATTAAAAGTACTGGGAGTTAAATCCAGGCAACATTTCCATGTAAAATCTCAGTCCTTGATATTATAGCAAGTACGAGCCGTCACCAGCCAAGTGATACTTGGAATTAACATGGACGCGGTACACTTTTCCCTCGCAGAGTTTCTTCAGCATATACACATCGAGAAGTGTCAGTGCTGTGAAGGTCCCAACTACCACCAGCTCTACCACGACCATGCTGTTTCAAACTAGGCTGAGCAAATTCTCTCCAGGATAAAGTCTTCCTTGTATCATTAAATTCCTTCCAAATGAAACTCTCCCGTGTGTGATTGTGTCAAGTGAAAGGTTCATTTGTTATAAGTGTGCGTCGGTTCAGCGTATCAACTGTAAACAAGCGCGAATTCAATCAACATGTTTTCATCTGGCGAATGACGTATGCCTTGTTAAAATGTTTGGTATTTGGCAAGAAGCCAAACGGGTCGTAGTACTTTTGCTACTCGTCAGCAAAAATTTTGAAAAGAGCGGCATCTAACATCATTGCAGACGAATATTTGAAAACTTATACTGTATGAGCTTAAATGAACGAAAACAGGAAAATCTATATTACAATATACAGCTTACTGTGGTGTTTTATAGTCTAGTAAAAACAAACTGGCCACATAGATTAGATGTAAAACACCTTTGTGTTACACAAACTGTTGTGAAGTTAAGACAGTGTGAGAATATTTCACAATGAGGATGCGCAGGATTTCCTAAAAGAAAATATAAATAAGGCAGAACCCACAACATTGAAAAACAATGAACATCTGAGCACATCCATTAAGAATGAAGTTACTTATATCAACTGTTTTAAATAAACGGCTACCTATATCAGAGTGAAAAGATTCTTCAAATGTTATGCTTTCTTCCCCATGTGAACGTTAATTAAAGATTCTACAAGTTTCAACAGTTTATCTCGCGAAGAAGTAAGGCATAGTCACGGGAAACACCTGTCCATCTTCATTCTCTTCTTGCCGTTGTTGCTCACCAAAACATTGCTTTAACAAGTAGATATCCAGCACACTCAATCCAGCCACGATTACCCCAAGAAAAACGGCTGTTACCACCATCTTGTCTGGCTCGGAGCGTTCCTTTGGGCGCGTTTCATTCACTTTTGCAACGTCAATGTTATTTTTGTTAGATATTTTCGGTGAGCTATAGAAATGCGCTACATCACGTTCAGGAAATTTATTAAAATTGTCACACGTATTTCGGGTCTGTAACATTGGCCTGTGTCCAAGGTCCCTTTTGCCACCTGCAACTGGGAAAATTAAGTTTTGAATTGTTAGGAATTACCACTGCACGAGACTAATTATCACTGCACAGTGACGTAGTTTTCAATTCAATTACTCTATTGGTTACAAATATAAAATGATATTTTTATGTCGCTTTTTTACAGCGGTAAAAATGGGAATATTTATTACCCTACCATAAAAATATACATGTGTTTCGCCGGACTTTATATAATTCCTGCATTCGGGTGTATTTAGCGTCTAACTCCAGGTTCACGTTTCTTGAAAGGATCCGTTAAAATAAAATCGGAACATAAACAGAAAAAGGTCGTTGGTTAGACTTGGTCTATATTGGCTATTTCTACCTTGTTATGTGAAAAGCTGTAACCACTGAGAAAGAGTGGTAAAGTTTAACTACTTACCATCCTTAAATATCATCTTTGGCAGCATACGGCTCAGTTCTTATGCTGTTTTTAAGCAAAAAGCTGTACAGTTATAATTTCGTTTTCAGTAAAGTAGCTCCAACTGGTTTCAAAATCTTTAAAACCTTACACTTGATGAGTTTCAGTCCACGGTGATATTGAACTAACTTTTGAGTTGTAACTAGTTTTGATATCATGGAAACTTTTTACTTCTCTCTTGACTGTACCTGAAGTCACGGACTCACAGAGCTACTACTTCACCATGTAGGCGTTCATTCGAGCCCTGTGTCTTTGTCGAAGGCCGCAACACAAACTTCCAACGAAGTAAAGGTGAAATAATGTTACCCCAACAACCAAAATCACGATCAAAAAAATTGCAAGAGAGAGCATTGTAACCCAATATTATTCTCCGCCAATCTGATTCTCATTGAACGTTAACGTTTAGCTATCTCACGCTGTTTTCGTTTTTTCTCCTGGATTTCTTACAGCCTCGATTCAACTGTCTCGTGTTCTTGGAGGCGAAAGCACTGTCGTTGATGACTCAACATAAGTAGCGTTCTTCAGGGTTCAAACTTTGATAAAGGGCAAAAGTTCTCACCATGATTTATCGAAACAAATTCAATTATCCTTGCAAAATGAGTCTTCAGTTGATTACACTATTACCCCTAAGTCAAAGCAGCGAGTTCCATTTTAATTAATTTAAATGCAAACAATAGCAATCTCAATTTTATGCTGATATTTTGGAACTCGTATATATTTACTTCTATTAGCATATTTGCGACTACCTGCCTTACGTCTCAAGAAGGCCTTTGTTTCCCTACCAACAAAAAGAAAACAAAGAGCTGAGTTTGATATTGCGATGAAAGGAAGTGCTTGTAAGGGAAATGCTATGCAAGTCATGCAAATTAGTGTCGCCAAATATCCCCCATCAAAAATCGCCAGTAGCAGATTTGCTCGTGGCTTTATTTGACTACAGCTACCAGAATTCTTTTATTTTTATTATTATTTAAATTTTGAATTCCCAATGGAGACAGTTGCTAATTAACATAAGGAACAGAAAAAGTAAAGGATTCCCAGGGATTCTCTTCTTCCCGCACCCGGGAGCGAGTGAGATGGGGCGGGTAGAAGGAACGAACCCTGCGAACGAGGTCGGGTTTCTGGTAGTTGTATTCAGGCATCATGCAAATCGCCTATTAAGTTCTCGCGAAATTTCGTAATAAGCTACTTCAAAAATATCCTTGCTTGAAACATGCATTCTCTAGCCGGACTGCATTTGCCGAACCAGACTGTCCTCGTGTCGCAACTTATTCATATCCATGACCATCATTGTTAAGTTGGTGAAGCCGTTTATTTAAAACTGGATCATTGGATTATGCAATTCAATAGTTTTTATTGGTTTAGCCATCATAGTATATGAGACATGAGGCATTATACTATGCTCTACAAATATGGTAAGCGTTTTTGTTTTAAGTTTAGGTTCTATATTTTGGGGGCGTTTTTAATTAAACAATTACCCCACTCGCACTTGTTGGATATGAGATTGTCATAGCCAACTCGGGACTACGCACCTCGTTGGCTATCTATCATCTCATATCCAACTCATATCCAGCTCATTGAATAAGTGCTAATTACGCATCAGACCAGCTTTTAAACCCAAAGGGAAAATTATAAAGAAAGAACACAAAATCAAATCTTAACTTTTCTAATCTAATCATCATTACAGGCTGGTCTAACAACAGAAGATGTTCCTGACCGCCTTCTGATCGCTCTGGAACCGGAAGCAGCCTCGATTTACTGCCGGAAGTTACGCTTAAGAGACTGTACTTGGGCCGAGGAAACAAAGCGACGGTCCACCACCGCTTCACAAATCCACACGCTAGTCCAAGATGAATTTCAAGGTAATCTCTTTCTTCAGGAAGAGTAGAGCAAACAATTTAGGAGGGTATTTGACTAAGTTTGCTTAGCTTTTAGGGTAGTTCTGCTTCCATTTATCAGGCGTCGTTGAAGGGATCAGCAGGATGAAATTTCCCAGACCCTTTAGACCTTAGAAAGATAACGTCTGATGATCGTTGTGATAGATCATTTCCTCTCGGGCAATCAACCAGTAGAAAAAGACAGAAAACGACTGTTTTCTTGTGTTTGGGTTTAGTAATAGTTGAGACAATATTTCAGAGTGAGCAGTTCCAGTGCTTGAATTAAAATCTTGAAAAGCTTGAACCCAGAAAGGAGTGGAATAGGGGAGGAAGGCAAGGACAGTTGAGCCTTCAAACGGGTCACTAACAGGGAGGAATACTGGGGCGTGGTCTTGGACAGGTTAGCTAACTTCATCTCGAACTTTTCCCAAGCCATTCACCAGCACGTGAGCCCCTAACAGACTGGGATAATTCGCAATTTCTCACTTGATTTTTGTTTTATATATTGTTCAGAAAACACCCGTTATTTAGTGGTTGACTGTGGAGGTGGCACAGTGGACCTTACGGTACATGAATTGGACTCACAGACCAGCACCTTACAGGAGCTCCATAGGGGCACAGGAGGAGCCTGTGGGGCCACTGGTGTGGACGAGCAGTTTGAACTGCTGTTGAAGAAACTTTTCGGGAAAGACTTCATTGAACAGTTCAAAAGCAAACGACCTGCAGGCTGGGTTGATTTGATGATCGCTTTTGAAGCAAAGAAGCGAACAGCGAGCCCAAACAAGACAAATCCACTGAATATATCCATGCCTTATTCGTTCATCGATTACTACAAGAAACACAAAAGTTCCAGCATTGATTCTGCGGTGAAGAAGTTTGGAAATCCAAACGTGAAATGGTCCTCGCAAGGAATGTTAAGAATTGCGCCAGAAACCATGAAAGAACTGTTTGCACCCGTATTACGTAAAATTGTACAACATATTGAAGACCTCATCAGCAAAGACAGTATTAAAGGACTTAACTTTCTTTTTCTCGTGGGAGGATTTGCCGAGTCGCCATTGCTTCAAGTGGCTGTCCGTGAAGCGTTTGACTCCAAAATTAAAGTCATTATTCCCCAAGAGGTCGGGCTGACAATTCTCCGAGGCGCTGTTTTGTTCGGGTTAGATCCCACGATTGTGCGCGTTCGACGGGCTGCAATGACTTACGGAGTCGGAGTCCTCAATCGATTCATCGTCGGTAAGCACCCGAGAAACAAACTCGTGAAGAAATCGGGAGTCGAATGGTGTACCGATGTGTTCGACAAATTTGTGACATCTGATCAGCCAATGAAACTCGGAGAGAGTGTTACGAGAAGTTATGCGCCCGCAAAAGCAGGACAAACTTCTACAACTATTACCATATATTCCACCGTGGAGGAAAACGTTAATTTTGTCACAGACCAAGGCGTAAAAAAGTGCGGGCAGTTGCTACTGGAGATGCCAGAAATGGAACACAGTGACTCCAAAAAACCAAGAGAACTTAAAACATGTATGATATTTGGTGATACTGAAATCAAAGTTACAGCGGTAGACATTTTGTCCGGTAAGGAAGCAAAAGCAAGCATCAATTTCTTGTCCCTGTGACGAACAAAGTTATATATATGTCGCTAAAATTGTCTCAACATTTTTTCTTTATTTTACTTGTGGCCTTCGCACCCCCAGTAAAAGGACGTGATAATATTGAAATCCTCGCGCGTAGAACTTGGCCCACAAATCGTTAAAAAAAGATAATTTTCATACAAAAAGACCCAGTTTTCTGGAATTAATAGTGTGCATCATGTGAAAAGAATCGATTTTCAATAAACAAAAAACTACTATTGGTCTTGTTGTACTCATTTTCGAGTTAAAACCCAAGTACCAACTAAGAACGCAAACCTTTTTTTTAACACGGGCTATTTCACTGCAACATTTTCCCCTAGTTTGCATCTATCGTAATGTAAACTGTGTAATATGCCGGACACGTGACGAACGGGAAAGATGGAACAGACCTGTTTTAGATATGAATAAGGGGTGAAAGTTTCTAAAGAAACTGTGGTACTGCGTTGGTGGGGGTAACAAGGTAATTTGTATCAACTAAGTTGAAAATGTAAATTGGCCACCGTAACGAGATAGAAAGCTGACGTTTCGAGCGTGAGCCCTTCGTCAGAGCGAATGATGAAGGGCTAACGCTCGAAACGTCAGCTTTTCAACTCGTTACGGTGGCCAATTTACATTTTCAACTTAGTTGATATAACCAAATTAAGTTGTTTTAGATATGGTGGATCGTGTCCTGGATGCTTTGCGGATGTTTTGCTTTAGGTTAAAACAACTCCATTGTTTGACTATGCTTTCATTGATTCCTTCCTATAGTAAACGTTAAATTCAAGCCAGTTCTCAAAACATTGTTCAGAATGATGTTCACATTTCCGCAACTTGAGCAAAATAAAGGAACTCGCAGATAAACTTGACGAAAAATGTTGGGAGTTACCATGCAACTGCACACGTCATGTTATTTACGCACAGCTGTGCGCATATAGAGATTTTTTACCATGTCTCAATAGGAATTAGGTATGTTATAACAGCGGCTGTTTACGGTAATTGTATCAATGGAAAACTGTATCAAACTACTAACGTGTACTGAACTATAATAGCTAATCTAGGTCAGGTTCCCATTAAATAACCCCTAGAACTCTCCAAACCTCTCTCTGAATCCACTAGCCCCTGAAAAAAACTTTGCTGCCAGCTAAGTACACTTTGGTTGCGCATTTGTGTGTCACGTTAGTGAGGACATTTAGGAGGTCTTGCAGCATCCAATACATGTAGGTAGCTTTTGAATAAATTAAAGTTCTCGGTCCAGTAGTTCGAGGCTGGATAACGCTATCCACCGGCTAAATTGCTATCCAGGGGATAAGTGTCAACAAAACTAACCAGGCTATCCCGCTGGATAGTGATTTATGCGGTGAATAGTGTTATCCACCTTTTGAACAACACAGGTCAGCTCGATAGTGAGGCATAGAGGACACAAACAAATGAAATGAATAAACATGGTCATTCAGTTTCCTCTGTTGGTGTCGTCTATGCCTCACTGCCAAGCAGAATTTTAATATATCAAAAACCGTCTATTCCTCTTGTAATTCCCCTCCCTTTCCCTCCCTCTGGCTCCAATAAATATAGCTTTGTGTCACACCCTCATAACTCTGAAATTCAAATTACGCTGGTTTCCTATATTCTCCTTTGATCTCAATTTCTCCCCAATTCCTCATATGATTATGGCTCTTAACTTCCCAGGGCCCCTCACCTTAGCTTATTCCAGTGTTTTGTCAAATCCAATAACCCAATATGATTCACTTACTTTGTCGTCAGCTTTAGGAGGGGAGATTGTTGAGGGAGATTAAAACGAAGTACAAAAACAATTCCTTATTCAAATATACTCGCGTTTTTTGGACCTTTATTTCTGAGAATTTACGGCCGCCATTAATTTTCCTTGTTCCACGTCTTGGTTGAGAATTAAAGTAAATGGCATCATACTCGCAAAAATACCACACAGGTTGAAATTATAATCACAATTAATGTAGAAAATTGCACGAATATAAGTGTTTTGTTATTCTTTATAAGAATTAATTAATATTGCAGTACTAATTGTTATTGTAATTTCAACCAGTGTGGTATTTTTGAGAGTATGACGTCATTTTCTCCAATTCTCAACCAAGACTTGGAACAAGGAAAATCAATGGCCACCGTAAATTCTCGGAAAAAAAGGTCCAAAAAAAATGTGAGTTCTGATGTTCGTAATAGCTTGAAATTTGGTAAGATCTTTCAGAAAGACTTATTGTGTATGAAAATGTAAAAAATGGATATCAAGAATTTTATCTTAGTGGCACTTTAACAACTCTCGGTCTTTCTATATTGTAAGTTTGTCTTCAGCATTGTGCACCTTCTACACTGTCTCACAAATCTTTCTTTCACATGTATTTACTATCAGCTGATTGAAGTCTTCAGCTTGCAGATTAATCTTAGTTGTTTTTACTATATATATAGAAAAACTGTTGTGTCACCTTATCAATAACCTGTTGCTGAGTTATTGCCGTCTGATAATCATAATAATATAAACTAACTAAACACCCCCCCGGTTTTATATGGAGAGGCTCCGTCCTGGGGTCCAGCCCCTTACTCTTTTATATACCATTTCGTATACCCCTTTTGTATGCCTTTTATTGGAAAAAGGCACCCCTTTCATACACCTTCTTAAGAAGACATAGATAAATCGTTAAAACAGGAAGTGCTCTTGTCATTTTTTTTCATGTAGCACGTAATAAATTAAATGAAACAGATATAAGTTGCATCTGCTTGATCTGTTTTAATTCAAGGCCCCTAATTTTCCTACCCTTTCATATACCTTAACTTGTGAAATCCCTACCCTTTTATATACCTCAAGCCTGAAAAAGGTACCCCTTTCGGGCAGAGCCTCTCCGTATAGGCCATTATAGGGAGTACCCCCCCCCCTGGTTTAAAATCAACAATCTTCAAATTATTGGAGTCACATTCTTCTCAATATAATGATTTTCAGAGCTTTCCACTCCAAAATCCTGAAGTGCATGTACTTGTTTATCCAGAATTTCTGGTAGAAGCAGCAACAGGTGCTTTGTTGTTTGTTTTCTTTCTCCTCTATTTATCCAAACCATGTATTTGATTTCTTGCTTTCTTGAGTGTTGCTGATGCCACACTGACAGGAGATATCCCTCTGTCTGAGCTGTAATTTACACTTGCAGCAGTACTGAAGCATATAATTATATTACCGTCCAGTCAATCAAAGTCTGGAATATCTTCAAATGAATATCCTCTATAACCTTTCCAAGCATAATATGCTATTCTGACATGATAGAAACCAGGGATGAACATAAGGGAACCCAGGATCAACAGTGGATAAGTCCGATCAGCATACTGTTGAAAGAAGAATAATGAAAATTAAAATGTTAATAAAATCTCAAAAAAACTCAGAGATGCTTACAATACTCCCAGGGAGCAGATCCTCTTCTAAATTTCAATCTGTGTGTCATGGCACTTTGGTAAGCTTATAACTGGATTACAAAATTCTGACATGACCATTAGGGGTCATCATTAGGAAGAAAAATACTTACACATAGAAATACCAAAAATATTTCACAATTTTTACAAAACCTCCTTACCTTGACATCAAAATAGCCTGTAAAAAGCAAAGATCCAAAAATAAGTAAAAGCGTTCCTACAGTGAATAAGAAAAAGGCCAACAATAGTGCTTTCCAAGGTACTTTTGGAGGAGGCTTGATGAACTGAAAGAAGGACAAAGCCATTTCATAAGTGGTAGTTGAATTACACAGAAATCACTTCTGTTTAGAGCTGAATACACTAGCAAACTCCCCAAGGAGCGAGAACATGACCCAACAAGCTGTGCACATGCTTTAATTAAACAGAAGGAAACAAATCAATAATTTCGATATTCAATAAAAATTGATTGTAATCGATCATAATCAATACTAATCAATCAAGTAATATCGGAAACAGATCGAAATCGATCGTCAAGATTTTTGAGATTATCGATTTTTCACCTGTATGCGCCTGTATAGCTGATTTGATTTGATTGACCTACCAAGCTGGTTTTTGGCTCACAGAGATGCACATGACGCACTACTAATGGATTGTAGATCATGCAGTTCATCTCCTCACCAATGGTGACAACTACTGATCATTGATAATACAACTTTCAGATTTCATATTATACTGGAAACTGTCGTTTGGACGTAATAGTAACCTTAATTGTTATTTGTTTTTCACCCTCAAAGTTTCCAGCAGACCAATAAATATGTTTGCATATTGCACACGCTGCAGATTTAAATTGGCACAATAAAAAAAATCTAAATCATATAATGTTGCAGTAGCAATTTTTTCATATTTTTCGTTCCATTTTCGATTTCCTTACATTAATCAAGCTTAATCGAGTCACCAACCTGTGCGTCAATGTAGCCATCATCGGCAGAAATCTTCTGATATTTTACTTGAGTTCTGATCTTCGTTGAAGGCATTTTGACTTACACCCAAATTTCCAGCAACTTCAGATTGGTGTTATCAATGATAAACGCTAAATGTATTAACTAAACTACAAAATTCATACAGAAGTTTTTGGGTATAATTGAAGGCAAAATGTAGGTTTCTTTGTCAATATTTTTACCTGTTTGTGCAACCACGCCTTCGGACCGCATCAATAGCTATAGCATGGAGATCTGGGAACAACAGAAGTTAGCACGAGAAAATATTCTCGCCGCAATAAACTGTTTGTAATATACGCTCGTTCTTAAAAGGTAAAGCAATATTTCTGAAAACAATTTGCCCTTACCAGTGTTTTCGTGATAAATTTCGTTAACAATCTTTGATTGCAAATGTTGTCATGGTTCCCATGTAAACTACGATATTCCGTGAACTCCATATTTGGAAAACTGAGCCCTCGAGCTCGTCGTCGTTGTTGTTCATGATGTCAATGATAGTTTCAATATTTTAATTTGTTTTCAAAGATTTTTCTGATCAAAAACTAAACAGAGATGGACGGAGAGTGCCTTTCTGTTACCGTGGTAGACAGAGCGGCGAAGCCAGACACGCTTGGTGGATATGTGTTTTTGGTATTTTTGTTGTGCCTTCTGGTTGGATTCATCCTTGGCCTACTGTTAGCACGTTATATTCTACGGGAATTAGAGGTACGCTATACGATTTAAGTTTTCTTATTGCTCAGAATACTTGCAAGTGTTGGTTTACTTCAAGAAATTTGTTTTATTCTGTGAATTTTTCTATGTATTTGCATTCATTTGCTTTCAGCAAGATCAGATGAATATGCAAGCTTAAAATTAAGTCTTAATTGCGTTATTTGTTTTACAGTTAATCTTAAGTTAATTTATTAATTTTCAGTAAATAATTGTGAGTTGTATACTTGCCATGCCTCTTAGCTTGTATTTATTGTATCAGCAGCATCAAGCCTATCTAGTTTACAAATTTATATACCTGATTTAAACTGATTGTGTCATGCTTTTATGCCTCAGTTCAGGGTTGTCAGTAGGTCAGGGGGAGGAGGGGTGCTCCAGATTTAAAGTGATCGGTTTTTGATCCTGAGACTTTTGGGGGTTGGAAGCCCTAGGAAGCTTAGCTTAGTCCATTGTGCTGTTCCAGAAATTATCCATACCCTCCCCAAGGAAGATTAACGGGAATTCCAACAGGGGAGGGGGGCTTTCAAAAGCACAGTTTTTTAAAAGAAAGTATGATGCTAAACTAAGATTTCTGGCAGGTTCAAATTAAAAAATCTTCTGGGTTATGGATATATTCTGAAACAACACATTTTGCATGTCTTGAAGAAAACCCCTAAAAAATGGCAGCGCCAAATCATACTACTACTAGGGCTGCTAATTCCAGATGGGGATAGAGATGATCAAATGGGGACAAAAAAATCACCAGCTACCTTGTGTGGCTAGTTACTCTGCTAGGGTATTCATCTGATAGTTTAGAAAGAGATGGCAAACTCAACCACCTACCTCCCTACATAAAATCTCTTTAAAAACTGTGTTATATCCATCAAAATTAATGGAGAGATCGCAGCCAACTCAGGGCTATGCACCTCATTGGCTATCTACAGCTGTATCATCTTAAATCCAACACATGCTTGTCAAATAATTGCTAATTAGCTTATGGTAGTTTTTTTCTGGGGAATCGTTGATAGCATTTGTGGCTGTATACATGTAAATGCTTTTGTGGTGCATGTACATGTGTATAAGTTACTTTTTTTGCTACATTCTTTCCAGGAGGAATACTCGCTAAAGAGAAGGAAGTCTGAATCTGCAGCAATTCTAATTGAAGTAGAAAATGAGGTACATGCACAAGACACATCTGGAAAGGTAACCTCCTGTTCACTTTGAACATAAAACAACTCCTTATAAACTGGTGTTTCCCGTATCTAACTTTAATCCATGAAGGTCAAAATAGCTAGTACAAAACAAGTAGAAATTGCATTCTAGGTAATATGCCCCAAAGAGGGAAGAGGGTACTCCTTATGAAAAATAGGTAGGGATTTCACAATTTGAGATAATGAAAGGTTAAGGAAATCTGTCTGTTTAATGAAAGGTATACAAAAGGTGTACCTTTTCTAACAAAATGTTGTGCAAAAGCGTACAATACCCCCAGGGTTGTATCCCTCTTTAAGTTCTTCAGAGAGTCTGTACTATTTAAGTTAGACTACTCAGCCTTGCTTTCTAGCTTTTTAAAAACAATCATGAAGATGGTTACTCAGTTACTTCCTTTATTTTTTTCTATCCTTGACCAGAAAATGGGAAGTAACAGGATTGCTCCAATGCCCTTGCCAGCCAAGAACACAACTGAGGTTTCCATAGAAATGGAACCAACTCATCTTAGCACTGGCAGTCTTCATAGTCAGTCAACGTGGACAGGAGAAAATGACAACAATCAGCAATCAGTTGTTGATGCTTTGAGCAAACCTTCAGGGTCAGTAAGGGTCCGTCAAGATCCTTAGTGGTACATTTTACATGACTATAGTACCAGACTTAAGATACTGAGTGAGCAATAATCCATGTGCCTGCAAAATTTCTCAAAATTAATTTAAAGTGGAAAAAGAAGAACGCAAGTGTTGATTAATTTTTCAAAATCTGGGTTCTATGTGTTGCATGGAATGCAGATCATTTTACAGATTGGCATTTTGATAGCCACAGCATATTATTTTTCATTGGTACATGTAAATGTGAGAAAGATATTGGGAACCTAGAGGGACTTTTGATGTTATCATTAGGGATATGTTGTCTTAGCTGGTGAGCTTTTGGTGCATTTTGCTGGTATACACTGTAGCTGTCAGTGCTTTGTAATACTGTGCTGCAGTTGTACTATAATTTATGCTAGATGTTGTTTTCTAGTGAAGAGATGGAAGTTGAGCTTCAAAGGCAGGATTTCAAAGCCATAGAGAACATGGAAACTAACCTCAGACTCCAGAAGAATGAGGTGTGTGTCCACTGTCCCATAATAATGAAAAACGTTTGCAGTACACTATCTCTACTGCAAGGCCAATTCAAGGAAAGAAGTGAATTCTGGAAAATATATCCTATTGTCACATCTTTTTGTTACTGACAATTAGTATGTACTAGGAATTTGCAACAGTCAAATTACTGCTTCCTTCAACAAGACGCAAACTGTGAAGTCCAGAACTTAACTCCATGTAACAATAACAATTACAACCTTCAAAAAAAAACAAGCAAAATTGATCAAAATCTACCAATCTAATTCCACAGACATGATCTTTTGAATCCTTTAAACCTTGTTTCTTGAGAGGTCTGCTAAGATGATTGATGACAGCAAAACATGAAACTGTTCATTGAGCAGAGTTGACCAGTTATTGAAAGTTGCCATTATATCACAATAATTAATTAAAAGAGTTCAGTGGAAAAAGGGCATTAGAGGGCTGTTTGTCAAATGAGAAACAAAGGAAATGTTTTGTTTTGCTGAACAATGAAACCAATGAAGCATTTTCAATCGGTTTTAATTGGTCTAAAATATAAATCTTTCAATATCTCCGGAACTTGTTTGTTGAAGGTGGATTTTGATGATTTTGTGGATTTTGATGAAAACGTAAACAGTTTATTTTAGCAGCGCCAGCAGTTATGATGGGCTATTGATGTTTTGGTGTCAAAAAGAAGAGAAATTAACAGGAAAAAAAAGGGCTGACATCGTGATGAACCCGTCCCACAACAAAAAGTAAATAAAGCCCAGTGCCTGCGCAGTGCCTTGACAACCTGAGCTAAGGAAACAAAATGAATAAATGTGATGCTTCAGGGAAACAGAACATTTCTTTTGATATGTGTTCGAAAAAGAGATACTGCTAGGAAAGCTGATGCTTTTTGCAGATGTTATATCTTGAAAACAAACAAAATCTAGCAAAACAGGCAGGACATTATTGAATACACTTAAACAATCCAGCACGCGAAATTTGGAGCTGTTTTGGCAATGTTCAATTTTAGCTAAAAATCTCTAATGCCCCTTTTCCACTGAACCCTTCAATCATTATTATAGAAATGTTACTATGTGACTAACAATGAATTTTGTGAAGGATTTCATTTCATCACTGATTTTTTGTTATTCTGTAGACATTCTTGCAGTTGTTAAAGATGATTCTGAGCTTTCTAGTCAGCAAATCAAGAATAAGTGAGGGGTTTCGAAGAGATTCTCTCGCAAAATATGAGCAGGTGAGACATTTAACATGTTACCTAGCTTAGACCAGTTCTGAGAAATCATTATTTACTAGCTACATCATGTAAGTCTATTTAAATGTGGCATTTCATTTCTTGCCATCGTTAAGGTTTTTTTTCATTCGCAGAAGTGCTAATGAAAAGTTAAATGAGTTTTAAGGGACATGAAAGGCCATCACAACTATGTGCATATTTTAGCCAGTTGCAAATATAAAACCTGAAAAGAATTCAGGCATGAGCATTCAATCCATTTTTGTTAGGATTTATCTAGTTTGTAACTACCTTTAACAACTGCATCGCAAAATGGAGGCTGGGTGCCTGTGATATCCAGGAGCTTCCACTATTGGCAGCCAGCTCCTA
>OMLO01002014.1_pt1 | contig 16092 bp, 10 predicted proteins | sample 1674811 | NCBI WGS metagenome assembly OMLO01 (sample SAMN06265003, study PRJEB25207) | coral metagenome | isolation source: Coral host | place: Mexico:La Bocana,Puerto Morelos, Mexico | collected 2008-11-13 | reverse complement strand
TCAAAGCAAGGTCACCTCTAGCCTCGCTGCCATTCAGAGGCCAGGTCTCTGAGCACATAACTGTAAAATGGCCTATTGGATACTCGTTATTGGATATCCACGTGATTCGCATGTCAATTATGCGTGCTTTAATGTCTTCTTTGCAATGTTTCATACAGTGTTTAAAACTTATGAAAAGCGCTACAGACGTTTTCACTCAAAAGAAGTTCTCAAAAGGCACCTCTAACTCCGGAATTTGTGCTCTTAATTTCAAATCGGCCTCGCGTTTCGCGTTTGTTCGATTTTGAAACTACTCGCGGGATTACTCCCTCAATTTAACTAACCAGAGCCTAAATCAGAATTTGTAATGCTTTCGACTCAGTAGGGACTTTTTTGGAGGGGTTTACCCCCGGCTGTTGGGTGGTTACTCCCAGAAAATTTGGGTAGGGGTGTGCGGCTCGCTCTATTTATGACCAAAATCTGCAATTTTCCCTGCCCTATTTATGACCTGACCAACGATTTGATATCCTATTTATGACCTGACTCTTAGTTCATTAGGGGGAGGGGCGTTTGTTGCTGGCTTTATCAGTCTAGCCTGCACAGCAGGTGTTAAATCGTGTAGAAGAAGGCAAAGCGCGGACGGGAGAAGGAGGGCATGATAAAGAAGTAGCTTCTTCTCAAAAGCCGAATTGAACACTAGAGTGCAAAAACCGATACTCTATTTATGGCCAAAATGGCGGCAAAATGGCTAAAATCGATACCCTTTGTGACCAAAACGACTGAAAAACAAACCCTTTGGGGCCGCACATACCCATATAGCCCATATAACGGAGTACCCCCCCCTCCCCTTTACCAGTGGTGGAAAGCTTGCAGAGTTGACAATATCTAAGGAAAAAGAAGAACCCTTACCATCTAAGCGGAAACCTCACGTATTTACCTGAATTTTAACCTAAATATTTTGGAATTTGCGATTCAAAGGTACGGCTGAAATTCAGTGTATTCTGTTATATTATATCGGCTACAATCCTATCTTGATGGGCGTAAATATTCCAGGGGCTCAGTTACATACCAGACTAACAGTAAACGATGCCTCGCAGTGCTCTTTCTCCTATGGGCAGCTTAAAGCAACGACGACGACGCCGAGAATATGCAATGACAGCGTTCATTTCCAAATAGAAAGACGAAAAATTGGACGTCGTCATTCGCGTTCCTCCGACAACGCAGAACTTGGTCATTTCACGTTGTTGTGGAAAAATTCAGATGGAAAAATGCAGCGTGAAAAATGCGGATGACAAAATGGGGATGATAAAATGAGGATGGTAGAATGTGGATGGCAAGAGGACTCAGTTCCTATCAGTATTATATATGTGTATGGTCGGTATGGTTTCCCAGCCGGTTAGGTCACATATAGGGTAAAGTTTTCGCACTCGTTCTTCTTCAGGTCAAAAATAGAGTAAAGGTTTTCAGAAGCTGGCCGTACACCCTAACCTCATTTTTTCTGGGAATAACGAAGTGGAAATGAGCCTGGCGCCTGTTATTTGAGTAGAGACATGATGCCTCATTCCAGGCCCCAACGGTTGCTTTCCGTGTAATGAATGGGGGACTGTTTTGCCGTGTGTCAGACGAGTACGAATCCCATTTGATGATCTCATGACCCTTATACCAGGGCAAAACAAGCTTTCAAAATTTTATTTCTTTTTTTGCAGCCGAATGTATACATCAGTTACAGTCACTTTATACAATGCGGAGGTCCTATTTGGGACTTTTAGGATACGGGGCATTTAGGTAAAAATTAACGCAAAACAGGATATTTTGGGAAAAAAAGTAATGAGAAATGGGATATTTAGGTTTGAAAAATGGGATACGGGGTAGAAAATTGTAAATATTTCCAACTGTTTGTAAATGTTTGCAGGATATGCGATATTCAGTCCAAAATGTACTCAGAGCCTTAACCACCACTAATGGGGCCTCGCTGCGACATCCCGGGTGTGACAGATCCTTTAATGCCCATGTCGTCGTGTCTAGCCAGAACAATGAACCAAAAGGAATGTTTAAATAAGGCGCAAGTGCACACATTAAAGTATTTGATTGTCATAAAGGCAACATTTAGCACTCGTGAATACTGACCATGACTGTTGCTGTTTTTGCACTAGAGGAATGATTCTTTTTTGGTGACAAAAATGAGAAAGCCAGTAATTACTCAACCCATTAGTTAGTTTTTGTACTGACGACTGTGCCAAAAGTAGCAAGAAACAACAACTTTTGCAGTGAAATAATGTTGTTCTTCAGTGAGCTAGAGATCCCATTAACAGGTGATCTAAAAGAGTGGGTTGGTATTGGGGCAGAATTACCTTTGACTACATTTAAACTGCATTGTACTAGTACTACGTCATTACACTTTAGCCCTGACTATGTAGAAAACTACAAATGCATTTTAAATATTGCCTTGACTGCCAACACCTTGGAAGGGGAGCACTCCGTCAACCCATATGAAAGAGCCAGAGATGCTTGTCGTCTCACATAGGGGTGTAAAACATGGACTTAAGTCTTACTCGCATTAAGGGCGTTTAGGTTGAAATATCTCTATTTTAGCCACCAAGATACGTTTTCGCATTACACTTAAGAAATAATAAACAAATACCGGTACTATCATGTTGGCATATGAAGATAGAATGTTTCAGCAGTCAAATTGGGCATAGGCCTCATGTGGTCTCCTTTAGAGGTGTAATTCAAATGTTTAGATTTGCATCCCAGACTTTTTCATACGGGAGATCTCCCCTTTCCCGAGTTGCAAACAAGTTACTCATTTCCTAAAACTCTTCCATCTCAATCTCTTCACCGATTGCTAAAAATTATCCGTATCAGTTCTGGCGACTTTCATTTATCGGTATTACCAGTAACTGATGGCTCCTGTATTTCTGACACCTGCATACTGGATTTGTGAAATAGTAGGGAGAAATTACAAGTAGATTGACATGTAGATATCGCTTGCTGTTGGGAATGAAAGCCTTGATTCCCGATAGTTAAGCAACAACAATGGAAAGCTTCCAAATTCAGCTAGAGAAATAGTCCACAAAATGATGTGACTTGGAAAATATCACATAACAACAATAATTATTTCTCCACTGCTCCAATACTGTCCTCCTGTTAGTAGTCACGGTGTGTCTGTCGTGAAGTTAGTCTGTAAATGTTGAATAGACTTCCCCCTGCAGTTCTGAATGCTACTGCACCCATTATCACCATGACGATGTATGCACACACAAGTGATGCCACATACATGTACATGGGCTTAGCATTCAGAAGGGTCTGTTGAAATAAACAGAACAAAAATTGAAAAATTCAAATTAGTCAACACTCCATTTTAAATCATTTTTTTCATCATAACTGTTACAGTCTACCATCCTTTGATCCGTCACTCACATGTGCCCTGTAAACCAAGTTCTGATCCTGAATGAAGTACTGGTTTAAGGAGGTTTAATGTAAACAGCTATTTCAAGTAAGGCTGTCCAAAAGAAGAGTACACATGTTATACTAGTCAAAGCTCATCCCTATGTGTCACAAGCTTTTTATTTCTAAAAACCCACAACCTACATGTAATCCTCAAAATTCTTCCTTTGGACTTGTAACCTCTCGAAAATTGCTGTATGCACCATACCTAGCAAACCAGACCCTCTAAGCAACAAGCAAAGCAGTATTATAAGAAAGTTTATGGTCAGAGGACTGAGAACCATAAGTCCCTTAATCACCAGCCCCCTTGAATAAGCACCTCGTGTCAGCCCCCCTCCTTCCAAAAAAAAAAATTCCTTCCCCTCTCTAAAAAAGAGGACTTTCTTTCTCGATCCCCCTTGTTCTCACACTTGCCTTGTTCCTCTTTTGCTCCCCCAACAAACCAAGAACCTAGAACTTATTAATTACAAAAATTAATATATGTAAAAGAACAGAACTTATTAATTTTACTTACCATCAGTGAGACAAGGAGATGACTAGATACAACAAGAAAAATGTTAAGCCAGTTCTTGTCATCCCAAGCACTGAACCATATAACTCCCCAGAATGTATTCAGAAGTACAAAACATGATGTCAAGAAAGCTGTAAAAAAGGCATTGGCTAATTATTTTAATTATGTTGTAAGGGTTCTACAAAATACATGTGCATGTTTTCACAAAGTTATAACTTCCTCGACTGATCAATTATTGATCACTTGATTTGTAAGACTTGATGTTTTTGTGGCTGCATAAAACACAGTGATTACTGTATTTTTAAATACTTACCTACATCAGGCTTACTGTACATTGTACATTTACAATCTATTAAGCTGCAACTGAGCCTATGTCACGTTTTACTTCAGGTTGCACAGAGTTCAACATCCGTTTAGCTCTGTCACCAGCCATTCAGGGGTAGTGACTGATATACCGGTAATAAACTAGCTAGCCCTTAGCATATGTTAATGGAACGCTATCATTGAGCATGACCTCAAACAGTGACAACTAAGTTTTAGGACAATTCAAGATACCACATTGCCATGCATGTGTAGTTTACATATGACATCAGAATGTGGAAAAAAACAAAGAACAAAAAGCAGCACACAAATCTTTAGCATACAAACAATGAAAATGGTTCGACTATCTTACTACTCCATCTAACAGCTCTGTTTCAAGATTTGAACGTCAAAGAAGGTTTTCCCCATTAAATACATTCTATGGCCAAAAATGTGATATGAGCACCTTCTTCTGTACACCATCATGCAGTATACATGTACAAGTATCAAGTCCACAAGTCCTGATGATTTTAAGTCCTGATGATTTTACCGTGTTGAAATAAAGTTACCAACTAATTGTCTTTTGTAGAAAAGAGGAAGTACTGAGTACGCAAAGAGAGACTTTAAACTTACACAACTTACCAGACACAATAAGAAAGTTTTGAGGTACATCATCCTTTAGACCTAAAGAACCTGGGCCGGTGATATCTGCTAGTACATTCACCATAGCAAAGAGTCCGCTTATTATGCCATAACCTAGGCCAGAAACTAAAAAGACAAAAATGATATCATGACTTACGACTGGAAACTGAAGGAACAGAATCTATATGTACATGTACATTAAAATATTAGTTGTAAAGACCTGAGAATCAGAAGCTACATGTAAAGGAATAAACATGTTTTGATGGATATGCCAGTAATGGCAATCAATAAGACAATAACATGAAGTTTTATATGCTGGAGCAATTAGGACAACAGATTTGCATTTTGAGCATGTCATCGTGAAGTATCTACTGTTTTAACTTTCATGACTATGATGCTATGAGCAAATGCCAGAAGGAACAAGCATTGAGGCCAGTGTTCTAAAATTTTATAAGAGTAGGGGAATTTGGTTACAGTGTAAGCCTGTGAGTATTTTACAAACTACAGGTACATGTACTATTGAAGACATACACACTGGAGACGGAAAAATGTTACAAACAACATGATACATTTACCCCAGATCCTAGATTATACTTAGCAAATGCTAAGTTATTGATCACGACATACACTGAATGGAACCTGAAACAACTGGCCTTGAAATCAATGACATTTTCAACAAGGCAAGAACAAACAAATAAACACTGGTTGTAGAAAACCATGAGATAGTTCTGAATAAATTCATGTACAAGTAGCTGTTGTACATCACATGCAAGATTTAAAAACAAGACAGGATCAAATGCATGTGGCATTCATTTGAATGGTCTCACACTGGAGTTTCATTCACAGACTTTACAAGGAGTACAATCAAATAAATAGAAAGATTATTCTTTGCTAACTAATAAATAAACAACTTCCAATCCTAACCATATGCAATTCTGTGTTTCCTTAGGGGTGTCTGGTTATTGATCATTGAAAGAAGGCCTTCATCTGCTTTCCTAAATAAAAGCAAGTCCACATAATTAATTGCACAAATAGTCTTAAGAATGTTGCTGGTTGGCACGTCTGAGTTGGGACAAGTTTTGTAAACCACCACAGCACATCCTAGTTGGGAGACGCGGTGGCCTCATGGTTAGTGTGCTCAACTCCAGATTGAGCAGTCTGGGTTCGAGACCTGGCCGGGGACATTGCATTGTGTTCATGGGTAAGACACTTAACTCTCACAGTGCCTCTCTCCACCCAGGTGTATAAATGGGTCACAGCAAATTTAATGGCGGGGGTAGCCCTGCGATGGACTAGCATCCCATCCAGGGGGGAGTAGAAATACTCCTAGTCGCTTCATGCTACGGAAACCGGGATAAGCTCCGGCCTGGTGAGCCACACAGCTCATATGCAGACTCTACTTTTTAGAGCACATCCCTGCATTTCTGTAGCATAAGCATCTATATGTAGGTCATAGTATAAGTATTTCAGGTTCAACCCCTGGCTGGGGACATCCCTGCATTTCTGTAGCGTAAGCATCTATATGTAGGTCATAGCATAAGTATTTCAGGTTCAACCCCTGGCTGGGGACATTGTGTTGTGTTCTTGGGCAAGACAATGTTCCTAGTGCCTCAATCCACCCAGGTGTAAAAATAGGTACTGGAAAATTAATTTAATGGAGAGGGGAGCCCTGTGATGGACTACACGTGGCATCCGTTTCAAAGGGGAGTAGAAATAGACCTAGTCGCTGCATGTAACTGGAACTGAAGATAAGTACCACTTGGCTTGCATTTTTGTACTTCTTGTACTGCACTTTAACACTTCAAGTTTAGTACATGTACGTCATATAATTAAACAATGTTTATAAAATTATACAGTAAGGTTCACCAAAAAACATTTCAGTCAAAAATAAATTATTTAACTATGTTCAAAATTAATACTAAATTAGCTACTTCAGCACCATTCTCAAGAAGATCCAAAAATTGTTTCCATGACTATGTGTACAAGTATATGTACATGAAAATAAGTTTACTTCTAAAATGGTATCTTTGCATTACAGTAAACAACTACAATGAGATAGCAGTGTATGCTTTATTGCTATTTTCAGGAGTAGAACCATTTTCCTTACCTCATCAATTTGTAGAAAGCCAGTCTAAAAAGTTCTTGAAAAATAACAGAGAAAACAATACCAAATGCCAGATGCTTCTTAAGAGGTGACACAACAGTCCACCAGATTGAGGACAACAGCAATGACAGTAGCCAGAAAAATGCACTGCAAAATAAGGAGATATACAAGGCACTTCAATAATGGGTTTTAATTGAATCTTGTAAAACCTAAACCTAAGATATCACTCTAGCCAATCAAAAGGACATAGACAATACAGTCAACCAGTTAAACCGAGTAAATGCATGGACCAGCTGCTGAGACATGACAAAGTGGCTATTGTAGAGAGACAGCCATAGTTGAGATTTAACTGTGGTTTAATTTTCGATGAAGCACAAACCAGTGTAACAAGAGTAACAGGTTACCTCTGTGTAGGCCTTTCCACCAAATATCATGTAAAATCACCTAGTAAATACATGCATCTTTCCAGAAATTCCCAAAAAATATTCCGAATATCACAAATTTTTTTCTATATATCTCAAAAACCCTCTAAATATCTCTTATTTTTTGTGTAAAAACACAGCAATTTGGAATCAGTTTAGCCAAAATGTTAAAACTTTCTTGCAGTATTAGGAGTTGTGGGAGAAAATTCAGGCACTTACATAACCAGCATGCCCCATTTTGGAAAATTGCTCTTTTAGTGCTCTTAGCGATGTCAATACATGTATATCTGTTAAGTGGTAACTGTTGAACTGGATTATTTCTAGCATAAATGTAGAACTAAGCATTGCTTCAAGAAAATAGCAATGAAGAGGCAAAGAAAACTATGAATATTTCTAAATATCCTCAAATGAGGGTAGTACAGGGATATTCTTGTGATGCATGATTAGCTGATTTTATTTTTGGTGAAACATGAATTTAGGAAATTATTCTGTGATCTGAAGGTTTTGCACGACCCAAAAAGATCTGAGGCGCAAGTCCTCTGAAAGGTTGGAGTCACCTAGCGAGAATGAGTTACAACAATGTAGGTATGCGATATGCAATATGGAGCCTTAAAGTAGACTTTCACGATTTTGCTTTCTTCAAACAGTCTCTAGTATTAAATTTAGTATTTTTTTCATGATTCAGGTAAACGAAACTTTTATATCTGTGATCCGTGATATACTATTTTTTCCATTCATGAACCGTGTGAGAGACCCCCCTGTAAGACCCGTTTTAATTTTCTAAATATCTTAATATTTTCAAAATATCTCGGAAACTTCTAAATATCTCCCAAAATATCCGAATATTTGTGGAAAGGACTACCTCTGTTCATCTACCTTTGCGGGAGCATAAAAGACAGATGCTAATAACACGTTGAATAATAACTCTCTTGGATTTTAATATCGCTCGTAAACTTTTAAGCCATTGCGGGCGCACATGTGAGTGCAAAATACTTCAAGACTCACAACAATATCCAGCGACAGAGGTATTATAAACTAAAATGATACTTTCAAAAGATAGGGCAATTCTCCAAAAAATATTCCGGTGTTTTAGCCTTGAAACTCGAGACATACAAACAGTGCAATATTCACAAAACTGGCGACCTTACCTGGCAATCAACACGATCACTTGCTGAGCATCTTTCGCGACAGTGAGCGAAAATAACGCTAAAGCTGGTCCAAATGCTATAAAGGCGCATCCAAAGAAAACCATCAGAGTCATCTTTAACCAGTTCAAAATGACCACAATACACTATTTTCTCGAAGAAAAAATCTGAAACTGACAAGAGCACGTTAGTCGACACTTGTTTCCGCCATATTGCTCGAACACTGACGTCATTTGACGTAGCTAGTCAATACTTCTTCGCCGACCCGAAACAAGCCGAAGACACTCGGAGAGAGCCGTAATATGAAGAAAACAACGGCGATCCTCCTGAATGTAAATAAAATTCAATGAAGAGTAGCACAAAAGGTCAGTGTTGCCGGTACGTGAACGTTCTACAGTATTTTTCTGAAGCTTTGTGGGCAACTAATGGAATTTGAAAGGCACGAACACTGCGAGAACTGTATAAAGCTCTACTGTAATGCTCAGGATGGCTGCAAGATGTTATTTTGTCAGTTCGGATGCGATGCGCAGCTACACAGCTGTAAAATGAAAGACCATAAGAATGTGTGCCAAAAATATCGAATTCCTTGTGTTAACTCAGATTATGGATGCCCCGCTGTATTGACAAGAGATAGTCTAAGGAATCATTTGCAGCGATGCCCGGCAAGTGTGGTTTTCTGTACGATGGAGTGGAACCGCTACCCGGTTTATTCTAAATCCCGTTTGAGTTGGGTACCGTTTTTTCAACCAAATCCTATTTTAGTAAAAGGGCATTTGGATGTTGAGTTGGCTTTCAGGGATCAGAGAATTCTTCGAGAAATTTTTCGACGGCGTTGTAGGAAAGGGAAAGCCAAGGTCGATATGCTGAGAACTTCTTTGAAGGCGAACACGCCGAAACAGCATGGCAATGGATGTCAATCGCCGGCTGTGAAATCGGAGTCAACAAAAATGGCGATGGCTTTAGCATTGTCTTCCTTAGAAAATAAGCTGCGGAAACAACCTGATGACGATGAATATTCTGGCGAAGAGTTTGAAAGTGAAAATTTACTCTTCAGCGAAGATGACGGTAATTTGCTTCCGGTCACAGATAGACTTGAATCAAGAAACGATGTGGAAAATGCCGATTATGGCCTAGTGGGGATAGAGCTTCACGGGTTACAAATGGACAAAGAAGGAAACATTAAAGATGACTCACAAAATGTGACACCTGTCAGTTCCCATGGTAATGATATACCACCCCCTCCCACCCATCTGCCAATCTACCTTGACCAGCCACTGGGGCTCAATGTTGTGGTCGAAACACTACCCAAGTTCCAAAAGCAGTTCCCCATGTATTCAATACCATGCAACCAGGTTTTCCGACGTGACGAGTACAACAGCCACTTCAAGAATGTGCATAGCGACATTCAGGGAGGTCTCAATGGCTGGCTAGAGCATCGGTGTCCATTGGCACAATATGGCTGTACCTTTGTTCGTTACAGGCTTCTTCCACATACCCAGAATGGGGCTGTAATATTCAACCAAGAGCTTGGGAGTTTTGGTATTAAACCTTGTGAACATGCAGCTGGAGTCGTTGCAACCTTGAAAGATGGACGTTGTTCAAATCTTCAAAGTGAGGCACACATGTCTGCAAAATCTAATTTCGATCTTCTTACAACTTTGCCTCTAGAGATCTTGGAAAAGATTGCCAGTCAGTTGGATGGCTTCAGTTTGTGTAACTTTTCTCGCACTTGTAAGTTACTGAGAGAGGTTTCTCGCAATGTTTTGGAAACAAAGGGGATGGTGTTATTTGAATGGGAAAAGAGGATCTATGACAATGGGAACTGGTCGTGGAGAATACGACAAAAGGTAGGTGTAGATCACACAAGTCATATCATGAATGATTAAGAGCTGTCATTCATTTATTGCTTCATTTGCATTCTTTTATCAGAGTTACATTTAGCTTCCTCCTCAGTAGGTTTGTTTTGATCAGATGGCTTAAGATATATAACATGGCTACACAACACAACCTGTATGAACTATCAGCTAATTAGTTAACTGTTACATGTACATATTGTATACTAAAGAAAATAGAAATCTATATACAAGTATATAGAGGTAATGAATGGAAACTTCAAAAGAAAGTTACCACCTCTTTTTGCGTCTCTCACGAGACCCAGTGAAGCATACATTTTGGAATTAATTACAAGCAATTAGCTTGTGAGAAAACGATTAATTTGTCACGACGCGGTGTAGTTTACCCCGCGAGAGCATTTGCTTTTTCGGGCTCCTGCGTTACAAGCCACGACAGCTTTCGAAATAGAAACTTCCTCTCAAATCAAGACAAGGAGTGAAAGTGCTTGAGTATTCGATCGATAAGTAAGTTAAGTGTCAATAGCATTCTCAAGCCACGTACATTTGAAAATTTCAAGAGTCACATCTTTTATGAAAGTGTTATAAACAACAGAGTTCAGGCACCGGCACTCAAAACTTCATTGGATCACGCAAAGTTTTGTTGCATTGTGTCTGTATTGTTTGCTTTACAATAGGCCATAACAATCTCCCGAGAAGTTCAAGCAGCCATACTTGCAGTTTTCTAAAGCTCAGCTCGCGTCTCGTCTCGTGAGAGAGTGGTAACTTACCTTTGAGTGGAACTGTATTTAGCCAAGATGCCAAGATTGTTGTTTGATAATCTGATACAGAGACTTACACAATAATATTGTACATGTACATGTAGAGTCTGAGACAAGTGAAACACACAAAAACAAGACTTTGTGACTTATCCCAAATGATTTCCACATCTCAAGATGGGATCAAAAGTTTGCAAAACCTGTAATTTCCTATTACAACAAGGATTTGCAACTGCTATCTGTACGTATACACTGTAACACCCCCCCCTCCCCCCGGCTGTCCAGCTGTGTCTGCTGTCATAAAAGTAGTCATTTTCCCACAGTGACATACAGTACCCTGTGTGGTAAATTCCTTATTATTCTGTTGTAGAGATGGTATTTTTCCACATCTTTCTCACCTGTTGAGAAGTGGGTTCATTCTGACTCACCGTTCATGGCAGCTCACTTGGAAGAGTGCAAGTACTTTGATCACTGCGTGCCGACATCACAGTTCAGTTACTGTCTTATAGTGCAGCCTGATGATCTAGGGGGCAGCAGCAGCAACAATGGTGGAAATAGTGAGATAGGCCTCGAGTATGACCCAGGGCACGAGGACAGCAAGGTTGATCAGATAGTTTTAGAATGCAAGATGAGTGATGAAAACACAACAGACACAGACACCGAAACATCCACATCAGACTCAGAGTCAGATTTACTTGATACTGAAGATTAGATTCAATAACTGTATGTACATGTTTTACTACTAAATGGTGTGTGGAAGGTGGGAATCAGAAAGATTTTATATTTTGGTTGTTAAAAACTTGTTTTTAGGCAGCTTTGGGAAAGAATGGCATCTAACCCAGCATTACCAGGCATCTGGAGTTGCAGTAGTGCTAAATACAACCTCCCACTTGTTTAGATTTTGTTTGAGGAAATTATTTTCTGTGTTACTCAATTTTAATATAAAGTACATGTATGTTACAGGGGTACCTTCAATGTAATAATTACACAGTAATTATTATTGTGTTTATGTGGTACTTTAGGAGGATGTTGAAAGAAATTTACAAATGGATATATTTAATTGTCACTGCTGTGGTTACAGAATTCCCACAGCAAATGACTTTTAGAGATAAATGGGTTGGTAAAAATATGATAAGGGCAGAAGCTTAAGGTAATGACGGTCAAGCATTTTAAAGTTTTAACTTTTTAGTTGAAGGTGATAGTAGTATATCCTGCAAGCAGGCTCACCTTTGAGTCATGTGCAGGAGATCGGAGATCAAAGCGATCCTGTGGGAAGGAGTCTGCTGAAGAGGTGCCAAGAAAGTGAGGCTGGCTTATCTTTACATATTTTTTAATTTCTGCTTGGCCTGAGTGAAGTGAAATACCATTAGTCGAAAAGTGGGAAAGGTGAGAAAACTATCAATCTTTTATGTCTGATGAGGAGCAATTAGACCCCCATGCAGTCAGTAATTTACTGCAATTTCTCACAATTTATTTTCTCTGGTGTTTGTGGGGTGGAAATGAAAAATTTGCAGAGATCAGAGCAGGGTCACTTTCTTGTTTCACAGCTTTGCCTCTTAATTTTGCACTTGCTGCCAGCTGTGCTGTGCACACTTGTACTTGAATGTAAGCTAACTTGCAGGCTAATTGTGGTGTATACCAGTCTTCATTTTAAACAGATTATTATTCAAGAACTGCTATTTTGTGCACATCAATAGTTCTGTAAACTGTTCTTTTTGTGACAGTTGAAAATTATGCCACATGCAAACTGACGAATTCAAAGTTTTGCATAGAATTAATTTTAATATAATTATTAGCAAGAATACAGCCATTGTGATTAAAGAAGGAAAATAATACCGGTACTTACAACAAAATTTTATCTGAAGAATACCAGTAGTGAGAACTTTATTATTTTTACTGTTTCAGAATATATTTGATATTTATGAGATTTCACAAAGAGAACCAAGATGTCATGTACATGTATTTGATTGTAAGTGCAGAATAATTATATGAGCCTTTATTTGATCTTTTGTTACATAAGCCTTTCTTTAGATACAGGGGCATTTTTTGTTGAGGTCCTGATAACCTCCTACACACATATGTTCTCTATGCCTGTCACATATGATTCTATCCATGCAGGAGGGTAATGGCTACACAGATGAGTCAGAAAAATGTTTGACTCAGCAAATGGTGGTGGATAATTTATTGCGAATAAGTTTGGCAGGTAATGCATGTTAGAACAAAATGTATTTCTTGTCAATTTAAAAATGCACCAGCAGTTATTGCACAAGATGATGCTGCTTGAAAAAATGCCAAGTTTATGTAAAATTTTTATACAATATTCAGCATTGCACTTGCAAAAAGTGCTTTTAGCAGGTGAAGTACAGGCATACAACCTGAAGTTGATTAGCCTGTTCCAGGCAGATTCTTGGTTTGTGGTGCTGATTGAAAGAGGAAGGAAGCAAGGAGGGGGATTTGTGGAAGAATGTGGCCTTTGTCAACCAAAACCCTATTTTCACTTGCTCTTTGCGCCAGTATTCCAACATTGATTGTCTAGAAGGGTTAGATTTTGTTAAATATTGAAGCAGAAAATTCCAGGCCCAGAAAATATCTATGCTCTCTCCTATGCCCACCCCTTGAGGGAAGGTCAGTAAGAATTCCAAGGGGATGTGGAAGTCAAAAGTCAAAAACATTGTGTGGGTTAACTAGGGGGGGAGATGGTTCAAGCCAATTTGCAAATGACCACCTTTCACTGTAGGTGGAGGCATGCAAGTTTTCTGGAAGAACTATATAAATAAAAAAAAAGATTTATTTACTAGTCTGTTTATTTATTCTTTAGACAGATGCTTGTATACTGTACTGTACATGTGTTGGAAACTGAATAACAACACGAAGCAGATTTTCAAAGATATTATGGATTATGAACTATAAAAAAATCATTACACATAAACTGTGAGGTAGTAGTTTGAGTTTTTCTTTAGTCACCTTAAATTTGAAACAATACTGTGGGGACTATTGCCATTTAATAAGAGAACAAAGTTGCTAGGTGCTGTAAAATTGAGCAAATAGTGTTGGCACCGGTCACCTGACTACAACAAGTACTATTAGACATTGAACTCACTGTCTTTTCTCTGATTGGCCAAAAGCAACCAGTGAATTTTCTAAATCAGCAGCATGTGATGTCAACAACTTGCAGATTATAATAATTATAATTATCTTGTTATGGAAACTTGCGGTCACAGGTAATCATGTATGACCATGGTGCATGATCTCTAAGGCAATCATGCCAAGTTTGTGCACTTTGTGTTGCTTGCTAAGCCCTACATCAATCTTGATTATTTAGGATAATACAAAAACCTTTTCCAATAATTGTTTAAAATGTTGTTATTCATTAATATTATAATTAAATATGTATTACTGAGATATTATGTTTCACAAAAGATGTATAAAACCAGTCAGGAATAAAATCTTCAATTGCCAGCTACTGGCTGATGCAGTGCTCTATCCTATTTCAATTTGAATGTCAACATACAATAGTATATCCCTAGGGTTATAATGAGAGGAGAACTTGAGAGGAAATTGATTATTTAACCATTTCTGAAAAAAAATCTCAGCACGTGTCACAGGACACCCAAGTACGCATGGGTAGCCAAACGTCACCAGCGCTCATGAGACTGTATGGATAGATTTAAAACTCGATCAAAAACTGGGCACCCTCGCCGTTATCATTTTAAAAGCTGCACTAACGCTTTTATTAAGCTATCCTTTTCTGTTGTTTTTGAGCTACAGCATGCAAATTTTTGGAGAGTTGTCTTACAACAGATTTATCTATTGATCAAATACAGACATCAAAATCCCCTCCCCGAGAATTCCCCGGGTCTACGCCGGGCATGTGACAATTTGCCCAGAGGCGAGAATGTGTTATTATCTGGAAGGGTGAAATAAAAACAAATCGCCGCTGCAAAACCGCGGGAAACAACGGAACAGTACCACCACAAGCGGATGCAGCCGAGATTCACAAGAAAAGGTTCCTTATTCCCTGTAACGTCTTTTGAAATAATGTGATCCCTTATGATAGCATCAAAGTTTGTGACACGATTTGTGCAAACCTCCCCTCCCCCCCACGGAGCTTCAGGAAGACTGCTTATGCCCAATCCTATATAATGGAAGCAATATAATTTTTCCCAAATAGAAGGATCTTAATCAATTTCCGTAACCATGGTTTTTGGAAGTGATGCATCTCTGGAAAGTTTAAAAAAGTAATTAACAATAATGTTTGAGCAAGTGCATCCAGCAAGTGTCTTCGTGGAATATAAACATATTAACTGACTATCAACAGCGGTCAAGCGCCTTCCCAGAATTGAACTGCCTCTCCTGGAAAGCTATCAAGGTGTCTTTCCACTATCCTTGGTCCGCATTCTCTGATCCGTAGAGGCTCCTAAGGGGGCGGGGAAGTGAAATGGTAGTGGAAGGAGCGCATTCCAGCGCATTCCATTCCAAACCTTCTCTCTTTCCAGGCATTCCCCGTCATTATCTCTCCCCAGCCTCCGAACTACCAACCTGCTCGGTCAAGACAGCACAACTTTTTGCACTCGTTGGGGTGAGAGGGAAGTTTAGGTTCGCTTGAAAAGAGCAGGAATCTCGCGCACATGGCTTCTACGCCAAAACAAAAAGACTTGCGCGCGAATTCCCACCAGCTACGCAAGCTAACCACGAAGAATCACTAACGCAAAAATTCTTATCAAATAACAACAAGTCCTCAAAGTGTATTCTATTCCACAAAACATATTATACAAAAGTTTACTTGTAGGAACAAACGTGAATAGCTGTAGCTAAATAAATACAAAGCAAATAATTTATAGATTAAAGTTATACAACGCACACGAATTAGATGTCATGATAGAAATAATGCTATAAAAATGATACAAAACACTCGGCAAATGAAATCTTGCGAT
>OMLO01002013.1_pt1 | contig 16094 bp, 8 predicted proteins | sample 1674811 | NCBI WGS metagenome assembly OMLO01 (sample SAMN06265003, study PRJEB25207) | coral metagenome | isolation source: Coral host | place: Mexico:La Bocana,Puerto Morelos, Mexico | collected 2008-11-13 | reverse complement strand
GATTGGCTGAGAACCGAAATACATCTTCTCGACTCCTGCAGTTGAATTCTGTTGATGCATACATCATCAATGAATATCTCTCCTTCAGCTTCAGGCATGCGCAAAAGAGCTGCCACAATAGACGACTTTCCATCTCCCGTTCGACCTACGATACCAAGTTTAGTTTTTCCTTTAATTTCAAAGCTTAAATTTTTCAGCACTTGTGGTCCACCTGGATAATACCTCAAGACAACATTCCTGAAGCTCACATGACCATCATGGGGCCAGTTGGTTGGTGGAACTTTTTCAATACTATATCCCGGCTCTGAGTCGAGGTTGGTGTAGGCCATGACCCGTTCGACTGACGTCATAAGATTTTCGACTTCGGAAAATTGTCGCACAGCATATTGAGATCGTTTGGCGGTTTCAATGACGTAGGCAAGAGCGAGGCCGGCTGACGCTGAAAACAAATAAAATTCGTTTTGTTAAGATCAAAGGAAAGAATTTATAAATTCAAGCACAACAAATTTTATGGACGCACATCATATTGGGCTACAATTTTATGCCAGATTTATATAAAACACACGAGCGAGTACATATATCTTATTAGAATTTCTGTTGTGTAGTATTTTTGCGAGTTGTGCCGTGTTTTTACGAGCCCGTAGGGCGAGTCAAAATACAAACAACGAGTAAAAATTCTCAGGGTTACTACACAACAGAACGGCTTATAAGAGATTTATTATCCAACACGCCAAATTGTTTTTGTCGTAACTTCAATCCAATTCGTCGCTTGCGAGAAAACCTGTGTAACCGGTCCTCTGGAGTACCCGCGTGATATTTGTACTCGTTTTGGGCGTTATTTGTTCGCTACGAATTGCAGTTGATAATAAGAGCAGGAAATGTGAAACTTGCAATCACCCCGATGTTCTCCTGCAAAACTGAAAGAAAGAACCGTGGCGGCGCCACGCTTGAAAGGAAAAGAGGAAAGCGGTTTTCGGGACTAGGTTGCGTTCTCATCGAAATAGCCTCCCAAAAAAGTGGAAAAATTTAGGATAAAAACTAGAGATAGGAAAAGATCTCTCTGAGATCATTTTTAAGTTTTAAAGAGTGATTAACAACTAATGTTACATATATGAGTCTTATATGAGTAAAATTAAGAAATGAGAATTTAAAAAGCGATAAAAATATGTAAATTGTGCTAGGGTTGCAAAACATAAGAGATAAAAACTAAGATCCAAAAAGGCTGGACAAAAACTGCAAACGATATTAATGCAAGATATACAAATACTCTGCGTTTTAGGAATAACCTTGCGCTGGTGGAGTCAGACAGTGCTTGTCATAGTTGACTTGACGCCTTTTTTAAAAAATTAAATCACCGAGGTAAGAATTCTTTTCAAGGCCTGTCTGGTTTAGTTTAAGCTATAAAGTGTTTTACCTGGTTGTTGCGATAGCAGGACGGAAGTGAAAGCCACTGCAGAAATTAACACTGCACACAGCAAATCAGCCCTTACTGCAAGCCATCGGGTACTCGCGATCACCATAGAATATACTTGATTATGTAAATCTTGATGCCTAGACAGAATTCAAAGCACGGTAAGAAGAACACTCTGGTGTCAGTGGAAATGCTCATGTTTTAAATCTTTTTTTGTTAGATTTTTACGAACTGAATGTTATTTCTCTTTAATTTAATCAGCGCGCCTCAGTGTAGGCAGTAAATTTTAAGAACGCCGTAGAAGTACATAGAGAATTCTGGTTTGTTCTTAAAGGTAGGCCGCTAGCATTATAACTCGACAAGGCACGTCCCAGGCGTGAGGTGATTTTCTGCATTAATGAGGCCTTCCAAAGGGTTAGCCGTGTCGCCATGTCGCATCCTTTCAAGCAACCAAACTATCGATTGACCTTTTTTGCGTGAAATCATGGGTCGCTGTCGCTGCAAGGTTGCTTTTTTTAAGAGTTTATTCGATGGAAAAGCACACACGTTTCTTTACAGAGTTCACACGGAGGATGCAAAAATAGGCAAAAAAATGCCTGCTTCGCGTGTCGCTGTCGACCGCTGGCGGTGCATTCGATTCGCCTGTCGCTGGTCTTAAATGTCGTATCGCTTGTCGCTTTTACCCCTTGGAAGGTCTCACAAATAACTGAGGCGCGATTCACGTATCTCTGAAGAGAATTGATATTAACTTGCAACAGCTATGCTCACTTAGCTGCGATACTCACTTATAAAACTGATCGATGAAATCTCTTTCCCTTTTCCGAGTGCGAATGGTGTCCAGGCCAGCCATAGTCTCCGAGAAGTGAGAGAAAACTGGACTGCGACAGATAGACTCCCATCTCTTCAGCTCACGGGAACTGCTCAGATAATACCATGCTAGGTACACGAATGTGGCGAAAATGGGAACAAAAACGAGAAACAGCCAAAAATCTGTGAAGGAAGGCAACAGTGCTGCCGTGAACACAAACAACAGCAACTGAGAAGCGGAAAGAAAGGTCTTGGGCAAAAGTTCGTCAACGGCACCAATGTCTTTGGAACAACGATTCAATATTCTCCCTGCGGGATTTGTGTCGAAAAATAAAACGGGAGCTTGAAGGATGCGGCTTATCATTTTATCATGGAGAATTCTGGAGGATCTGATAGAAACACTTAAGAATGCCCAGGAACGGACGACAGCGAAAAGGAAGCCAGCGGACACGAAGATGGCATACAGGCGCAATGTCGTCTCATTTCGTTGAAAAATCCATGACTTCTTGGAGAGGTAAGACAGCCAGACGTCCGAAGATACCATAACAACTGCACACAAGAGAAATAAGACATTATACATTAAACCCACTATCTCTTTTCTGATTGGCCGAAAGCGTACAGTGTACTTTCGAGATCAGCGCCTGTGACGTAATCTAGCTGCATATCATACAATAATCATGTCAAGGGCACTGAAGGTCACAGGTAATAATGTCTTGTGTGTTTCTAAAGGTAATCATGTCATGTGTTGCTTGCCATAAAGAAGCATAAACATGACTTCCATTTTATTCTGTTCAATGTATAAAACAAATTTATTATATAGATACTGTTGAAATACCAGGATTTTTCCATTTACTAAAAAATCATATCTTCACCGAGTACAGTGAAGATACTATTTTTATCTTTCACGTGTGAGGGTATTGCGATAAGTGACATTTTGCGATAAGTGACTATTTTGGCTGTTTCGAAAATGAATAAAAAAGTTGTGTTTTATGTGGAAATTTCAACAGTATCTGTAAAATAAACAGAACATTAAATGGTTTCTTGGGGATACGGATTTTATCTTCTCGTGCTGAAAGTATCTCTCACTCTTTCGCTTCGCTCACTCGTGAGAGATACTTTCACCACGCGAAGATAAAATTCGTATCCCCGCGCAGCCATGTAATATCCTCTATATTACATTCGGTTTTTGTAATATCCAGAATAATCAAGATCTCGTACGCGTTATCAGCTTCAGCCTTACAAAGCTCTTACAACGTCCTGTGTCTACCACAATAACATAATCTAACTCGTTTAAAATTTATGGAAAGCTTTTTCAACTGTAATTTTAAACACTGACTCACACGTGCGACTCAAATTCAAGCATAGAAGTAAATCAGCAAAGGCAAGGAAATATGTGTGAAATACCCTAACGCAAACGCAACGCAAAAGCAAGCGCCAACGTAAGGAATACAAGATTTTGAATTTTCTTTCTAGAACTTGTGTTTGTGCTCGCGTTTGCATTTCATTCGTGTAAACTATGGCAATGCAAGCGAAAGCTGAATGCAAACGCATCTTCTCGTCCATCGGCTTGGAAAAGGTCTTCGACTACGCATGCGTATCTTACCTTCCTCGCGTTTGCGTTCAGCGTTTGAACGGAGTGGCATGTGCATTTTCGCGTGAACAAGCCTGAACTCACCTTGAGTTACCAGGAAGAAAACAACTAAAAGAATAATGGCGACCGGGTTCGCTCCAGCTCTAAAATAATTCCAATACAATGCAGATGAAATTTTGCCCGTGGCCTTTTCTTCTTCTGCGATCTCTAAATGCTCATCAGAACCGCCACTAAATGGTTCGAAAAACGAATGTAATTTCACACTGTCATCTAATGTTGTAGAAGTTTTCTTTTCTTTGTTATGGGGCTGCGATGCATCTATAATAGTGTGAAGAAAATTTCTGTCATTTTGCAGGTCGTCAAAACTGCCTTTTCCTAATACAGACCCCTTGTGAAGAAACACAATTTGGTCTGCTGCCTTCATATGCTTCTCCGCATATGTTACCAGGATCGTGATCTTCTCCTGTAGCAGTTTGCAAATACATTGGTCAAATATGTGTTCACTGACTTTAGCATCCACAGCACTCAGTGGATCGTCCAATAGATACACATCTGCATCTGCGTATACTGCGCGTGCCAGATTAACACGAGCCCGCTGACCTCCGCTCAACAAGACACCACGTTCTCCAACCATTGAAAGATCACCATTTGAAAATCTGTCTATGTCTTCTGTCAATGCGCATGCCTTAATAACTTCAGCGTACTTTTTCTCATCGTACGGCTCACCAAATAACACGTTTTCTCTAAGAGTCCCGGAGAAAACCCAAGCCGTTTGGGAAACGTAAGCTATTGTTCCAGAGCAGACTATGTTACCACTCGATGGGGTTACTTCGCCTGCAATCGCGGCCAGAAGTGTCGACTTTCCACTGCCAACCTGACCAGTGATAACCGTGAGACTTTTTTCAGAAGCCTCAAAACTGACTTCTTGAAGGAGATACTTGTTATCTGTGCCATTCAGCTTACACGTGAGACTAGAAACTGAGAAATTAGTCTTACTAACAAATTCATACTGCTTGGCATCTTCATGCAGTCCATATATAATAGAACTAGACCGCACTGCATCCATCGTAATAGACTCTCTAACCGAAACTTTTGGATACAATTTTGGGCTTTTGAGCATATGCTCGTGGCCAAGGGATGCTTGGCTGTATTCCAATGGATCCAGAGGCATATTGTCTTGGAGAAGAAAGGTCTGAATCCGTTTAAGCGACACAAATATCTCAAACACTGATGCCAGAACGACAGAGACTGATGAGCGAAGAACACTCATGAATGCTAGTACGGTGAAGGCTGTTGGAGGCGAGATAGTATGGCCAGTCAAAATGAGGGCAAAAATTGTGAAGAACGTCGCTGAAGGACCAGAGACCAACGAGAAACACTCTACAATCGCTAACAAGAAGCTCTTTTTAAGAATAATCCATATCTCACTCCTATAAGGAAAAACCACAAAATATTGTGATGTAACAGTAGGGATAATAGTCAGACCGGAGTTGGCTAATGAAACAATTATTTTAAATTGTACCAAATGTGTTTAAGGTCATTCCCCACTATTGCACTGCGCATCCCCACTTCGCATAATTTCACACGTGATTAGCGGGCGCGCATTAGAAAATGGCGGCTTTTTCTTTACAGCTGGACCTCGCCATAGAGGTTTATAAATCGTCATTTCTTCGAAAATGAGTGCGGTGGCCTTTAATTTTTCCTGTTGTTTTGAATTGAGTAATAAATGTCTCTATATAAAATAAATATGGCCAAATTCTCAGTGTAGAATAAGAAACAATCGCCGTGGGAAACGTGAATTAAGCAAGCAATCGTGACTATAATCATGGTGCTAGTATAAGGATTTATTGGGTACAAAAAAGGTATTGCTGCGCATGAGGACCCTTTTTTATTTCAAACTTTAAGTTCCTATAATATAAACAATCATCAGGCAAAGTCTGACAAAAATCTCAGTGTAGGTTTAATAATAACTGAACAGGGAAAAAAAAAAACAATTATTTTTTCGAAAAATTTGCCGTTGGATCATCGCCCCTGTTTATTTGTACGGCCATTAAAGCTAACCACCTCTTTGGATCAAAAGAGAAGGTAATGAAAAAAATCTTTATACCAAAAAAGAGTAAAATAAAAGTGAATTTTGAATTCAACTTATTTCAAGATGCCTTCATGAAATACTTGGAAGCCCCACCCATCCCCTTATCAGTCTCGAAGTCTCACATTGGGGCTAAAATGTCAACATTGACAATAAAAAGGGCACGGGGGAGGAGTGGGTGTGTAGTCCTGTCATATCTCTTCCGTGACTCTTACCTTCTCACTTCTTGCACTTTTCCTCTGTAGTTCTCCTCCCACACATGCGCTTTAACAGCACGGATCTCAGACACAAGCTCGTTCATCAGTGAAATACGTCGGTCCGTTACTTCAGCGGTCTCCAGGCGCAACTGCGCACAAACACTTGAGATAACCATAATACACGGGATCACCGTCAGCAGAAACAAAATTCCTATTATTGTCTGCCAACCAATGAAGTACAACAACAAGATTACAACAGTGACAAACTCGAACACAGGCAACAACGCGGTACATATCCACCTGGGGGCCAGTTCCATTCGCTGAACGTCATTTGATATCAGGTCAATAACATTCCCTGTCGTTGTTTCCAGGAGGCGTTGTTTACTGATCAGGGGAATCTGAAGACAGATATTAAATGGTATTATCAGTCGGTAGAGCACTGCACCAGCATCGCAGAGATGATGGGTTCGAATCCCGTTCTGGCCTGATTCTTTTTTTCAGGCTTTAATTTCAAAACTGCTTAAGATGTGTGTGTAACTGCGATGATCAATCATAAATCGACAGATATTAAAGCCGCTATCATAAATATGAGACTAGAAAGACATTTTTCGGTACATATATTGCGGTTTGCGGAGGCGCGGTGGATTTATTGTCAGTGTGTCAGCTTCCGTAAGAAGAGGTCTGGGTTCGAGCCCCGGCCAGGTTCTGTTCTTGGCAAGACACTTTACTCTCACAGGTGCATCTCTCCACCCAGGTGTATAAATGTTGGGGGAGGGGGGGAGGGGTTACGCTGCGATGGACTAGCATCTCATCCAGGGGGAGTAGATATACTTCTAGTCGCTGAGCTACGGCCTGATGGGCCTCTTACCTATGTGCAGAATTTACCTTTCTTATGTAGCGGTTTACGTGTTATTTTCGGGTGGTGGGAAATTTTATAAGCAACTTTGATTTTTTGTATGAGGTAAATGAAATGAGACTTCCGTAGCGTTTAATTGTACGCCTACGTAAAGTTATTTTTTAAAGTAGAGCATAAATGACTCTTTAGAAATGCTAATTAGAGTCAGTTGGTATGTTTATATAACATTCTATGGATAGCACATGAACAACAGTCAAAGAGGTCAAGCCTTCATGAAAGCTCGTCCACTGATTGGAAATGGAAACTAAGCGATTATCCCATGCTCTATAATATGTCGTTGACCTCTCCAAGGCTATTCACACACTTGGTTTCCGAGCACGGTGCTTGTGAGTACGATTCTTTCTAGGGATTAATGTGAACGCACTTTTATTCCAAGTACTCACACCATTATTTTGACACAGTGCCCCTGACCAAGTACAAAGTACTTATGTACTTGGAGTATCCAGCGTCTGAACGTAACATTATTTTTTGCCGGGATGGGACTAACCTCGTTTCCAAGGTGTCTCATTTTCCCGCCATCCCGGAGCAAGATCTTCTCACTCACTCCGAGAGGGCGGGAAAATACGTTTTCCTGGAAACAAGGTTGGGCTCAGGCACCAGTGCTTGGGCCAAGTCACAGTAACAACAATAAAGTTACTGTAAAAGTTTGTTTAAGAAAGAGCACACCTAAATAAAGTGGTCTAGTCATATTTATCATTTCTTACCTTGAGATAAACAATTCCCTTAATAGCACTACTCAGTCGCATACCAAGCAAGTCACAGCTGTAAGCCGAGTAATGAGTACAGGCGGACGACAATCCACTGAGTGTTAAAAAGACACAGCACGCATATGCCAGGGGGCGGCTCGTCTCCGCGGAGTCTAACAAATAAAGGAGGAAACCTAGCACAAGTGGCTGTGAAACACGGAACATGGATTCTAGGAGCCAAAAACACATAGGCAAACAGATGTCACAGAAGGATACTGTCTTCACAACACATTTCCAAAGTTTGGGTTGTTTTCCCTCGACCATGTTGCATTCTTGTATATGGTTGTTCCATTCCTTCTGGAGTCGCTCTGTCAGGTCACGTGTCCTGTCCTTCTCGTGAAGCGGCAAAAAATCGGATTGCTTCAAAGGTCTCTTGTGTCCAATTTTAAAGACACTGTTCATCCACCAGAAGGAAAGAAGAGACAGAAAATTGGCCGACGTTGTAGGATGAGAAGATTTTGCGTCATCATCTTCATCGCCAGTTGTTATCTTCTCATAACCCTTGTTTGACATCCTGTTTAAAATATGAACGCAATCCATTCATTACTTAATTCGAATGACTTATTTTGTCGCCTTTCATTCAAATTTGCACATGCTCCGGAACTCTTTAAGGTGAGTATGGAATTCTATGGATCACCCGAATTGTCAGCAAAATGAGATATCTTTGCTAACGTCCATGAAACAAAATTGTTTTTAAACCAAACCAGCATTCTTCAGCATATGAAAAGCGATTTGATTTTGGATTCCATAATTCAATTTTCAAACTCGGCTACGATGAACCTGGAAAATTGTTTACGTCGATCCTGGAACATTATAGTCTCGTACGGTTTTCGAAAATGATCTGTCATTTCTGGATGGGTTTTACGGATATTTCGTATTTGGAGTGATCGTAGAAAAATGTCCTTGAAGTTCGAAGCGACTCGTTGTCTTATTAAGGGTGACCCAAGGATAGTGAAGTTTCCAGAGACAAAAGTCTATTATAAAGCCATACGAGGAAAGGCAAATTATCCCTGGTGGGGCGTATTATTGATTCGAAGATTTGAATTAGCAAAAACCTTTTAGCCCAGTGGACGTTCCATTACGGCAATCTACGCCTCGCGTGCCCATCCTCGAACGAATCTCTAAATATTCAACTGATTTGCAATGGGCGTGGAATTTTTTGAAAGCTGACTGTGAACGACAGAAAAAAACTCGTGCAAAAAGTATACCGTTGTTTTGCAAAAATGTAGACTAGCTATGAAATATAATGTACATAGATGTGTCTTAAAATAAATACCAGAGTGTTATAAATAACATGGGACAGGAATAGGTGGGGTAAGCTAATTTGTAGGACTTGTAAATAATACTACTCAATGCTTATTCTTAGGCAACGATATTCTTCGACTTTTATGTTTATATGTTTATCAGTGATATTGTTTTACCTTTTAGAAAATATATATTGCTCGGCGTCGCACACAAGTAATCTCCAGTTTAGTTTGCGATCTGCAGCATGATTTAGGCAAGTTTGTTGTCGTTACTTTTTTTAAAAAAAATAAGTAACCTTTTCGTGACAATTCGGCTGATTATACAGGCTTGTTTGACTGGGCTGTCATAAAAACCTCGTGGAACGAAGTAGAATTTGCAGACAGGGTCTTAAGTTGTGGGTTAATAAAAGACGCGATAGCAATACGATTATATGGCACCACGCCGTTAGGTTGCATTGAATCCAATATAATGAAGCGTTATATAGGCAACGTTATGCAAAGAAACGCAATATTACTTTTAATTTCTCACTTATGATCTGTTATTACACAACTTAAGAAAAGCTAGATGTGTAAATTTCTTCAATGCTGAAGGGAAGTGCCGCAAGATATTGTGCAACACTACTCTTTATTTTTTAAAAGAATATTGTTTTTCCGACCGAGGCTGAATATTGTTATTTTCCTGTCGATTTTAGGCAGAAAAATATTTTTGTGAATATTCTTAGATTACATACAGGGTATGAAAATTCTGTTTTTTAAGGTATTTAGTGTCGGGGTGGTATAAGAGTAATTTTGAAGCCAGCCCGCATGCATCAGAGCATCAACCATACGGCTAGTGCTGTGTTTTTTTATGTTTTTCTTTTTTTGCTTTTTGGCTAGATTTGCCGTTAAGAGAACTAAGGATTGTACACGGCTTAGTTAAAATATAATTGTGTTGTATCTAAAAATTCTCATCACACAAAATTTACATCATTTTCAAAATCTCAGCCACGTGTTTATTCAGTTAAAATATCCTTAACATTTCAGTCGCATAAAAAAGTCTAATAAAAAAACGAAGAATGTACCTGGTTGACAATTTTCCTGTCACCTCGGAGTACAGTTCGGACTTTTTGTAATTACAAGCAAACGCGGTCAGAATCTTGTTGGCCCGCTAAACTTGAGTCCCTTGTAACACAAAGGTATAAGGTCCTTCTTGGACGGGACGTGGTGAAGATGTCAAATCAATGTATAGTCATGCCGTTCGCTGATTGGTTGCGCTATAGTGTCTATTCTGTTGTAGATAACCGAGTACCGTAGCAGTGTGCGTTTGTCATGACGGTCGATTCTTTGTGTTCTCGGAGTATCTGTGAAGAGGATTTAGATTAAGTTTTGAACGACTAGTAGATTTATACTAAAACAATTAAATTATTCGCTCTCGATTTCTATGCGTGATAGTTGACGAGGGTGCATCTCACGCTATAGAAATAAAGAGCTCATAATCTAATTAATTAGCAAACCCCCCAGGTATGAAACAATGCTTACCTTTGCTCATGCCTTTCGTCCCTGAGATTTTACATTGCATGTAACTCGTAAGTTCTTAATACCAGAACTTGATCGGGGCATGGATTATGCAAGTTTTGAGCGAGGATGCGAAAGCCAAAAGTACCAGGGTTTTGATGATTTAGCTCTCCTGTCCGAACTTTCAGAGCGATTTTTTCTATGACCTTAAAAAACTGTTTTAATCTGCTGCTTCGTGCTTTGTTTTATATATCCACTAGGACCAAAATAAGTTTTGCGCGCTTTCCCGCTAAAAATATCTTTAATATAGAGCCGTACTTGCTATATTGACCAATCAGAATGCTGAAAAGCGGGTGACGCCAATGAGAATGGATGCCCAGTACAAACCCTGTGTTTTTATGGGTTTTTTCAGCTGTGCGATGTGTGTTCGACCAAAAGTCGTGCGCGTCCTTAGACCAATATGTAACCCACTTGACGTTCGTTTTTTATATTTTTATTTTCTCAGAACTCACATTTAATATCACTGAGTCACACCAATCTGCCTTTTCCATTGATAAATATCACTCAATATCCTATAAAAAAATTACAAAATCAAACTATATGTCTCTTCAACTTCATTGAAATATTCATTTTGTTATGTTATCACGGTTATTCTGACAATTTTATTCATATTTACAGCAAAAATGGTGTAGGCTAGCACAGGAGGTATCATGTTATTATAAGGAAGACATTGTGGGGTTTTAAACACCGCAATACCGAAAAAAAAAAAATCGCCAAAAACCGCAATACTTCAATACCGAGTCGAAAGTCTATGTTATACCAAAACCACTACTCTGTTTGCTACTGCTTAAGTTTCGAGTGAATATAGCAATTAAGAATTTGTTTAATTATGAACGTTAAGTCAGGTAATTTTCGACTTCGACAAGTAATGTTAAATTAATTTTAATGAGCAAGACATAGTGGCTATCGTTGCCTGGTAACAGTAGCGACAAAAACTAACTTGCGCTTTTCTGATTGCGACATCAGGAGTTGCAGCTTTCCGTTGTCATGAGAGCTAAGTTTCATTGGGAATATTCAATCGGAAACTGGAAAAGGCTCGGAAACCTTTGAACTTTCCCAAATACTAAAAAAGCGCATCCCGCTGGTTCGGACAATACCGCAATTCGGCGCGTTCCATTTGATGAAAATTCCCGAAAATTCCAGTTCAAGATCGATTGGAACAGCACAGGAAGTTTCCTGACACTGTTATTTTTTATATTTTTACCGGAAATTTGGAAATGCCGTAAATTTCCTGTTCCAATTGGCCTTCCTATCCGGTATGAAACAGCCCTAGTTCCTCTATTCGAGAATTTTGTCTCGACCAAAGCTACAAGATGGAGTGTAGTAATATGTAAACTGCGGCTTTTTGCGCAAACACTAAAATTTAAGCGGTTTAGTTTAATGCAGCCAGAGTAACCGGTTAAAACCACTCAAAACCGGTTAAAAGTGATCAAGATCATCATCATCACTATCAACTAATAAAGTAGCATCGCCGGTTGGTAGGATACTCTCTTTCTTAACTAATAATTGTCGAACAACTGGTTTTAAGACAGCACCATAACTACCATTACTGATTCTAGATAGTGAAAAGACTGCATTTACAACGCTTCCAGAAGGAATCGTTTCATTTTAGTTACATTCATTTAAATCAGGCAACTTTTCACGGCTTTCATTAAAGGCATCAACATTAAGTTTAGGTGGAGAAGTATCAATAGTAGAAATGATTTTCATATCTAATCTCGGTAAATATCTATCTAATTCATAGACTTTCACTCTATTCTCTTTTCGATAAGGATACGTTAAGACTCGTTTATACTTTTCATCGGTTCCAAATTTATCATAACCACTAATTGCATCAAAAGGTATTTTATTACCAAGGCCCCAAGAGGCACGATTTTCATAAATCACACTAATTAAATGACTATCAAGCTCTGCCACTTTCTTTGAATACTTACTATCGAGACTAATGCTTAGACTATATCCATTGACTTTACTGCTATTTAATTCGGTATTTTGCCGTTTAATTCCAAATGGGACAACACAACCTTTCACTTTTAGGTAGAGTGGTAAGGGTTTATTCTCAAACTTATAATAGAACATCTTTGCCTTTATATCTACTTTCTTTAACTTTTCCAAAAGTGATCTTGTTGACGTCAAGTTTCTCAAGTGGGAGCAATACGCAATCCATTATAATTTGTATTCAACTTAATTAAAAAACTGTTAATCAATATAGATAAGTGGAATACTGTGCAAATTGTAAATGGTGAAACGCCTAGTGTTGGAGTTACTATAGAAAAGAGAGGAAAATATATCATGGAGAGCTCACACTGCTGCTTTTGCGGTGGCCTCGCTGAGTAAAATTAAAGAATATATGTGTTTAATATGAATATATATGTTATCATACTGTGTTAAACAAAGAAAGATGACGGAATGCGTTCCAGGTAGTGAAGTAATTGTTAAGTTAAAAAATGGTCGGGATATGATGAAATGTATTTGTCATGAATGTGGCATTACTAAAACTAAATTCATTAAAAAAACAAGATTAGTTTTAAAAAGCATTTTATTTGTAACAATATTAACTATTGTTACAAAGGAGAACGGAAAACCTGTCCATTTTGAAGAACCAATCCTTAAAGTAAACCGTTTATAAAACTTATATCAAGTAGCATACACAATAGCTGGTTTGATTTAAAGCGAGAAGGTTCTATTGGGGTAAGTGATGAAAAAAAAATAGTCCGTCTGTTGAAATAAAAGCAGGTCATTACACTTTGGATAGATTAGTAAAAGAAATGGAGAATATACTAGAAGCTTTAAATTACAAAAATTTCAAGGTAGAAAAGGATAGTGGTTTTCCCGTGTTGTCATCAAAAATTTAGGAACGAAAGAAGTTAGATTTGATAACAATATAGCTAGTTTGCTTGACGTAGATAGATACCACGCTAAATTAACTTACTAAAACTAAATTCATTAAAGGTATTTTATTTGTAACAATATATATGGTATTCACAACTATTGTTACAAGGAAGAATGGTGAACCAGTCCACTTTAAAGAACCAATCCCTAAAGTAAAATTTATAAAACTTATATCATGTAGCTTATACAATAGCTGGTTTAATTTGAATGAAGAAGGTATAATATGGTTAGATGGTGAAGATAAAGTAAAAACTAGAAAAATAGAAATATCCCCTGGACATTACACTTTGGATAGTATAATTAGCTAAGCGTTTAAAATATAATGAGTATTTAAAGATGAAAAAGAATTCTCCCTATTGCCCGCTTAATATTGAAAATCACAGAGGGGGTGCAATTTTCTTAGATGAGAATATGAGAGGTTTTCTTGGTATTTATCGAGATTTAGATCGTAATAGTAGATATTGTGTAATAAGTCTAAAGTCTCCAACATATTTCATTCACTGTGACACTGGTTGACAGAGGAAAGAACTTATTCAATGGTAAAAGGTCAAGCATCTTAGCCTTTTTTGATTTGAAAGAAGTGCCTTATGAAAAGGTAAGCTATCACGCAGGGGTTTACGTGACTGCACGACAGGCGAACATGTAAATAGCATCACTCTTAGCGTCAGAGACGTAAATGGAAACCTCTTTGACTTCAGAGGAATGGCGCTGGAATTTGAATTGGAAATTAATTAATGAAGAGGGTATGACGCATTATGATGATAATGCATTCCAGAGTTCCCTAACAATATGAAACTCTGAAGGAAAACATAAAATCTATTTTCAGACTTGCCGGTTTTTAGGGAAGTCTGGAATGTAATCTATTGTTCTCCACGTGAACAGGGATTGTATGCTAATTAGTCAGATCTCGTGATAAACAAGCAGCGTGATAGTATACACTAATAGAGAAAAAAGTATGTGTTTATAGTTATCCTTTTAGTACACTTTTAGGAGTAACTCAGTATCTTCCGGGACTACTTAAAGTTCTTCCCTTACAAAACTACGTTTAGGTCCATCATACAGATAATATAGCACTGGTTGCCCCTCTGAAATCACACCTGTACTCGATAAATTATAAACTTCTAAACTACAGATTGGATCAGTAGCTCGCCGCCGTTCACCCCCCTCATCTTCTCCAGGATTAAGTAAGTATCTTACCTTTACAAATGGTGGTAACCTAATTTCACTAACACCGACAGATCTCTTAAATTGAGGCTTATCGATGTCTACCTCTTTGGATTTTAAAGCTTTAATGGGTTCTTTACCAGTGATTCTAGTCGAAGTAGAATTGAGAGTCTTGATAATTTGCGGCAAACCTCTTAACCCAAATTCGAGATCGGTCACTTAATATCATTTCTTGTGCATATTGATGACTAAATAACTTTTCAGCTAAAGTTCGGTTTGTTCTCTCTACAAAAGCCTGAGCACGATGGTTTCCAGCTTCACTCCTTTGAATAGTGACTTTATGCTTCTCAAATAAAGAAGTGACATCACCCATAAACTCTCGTCCAGGATCAATAATTATCTTTTGTGGCCACTGGAGTTTACGAGAATAAATAGTACCGAAAGCGCTAGCTACTTCACTTGAATTTTTGGAGGTTAATGGTTCTGCATCTTTATATCTACTTGCAACATCAATAAGTACCAAAGCATACTTATAAGTCTTCCTTCCGACTTTATCATGGGGTAGAAAAAGCAGGTCTGCCTGGTGTACTTTATTTGGTATATCTATAGACCAATGAGGTCTAGGTATATATTTTGGAGGTGGTAAATAAATTTGCCATAAGGCTTGCTTCTCCAACCAACCTTTAGCTTCCTCCTCACTTACATTAGCCTCCTTTGCTAATTTTGTGATTGCTGCATATCCTTTCCAATAACCTTCAGTACTGTAATATATTTTCGACAACTCTAAATTACTCATCATACTTATTTTAAAATATTTTTTTATTTATACTATACATGTGTCAGTAATATTTTCAGAGGAGATGGATCCAAACAGGCTTCCAAAAAAGCCTTTTGGATTAAAGGCAAAAGCCACAGCTAATCGAATTACGCTTAACCCATCATCAGCTAATCCTGGTGAAAAACTATACATTAATATTCCAAAGCTTTCCCAAAATGTGGTTCTCGTACCAGGAAGTATAAGGTAAAATTCAATCTTACCGAAACAGGTCATACTAACAATAAGGTTGTTAATAATGTCTCAAGAGCTTTAGTCTGATCGAAGAAAGTAATTAATGGTGGTGAGGTTCTTCAGGATACCCAACGTTACGACCTAATCAAACTTTTTGAGGATGCCTATCTGGATAAGGAAGTATACGATGACTTACTAGGTCAGGGTGTTTCTACTGAAAATATGAGAAAACTTCGAGCAAATTCAGGCGATAAATCAACCTCAAATGCATCTGAAGTAGCCTTAGCTGCAGTTCATAACAACAAATATAGTATCGCATTAGATAGTCCAATTTTAAACAAACATGGTGTTCTGTACATGTATGTCCTAAAAGATACCTTTAAATTTGAGTTCACTCTAGCACCAGTTAGTGATATTGTTGATTTCAGTTCAAATACCCCCAAAGCTACTTATAAAATTACTAACCTTGAATTA
>OMLO01002012.1_pt1 | contig 16094 bp, 8 predicted proteins | sample 1674811 | NCBI WGS metagenome assembly OMLO01 (sample SAMN06265003, study PRJEB25207) | coral metagenome | isolation source: Coral host | place: Mexico:La Bocana,Puerto Morelos, Mexico | collected 2008-11-13 | reverse complement strand
ACCCAACCTGTGTTGCATTTTGTCAAAAGCTGGCGAGGATCCGAGAGTGGAACTTGGAGTGTAATGTTCATGATAACATAAGCATCATCCCATTGACTTTAATTTCACGTTTGAGGGATTGCTGCGTAAACATCGGTTAATAGAGTGGAAATAATAGATTATGTATTTACAAGGAGCGATGAGCCGTCGTCTTATCTCTGAAGGAAGGCAGCCGAAACGATTCAGATTTCTCCATTTTTTTGACGTCATACGATATGACGTCGATACCAGTCTCGTACCCAAACCATTCACTGCTAGTCTGACGCTTGCATACAAGAGTGGACTGGACATGCGCGTGTTTTAGTGATGTCCACATTTTGAAGAAAATACTCAGTTTATAGGTGTTTCGTTACCAACGATTTATAGTAATATTTACGATGCTGCGCTGTCAAAAAGCTCTTTCACTAGTTCATTAGTTTTCTGAAACGTGCTTGATTGCAAGTTGACGCAAAAACTGGTTGATAATATCTACCTTTGCGGCTTTGTGTAACTAGATTCGCCTTGGTTTACTCCTTATAGTGAACTATCAACATTTTACTGTAAAACGGATAGGTTTCGCTTCTTTCTGCAGCCTCAAAACTTCCTTTATTTAATAATGCCTTATTTTTTTAAAAATGTTTTTTTTTTGCTGACTATCAATAATAAACCATTTTAGTGAAATTTCTAAATAGTTTGTAGCAAGCATTAAGTGCTTTTTAACCGCCAAAAATTTAGAAGAAAGTATGCTCAATTTAGAAATTGATGTTGCTAATTTACTTGTGTAGTTCCTGAGCAGGCTCTAGTTTTACCTAATAACCTTTGGTCATATTTTATTCGGAAAAACGCTCGTAAAATCTGCGGCGAAACACTGTCTGTCTGTTTGTTGCTCTGCGTCCATGAACAGGAACGGTTCACTTGTTATTGAATTTAATTCCATAATTTTCTTGCTGCTGACTGAGATGAATTTCCTCCCTAACCTCTATTTCTGATCAACAGACTGGTAGGGAAACACGTTGTTTTGGACAAATGTCCGTTAAGAACAAAGATTTAACGATCAATAGCCACGTGACAACATTTAATTGAATACGCAGATTGAATAGTAACATGGAGTAAGATGCTATCTGGGCACAGCTTCTAATAAAGCTTAGCATAATTCATAAATTAGTCGTAAACGTACAAAGTTGGTGCCATGAATATTTGTTTTGAAGTTTTAAAATAGCGTCATCGATTTTACATTACACTGAGATCCCACTTTCGTTTTTTTTGTCCAAATTAGGAAAAGATTAAAATGTTTACTCGTGTGTAATATTTTCAAAGGAAACCATAAATGTAGACATATCATGTTGCTACTTCCGTAATTAAATTGAACTTGGGCTTTTTCGTTCAGGTGAAAAATTGTCATAAAGGTTTTCTTTATTATTTCGTGACATTTTAATTACAAATGAAAAAAGTGTGAATTGATAATTGATGTTCCTTTCATTTCAGCTAGTTTTTTTAGCGTCATATAAAACTGATGAAAACCATCATGACAGTGTTCTTTAATCATAAATCATTCGTTGTAAAATTTATAAGATTATTCGAACCTACACCCTTGCTCTTGGCTTTCAAACTGACACATGATATTTTCTTGGATCCATAAATTTGTCAAACGCTTTCGTCGTCAATTTGATTTTCACATCGACGTTTAGGAAAGTGAATCTTCAGAAGAGACGTGTTTACTTAGGTTTGGCGAAGTAGTAGTAACCAGAACGCCATTTTGAACATTCCTTTTGACTATTTCACACCGACAAGTTTTGTTTTTTAGGAAGTATAACACCAACTCTAATCAAGAGGGACATTGTACAAATATCGCTGGGGCTAAAGAATGTATGTGTACATTGGCATTGAAGGAGTTGGTGTGGTGTGTAATTTGCATTTTGGTTTTTTCTCACTCAGGTTGGCGCCTGTTATTTGATTTGACTGGTTTGTGACCAAGATATCGAATTAGGCGATATCTGATATTTTGTCATAAATCGTTTTATTAGGCTGCGCGCGGTGCCCAATTTATTGCACGCTCTGACATCTCGCTGGCAAGAACCTTTCATTTGTATCTGAGCTTTATTTTATGCCTAGAAGGCGTCCATTCGGGGCTGTTGTCTGGTTGTTCTTGTTCTTGTTTAGTGAAATACGTAATTGTTTTGATTGTCAAATGAAAACTTTTTTAGTTTTTATTTTTCCATTGTTTGAATAAGACATAATTTTCTAATGGTATATAAAAAAATACAGAAAATACTCAAAAGAGAAAAATATGAATTAAGGCAAAGTGCGCATTGATAAAAAGATATCAATTGAATTCACATTTCAGCTGCTTATGAAAAAGAGAAACAATCCACAAAAACTATCGGTTTTGTTTGATAGCAATGTGATAAAATAATCTTTTGCCAGATTTTACTAGGTGTGTACGTCTGGATACCTATTTCAAGTTTTGAATAGTATGTTCCTAATATTGCTTCGCGCCAGCTTCTTCAAACGGATGTTGTTGTAAATTATTTATGCTGTTGATTTAAGGAGTTTTCATGTACTTGTATGCGTTTCTCAGTGTGCTAGGTTTTTTTTTAATAAAACGCTTTTAACTGTCAGAAAAGTGAAAAACTGTCTATGTCCTGTCAGTTAGCAAGAATCTCAAGGTAACGAACGAAAATGACAGTGTATGTTGAATAAAATTGTCTTTCAACGCGCCACAGGTAGAGCAAATTCACGGTCAGTATTGTATTACGAATAAGGTTATTCTTTGAGCTTTCATATTGTTGTTGAATTATCGCTTTTTTAAGACCTTTTTGTCGCCGACGTACCCTGTGTATTAAACTTGTCATTTAGACTTCAGTGTTATGTTTCTCTTTATGCCTTGTTGTTGTTGTTTGGTTGCTAATTTGTTGACAGGTTTTTCATTGCAATCTATGCAGCTTATACGTATCCAGTGAATCTCTCCTGATTAACCTGCGAGCTTATGTTGCCTGCGTAGATAGTCTCTGTTCTAGAAGGATAATTAAACTTTCAGGGATGTTCAGTCAATTGATTAGAAACTCCAGCTGAGGCGAATAATGCAAACTGGCGGGTATTATTTTGTGATTTGACGAGAGTTATTGCTCGTTCAGTAAGCTACCATACAGGGTCCTCACTGTGGTTTTAAGTTTTGTCTTAGGGCGTTTCCAATTCTTATTTTTCATAAATCAAGTATCTTGCCTTGAATGTTTTTTTCTAAGGGAGATTATTCGGACAGTGTCATCATCTTGTGAGCGCTTTTGTTCACTGACGTTTTCTTGTTGATTTTTACTATCCTCCTGTTGTTCATGTGACCCGTCTTGAGGTGATTGTGTCAGTCAGTCAATCAATGAGTCAATCAATCATAAAACCAACCAATCTTTTTCACGCTCTTCGCTTGGCGGCTGTCTTCGAACGATGAAATGGTTTCTTCAAATCGTGTGTCAAAAATCATTGAAAGTAGACCCATATTGAAATTTAAGCTTTTGATCTATTGTATTTTTATCACTGAGCTTTTACTCCAACTTTCGTAGCTTTTGCTCAAGGAAAAGGTTTTTTTGTAGATTTAAATATTAAAGTGTTTTTGAAGCCAAGAACAGCTGACATTAGAGAATATTTACTTGTCGTGTCCTCTGTTGTTGTGCAAATCTAAGGTCGCTTATCACTTATTTTTAAAACTAAAAATAACATTTATGATATTTCCCCAGCGGTTCCTAACCCTTGGCGATTCAGGCGAGATCGTTATCGTTGGCACCGCAAGGTGATCTCGTATGATCTCGCTTGTAGTTATTAAAAGCTAGTTTGACTTTTACAGTAAATGCTTTATCTAGATATAGCGTGATACGACGAGAGATGATTCTTTGAAGAACTGGCTATTAATAGGAATGCCGCTTTTTAGTATTACTGCTAATTAGGGAGTTAGCAGGTTTCGATGTGTGCGCAACCACACTTGTTTCAAACAGGACAAACAAAATTATTCAATAGCGGACATTTTTCTGAAGGTGTTAAAATTGTTAGCGTAAGTGAAAGTCTATCATACACGCGCGGATTTATAGTTATGTGTAATTTTAGTATTTTACGCTTTTTTACGCTTTGGAAAGGCTGCTTCCGATGAATAATCCGCTGCGCTCAAATCCTTCAAAGCCGAGTTGATAATAATCTTTTGTCGCTGTTTTGACCGACAAGCTACTTTTTGGAGTGTTGCTGCGGTTTAAAGAATAGAGGAGGAAAGCAAATGTCTGAAAGAGCGCTTCTACTACTGAAATCGTAAACAATGGAGAATTCTTATCCCTGCTTATCTTTCCTTTCGTAAAAGATACGGAAGACAAAAATACCTTCCTCACTTAATCCTTCTCCAGGTCACTCAACTCCTTTCGCTGACATTTGTTCTCAGCCATGTTCTTGTTTGTTACTATGTCGTCCCGGTAATTTCCTTCATTACTGACACATCCCCTCACGTTTTTTTGCCATTGAATCAATTATCATGTCAAACACAAAATTACAATTTCTTCATCTTTCGCAATGCTGACTTTTCACATCTGTCTTTTTTAAACAACTGAGCGTGTAAAGGCATTCGCGTAATTCACTTGCAAGTTTTTTTTTCAATGTTTTTAAACTGTGTTTAGCTCCGTGCCGTCCTGAACTGACAACTAGGGGCAGATTGCTTCTGATTAAAACTCATTGTTTCGTCGCAAACGTAGAGGTCCTCTCGTAATTGGTAAGGGAGTTATCATTGGAGGGGAGAACAAAGAGAACAGCAGGTTTTTATGTAAAAATTTACCGTGCGAAAAAATTGCGTCCCTTCAATGCGATCGCAAGCATTAAGTATTAACATCGGGCTCTGTATTGATCCCTATAGGATGCGAAATTCGACGGGATGACGGCCGTCAATGTACCATGTCCGAAACAATTACGTTTCTGTCCTCTAGAGGAAAGGAAACTAGACGCGAAGAAGTTCCGGATGGTTGCCCTAGAGCTGAGGTACGTGCCAGCGCGCAGATATTTAGGGATAAATATCTTAAGTACCTCCGAATACCTAATCGCAAAATAAACCACCTCCTAAGTGTTCGAAGTTTGCATGGCAACACTTAATCGCTTAAAATTATTCAACATCCAAAGAGCCCCATTTCTGTCCGTAGAGGATTAAATTTAGGAACAAGTCGTGGGTTGTCGTCATTGCGCTTGTTACACTGTAGAGGTTCGGCGATTCATTGTTGCCATTAAGATTGCTTTGTATCTTCTACTTTACATAGTTTGAAACTTTTTGGAAACGAGAAAACGTTTGAAAAAATGTAACATTTCTTTTGAAAGGAAAGTATCTCACGGTTAAGTTTTGTTTTGGCGATTTGCAATTAACTGAAGTCGTTGGTCGTGTTCCGGACTTCGCTAAGTCCATGGAAACACTGTTGAACTTTAATTACTTCGTACCGAGTTTTAAAAGTCACCTAAGCGCTCCAAAAAAGAAAAACGTCGGCAAAGTTAGCTTTTTAGGGTTTATTGTCGCCAGTAATAACCTTGGAGTATGCGCTGATGTAAATTATGGAAATGCGGCGAAGAAAATATGACTTTTTTGGGTAACGTTTTGCATATTCATGCTGTAATTTTGCACCTTACGATAAGTGTACCGAGAGTCGCTGTTGCCACCTGTTTTTGTTAGTTTTAATTGATTTCGTCTGTTCACGGACCTTCAAACTCTGTATTCTCGCAGCCACTTTTTATCAGCAAAAGCAAACTGGCTGTTTCTACAGACTAGCCAGGGCTTTTGTTCTGCTATATTTTTTGATATTTTTAAGTGAAATGTTTGGTAATGATGACGAGTCAGCGCTTGTTTTGAGTTCTCTTAGCGGTGGGTAGTTGGCTGTGTTGTATTGGTGTATTGGAGGCGAATAATGCGTTGAGTAATAAGATGAAAGCAGATAGCGAAGTCATGAATTAATATCACTATGTAGAATAACTAAGAGATGAAATTTAAGCCGTGATGTTTTTAAATAACGCTGTCTTCCGTTTGGTTAGAATAGAGTAACAAACGTAAAGCTGATTTTCTTAAGTTTAAGATGATTGTGTAGTATCTGTTAGTGCGCATTGTTTCCAGTGAAGTGATTAACAGTTACCACCGTCATGTCCAAAATAGTCCGAGCACTCTTTTTTTCTCGTTGTCTGTTTCAGGCAAAACACTCACGAAAAGTCAACTTCTCGACTTTTCATGGAACGACTTTTACACGTGAAAATGTCGTTTTAAATCAGCTATTAAAACCTCGGTAGATTTGATTCGACATTGTGCAATCGCTTTCCATGTCAACCTCGATCATTGAAGATTTCGGTAAAATCGAATATTTCCTTGAATTGCCTAACGCATTGGCGTTAGACTCAAACCGAAGACAAGCCACAAGTATGTGGTGTTTGGCGAGGCAAAATTTACACCAGCCACTTCGTGCGGGGAAAACCGGCGTTGTTATGATCCAGCCAATCAAGTGCTTAATGTCTAAAGTGACGTGCAAGCCAATGTATCCCAGCATGCTCAAGGCACGGGCAAGTGGCAGACCAGGTGGTGGATTATTTCTAATGAAGCCGTGTTTACCAGAACTATCGTCATGGCGAATTGTTGTTTTTCCACCAGTTTTTGGGTTTCCTGAAGGCGCTAAGCGAACAGAATGCGAGCCGTAACTCGCTGCTAGTCCACTGATTGTTAACGTGTAACTTGGGCGACTTTTATCGGCGGGCGCTCAGCGACTTTGTGCTGTCCTTGCGTCGTTTGTAAAGTGGACTTCAAATGTTATGCCAGTGCCATAGAGCGGCAGGTGGACTGAGAACCAGAAATTCACTTGCAGTAGCATCTCGAGAAACATGATAGCTGCTTCGGCTGCCGTTAGGGCTCACCATACTCGAGAAGCCGAAAAGCACTCTCGAGAGGAAGCGCTTAGACGCTCGCAATTGATTCTTCAAGACGGAGATGGCGATGCTTTACATGCCGCCCAAGAACCCTATACACCACTCGCCGAACATTACTTACTAGTACCGTTTAAGGATTGCGACTACGAACCACAAGATGGGCAAGTAAGTAGCGATGAAACTCACTTGTCTTGGCAATCTAGACCCTTTGCCTCAAGCGCTTGATTATAAAATCAATCTGGCTCGCAAATATTATAAACTTGTGCCGGGGCGGATAGATTTTGAGGCAGCTTGCTGCTAGCGTTCCTAGTTATTCGCCACCTAAAGGAGATGTCGGCTAGCACGATCCCCTGCCTTCCTTTTGCGAGATTTTCGCGTTTGTTCATGGCAAAGAATTAACACGGATCTCATGCGAATTTTCGGTCGATGGGTCGTGTTTTTATCCGGGAAAATCGGCAAGGAAACTTTATACATACACCTTAAGCATGTGTAAATATTTAAATATTATGCGAGCCGAGTTGCTGTGGAGGATGTATTTTCCTCAAAATTCGCCGGTCGATCCTCTTTTTGCCGAAGACAACAGTCGCGAATGAATTCCGGATCTTTTAGACTCGGCGGAAACGTGCAGCGACAAGAATCAATCTTCTTTACTGGAATTTGATAGTAAAAATATACGAATTAATTATGACTTCCTCGTCGCGATTCACCACCGAAAAACCGAAGGTCGCTTGCGAATAATAAATATTTTTCTCTTACTAAGTTGTATCGAAACCGAGACAAATCTTCGCTTTTTAATTCGCGACGTTAAAAATCAGCCAGTACTTTTAGGTCGCGTTGTACTCTTATTGTAATTGAGTAACTGAATATCGACGATTCAGGAATCGCTTTCGCTTAGACAACTAATGTTGAGTCCTTTTACAAAAATGAATTATGTCCGATAGCGATTAATTCGTTTTCCAATTTAAACACTGCTGTGAGAGTGAACGAGAGTGTCAAGTAAATTTCGACGGTAAATTTTATTTTGTGCTGATTATGTCCAAGCTAAAGCGTATTCTGCTCTAAGAGAATCGTGTCTGTTCTAAATAAATCTCTTCTGATTGTGTTCCGTTGCTTTTTTGCATGCAAACAACATCGAAAATTACAAGTTTTCTTTTCTTAAGATGTCATACAGCAATAGAAAAGTCAAACACGACTTCTTTGTTGTCGAGTTTCGATAGCTTTTTCCTTAGTTTTTATTTTGGGAGCTTTACCGTGCATCAAGTTAGGCATTATTCGCGCGTGTGAAGAATATTGTGAATTTACTATAAACAGTGTACGCAATAATCGAAAATTGTCAGACGAAAAAATGATAGAAACTGTACTTTTGCCTTTGACAAAATCCAAATCGCTTTGTCCTTCACTAGTGTTATTTTTTAATCAAAAGTCATTCGTGTTTTTGTTAGTCCAGGAAACGGCATCTTGCGTTTTGACTTTAATTTTCAAAATTGCGAATAATAATTTTTTTGTTAAAATTTCGCACACTTGGGAAAATTATAGTTGAATATGCGTAGAATTTCTTGGCTACGCTGTAAATACTTTTAGGCGAGATTCTGAACCGCAGCTTCGATGAATATTAATAGTTTCTTTATCAAGAAAATGACAGTTCTTTTAATCTATCGCAAACTAAGCTTCTTGTCTTGATTTTAACGAGTAGTTGAACAAAAACACGGCATTGTGTCTATTTATGCGAAAAACATTAAGGCACTTTTTACCCACAACTTGTGGGAAAATTGAAAGTAGCGATTTTTACAGAGATTTTAGCGTTCGTCTTCAACTTGATTTCGGCATGTTACATCCAGCAACCTGTTCAGCTATAAATAAAACAAGAATTTACGGAAGACCGCAAAATTGGGAGGGGTTGGAAAACGACTCGATAATGCATGCGACTATGAACTGAAATTGTTTGTACAGGAGAACAACCGAAAATTTGCTACATGTAAACTGCGACATGTCCTCATCCCGCCAAAGTGGCCTGGCATACATTCCATTAAACAGGGCTCAATTTTTTTTTTGGTAAATAAACCTGTCATGGAATCGATAATTATACAGGTACCAGTTGACTTTAATTTTAGATTTCTCGAGAAGAGGTTGCCTGTGTTGGCAAATCGCAAATATTTCTGCTGTAGAGAAGTTCTATTTAAATTCGGGGCGGTGAGAAGATGGGTCCTTCACAGCTCTCGATGCCACAGTAAATGAAATATTAATAGTGTAAATTTTGCCCTTCAAAGAATTGATTTACATACTTTTAATAATTCATCAAAAGCTTTTGTTTGGGCCCTTTTCCCCATTTGTTAAGTTGATAAAATATTTAAATTTCGTTGCCTCGGCGAGTGACAGCCTAATGCTTTGTTTACCTAACTGAAAATTGAAGATGTCTTGAGGATTTTCAAACCTTCACTCGTTTAATGAGAACTATGGAAACATTAAACGCCAATTCGTTGGTTTTTCGTTGTTTTGTGAAATTTGATAGAGTATCGCTTTTTTATTGCACGGCTTTGGAGACCTTGTCTGTCCAATTAGCGCGAACTGATTGAACCGCATCGGCCGAAAGGCTCGTCAATTCTACGCTGAAGTGCATGAACATAATACAGATCGCCAATAATTTAATTTCGCTGGAGCGATCAGGCAAATAAGTTTTGCTTTGGTTTCGAGATTTAGTTTACAGGGCTATTGTTCGCTTGTGTACAGTTTCTTTGACACTAACAGTAGGATTCTAGACGCGACTTCAAAAACTAGCGTTTGACTCACGTTGCCTTAACTTTTGTTGAAATCTTAGGTCGACTTGAAGCTTGTTATTTGTATCCACAGGAGTTTCAAAACATCATATTGCGACGGGTTAGAAAGTTGTGTTTTTCACCCAAAAGCATATTTGAGGCTACGCAATGTGGGAAGCATTGTTGAAAAAAGATTCGCGCGCTTTTGGCAGAGCCTCGCTTATAACAGACTCGCATCAGGCGCGAGGCAATGTAGTTAACAGGAATATTCTTCAAACAGCGGGTATCTGCAACTGTTTGTGTTGGGTTGTTACCCGTGCTAGAAAAAGCTTTGTGCGCGACTTCGACCAAAACAAAGCTGTCTATGACAAAAGAGTGTCTTTCACTGTACGCGACCCCCTGTCGGTTGCAAATCTAGAGGCTGAATAAGAAATCGGGTAATATTTAGTGCCCCTGCTGCGTACAGAACGACAATACTGTGTAGGACAGATGTTCCTATACTCACGCTAGGCTCTTAATCTTCTCAAACTGAGGGAGATGTTATATGACTAACTTCATGTAGAATTCAATACAACTAAGAATAGCCTTGTTATGTTACCTAGGCGAATAAACAAGCACTCTTCGTAAAGGGGCTGTCAAGAAATCTTTTTTCGAGATTCCTCCGCCCCACACAGGTATCTCCAGAACCTTTGCTCGCCGAAATGCGCGCGGTTTTTCCTCAATTTATTTTGACGAGACGTGGACCTAATCAGTAAGATGAAATTAAATGAAGCATTGGTCCTCTGCGGGAAAGAAAAAATATTTTAAAGTGTTTGTGTGAAGTTGATCAACATACTTTCGTTTGCGATTTTGTCACTGCACGGCACGAGATGGTTGAAAAAAATGTAATTTTTAATAATTCCCAGTTTTCGACTGTTGTTGTGGAAGGCATCGAAAACGACGAAAGATTGAAATTACCATATTCCTATAAGATATTCAAATTTAGTTACACTACGAAACTGTAGCCTAATCTCTTATTAGTTGTAAAAAGTTATTTAGCCTTTTGTTCAACTATTCTCGTATTTATTAGAAATTAAAAGTAGCGCTTGCTTTATTTGTCAAGAATTTATCAATTACCTTCTTGATTTTCACCGAGGAGACACGAACCCGCCGCTTAATAAGTAAATTCACTTTTTGATTTAATAGAGAATATCACCGCTGCTGTCGTGATATTTTTCCGCCTAATTTCTAGATGAGATGCTTATCGACCAATCCCAGAATGTTTCGACTGCTGCTCTGCAGTGAAGTTACATTCCCCTTCAGTCGCAAACAGAATGGAATGCACTCGTCTTTATTCATACCCGCTCGATCAGATTCGATTCTACTTCCGATTAATGGCAAGATAGTTTTGTCATGAACTTTCAAGTTCACATCGAATGTTGTTGAATACGGAAGCACTTTCTCGCCAGCTTGCATGCATTTCAGTTTGATTAAATTTCCGTGCCTCTGTTTGTACACCATGACAGAAAATTTGTGTTCATTACGACAAAGAAAAGCTTACTTTTCCTTTATGCAATTTGCTGCTTTTTGTGAAGGATTAAAATAAAGACGTTATCGTCTAACAATGCAATGACCGTGCTGTATTGATTCTTTTGATGAAGAAGTCCTTTCTGATATTCGCTTTTACCCATGTTGCGGACATTGCAGTGATATCGGCTTACTTGGTGACCTTCCACTTTGTTCGTCTAGACTTTTTTCAATCAGATGTAAAAATATCCCCTTGAAAATCTATTCTTAACAGGACTTACGTCTTCCAAAATAAGATTGATTTTGCCGGATATATATTCAAACTTATGACCGCATTGAAACGGAAGGTAGATTCTATTACTTCCATGAAGGCGTAAATTATTGTGTTTTCGGCGAGATAAGTTGTTATTACCTCATAAAAGTGTTTGTGATTCGGTGAATATGTCTTATTTTTATTGAACTAAATATAAATATCAGTTGTGTGGGAAATTGAGTTTATTTATGTGATGATTTTTCTTGTTTCAATTTTCAGACGTTTCTCATCGTTGCGAACAAGTTTGGTAAACAGTATGTGTACCGCTTCCACGCCTCCGATTCCCTTTATCTCTTCAGTCCTAGGAACAGGATTCGAAGATTTGTACTTTTTTTAATAACACATCAATATCCTTTTATTACGGACTAGTTTATGGGAAATTGTTACTTTGATTACGTTTAGCGCATTTAAGTCTGTGCTTGTCTATTTTGTTGTGTTTGCTTATTTTTTTCTGTTTTGGTTTGTTTGTATGTTTGTCTTGTTCATGAGACTGACTTTCTCTTACACCTGTTTCTTTTTTTTTTTTTTTTGTGGGGGGGGAGTCGTTTTTTTTTTTTTTTTTTTTTGTGGGGGGTGAGTCGTTTTGTTTTGTGTATTGCAGTGTCAACCTCAACTACTTTAACTTTCTACCTCTTTTACATTCTATGAATTTATGATTTATCGTCGCAGTCACACACACAACTTATAAGCATGTGTGAAATTAATGACCTTTGTGATATCGGTGCAGTGCTCTACCAACTGAGCTATTAAGCCATCTGGGAGCCGGTCCCCGTTCAGGCAAGAATTTTTTTTTTAGGCTTTAATTTGACAACTGCTTAAGTTATGTGTATAACGGTGATGATCAATCTTAAATTAATATTTTTCTCCGTAGTTCAAATATACGATCTTTTACATATTCATTTGCATCTTTTATACTCTCCTAGCAACGAATACTGCCTTTTCTAGCGAACGGAAAGATCAATACCGCAATTACAGACAATCTGATCAATCTGAACAAAAAACTGCCCGCCCAAAACAACTAGCGTGACCTTCTGTTTGTATGATGGCGTGACAATAGAGTGACCAGTACCTTTACCATGGCGCGGCATTGGCCCGGTTGGTTGTAAACTGTGGGAAATACGTCAAGCCTATTACACCTAAGGTCACTCTAGTTTGTCAGACTTTGCTCTGTTTTTGTATATTGTTGTGAGCTATTTACAGCTCATCCGTAATCCGTTTTATTCCTTGACCATAGCGCACATATTTTGAACTTATTATTCTTCTGACAATTTTAACAAACTGTGTATTCCTGGCGATGAGCAATCCACCAGAAGAGGCAGAGTAAGTATTGTTGTTTCCTCTCTCCCCCCCCCACCCCCCGTCCACTCTCTCTCCTTCTCTCTCTTTTCCTGTTATCTTTTGCCTGGCTGGTGCACTTTTTTTAAGGGGGAAGGGTTCTAAGTCCCCTAGAATGCGACCCGCGAACGTGATAGTCTGTAAAAAACGATTTAGTTACTCTGAAAACAGCCCCTAATCATTTTTAGATTCAAGTAGAAAAAAGACTAAAAAGCGCTTTTCTTTTGTGGTCATATCTGTTTATGATACGACTTCGTCATTAAACATTCGCGGAGCATACACATCATGCAGGGTCGCTTCAAAAGAGAGGAGAAGTATATGGCGATTCGTTTGTTTTGGCAGGGGATTTATTGATCGAGGAATAAATGACTTTTATATCTCTTAGGTTGATATAATGATGGCTCGCTTGGCTCAGCAGTGATGTAAGCGAGTCCGCTTGTCTGGCAGATGGTTAAAAGTAGCCCTATTTTATTTGGCTAAGCTGTTTTGGTTTTATGTTTATCGCTCTAAACTTCAGTCGATCGGTTAACGGGTTCTGTGTTTTTATCGGGCGTTCCATAGTGACATTAGACACTTACGTAGCAAGACAAATATACTGGTTTTTCATAGAATCCAGCTTTTGTTTTGTGAAGCGGATAACTTGTAAAAGAAACAACCAGGCACCAGCCTGAATTAACTGTACAAGCACTAGTAAAGAATCTTTGTTTTTCGTTACAAATAAAACTTTAGAAGAACTATAATTTTTCGAAGTCACCGCTGAACAAAGCAAAGAGTTTGAACCATCATACGTAGAAATATAATTTATGAAGCAGCTGGTTACTCGTTGCGTTCTTATTTTATCTGTCAGTAAACCAGAGTTATTTGATTATCTTTTCGTGGTCATTAACAATATGTGCCGCACTTGAAACAAATTCGGCAACCTTTGATGGTGAGATCGCTATATTTGTTCTCGTGCTATGAACATCGTGTAAAATTAATCGAAAATGCTTGGTTTCTTAACAAGTTACAGAAACTATCAAGGTTGTCTTGGTATTTTTGTCACTTTTTTTCGGAATTGTAAGACTGAATTATCTCCACGATGACTTTTCGAATTTGACCGCTGTGGACCGCGAGCCAGATGTGATGTGTAGTCTTGATGATGCTATTTACCAATAAACCAATTCACCAATGTGGTGTGGTACTTTCTTCTCTCAATTTCCAGAGAAATATTTGTTTATGTGTGTACTGATTGTCGCTAACCGACAGTTCAAGCATTATTGGCTTTGTTCGTGTCATAAATTGCTATGTTATCAAGGCTGACAACTAATGTTAATCTTTTTGAGATTACGTAGGTGGTTGTTTCTATGGGCACGGAGTTGCGTTTATCTTTTTTGACACTAATATGATTAACGTCTATCAAAAACGAATTGATTGTATTGAACTCATTAACTGCAAAAAGTTATGAACTTCTTATTTTTCCTTTAAGTATGAATACATTCTCTAGCAGACAGGTGGCCCAATCTTTACTACGGATACATTATTATTATTGATGTAACGCCATATTCTCACAACGAAAAACAAAAGAACATATGCAAGTAACAAAAGAATATATGTTGCAAGAAATCTCGGTGCTTGCCACTTGTAACCTGATCTTAACCTCTTTTAATGTCTTGCTCAAAATAATGATACATATTGGTTGTTCTTAAATCAAGACAATCTTCTCCATATTTGTTCCTTAGTCTTCTTTGTTCTTTTATAGTTTGTTATCATTCTTTCTGTATTAGTTAAAGCCATCACTCTATTTTAAGGCATTTTAGTTAATTTTGATAGATCGTTTTTTAAGTCTTGCATAATCTGGTAGCACTCAGACTTTCTTCATTGTGGATCGAGAACTCCTATGAAACATCATTATCAGTTTAATTTCCATCCGGGCCATACCGACATTTATCAGTACAGAGTGCATGGTTAAGGGGTTTATTAACCCCTCTCTTTACACCAACTGATTTTGATTTTCCCTTTCTAAGATTCACCTCATCCACTTATAAACAAAAATATTAATTATTAAATTAGAGTCTCTACGTGACTAACACCGTTTATTGTATCTATTTTATCCTACAGATTTGTTTTCGCAGCCATTTATACACTTGAGATGTTCCTCAAGATCATAGGCCGTGGATTTGCGCTCCACAAATATGCTTATCTTAGAAATGCCTGGAATTGGTTAGACTTCTTAGTAGTAGTTTTAGGGTGAGTTAGGTGGTTTTTTTTTCACTTGTTATTGCATAATTTCGCAATATACTGGCCGGAACACAGACTCTCTTTAAGCTGTGTGTTTAATAGTGTGTGGTTGATAATTACGTCGCCAATAAATTTTGTTGATTTAGTACCTTCAAAATCTTTCAAGTTCACTTCACTTAGAAGACAAGTTAAAATTATTTCAATGGACCACTCCTTGTCTTCAAGTCCTGCCGACAAAGCAAGCTTTGACCTTTTGTCTATTTCGGTCGTAACAATGTTAAATAACATACGTGGAAAGCTACATCAGCCACGAAAACGGAATCAGATTGCCCTTTTGGAAGATTCCAATGTCCCGGATCATTATGATCGCATGGTGATTAAAATGTCTGTTCTACCCGACTGACAAGGACGCTTGGTCCCAACTGCCAATTCCAATTATTTAACTTTATGCGGCGCAAGGATTTTTTTTTTATTTCAGGGGATTACTGTTGTATTCAGGCAACAAAAATTAAGAAATGGTGAAAAATGTGTAGTGATCCAATGAAAGTGTCTCTAATAGCACACGAAGATTCTGAAAGCAGCTAAATGTCACTTTACTTTTCTTGCAGTTATATAACAATGCTTCCTGGGGTAGAAAATTTATCAGGAATTCGAACTTTCAGAGTTCTTAGAGCTTTGAGGACAATATCAGCAGTTAAAGGTGAATAGATTCAGCGCGCCATTCGTGTAACTTGGGGCTCTTTCCATTTAACCCGAAATTCCGATTCGCATTTCCGAAAATTTCCGGTAGCGGATGGAAATATAACATCAGTTTCCGGACTTTTCGGTTACCTCGCGAGGTATACCGAAATATCCAAAACTGTTTTACCAGTTCTTAATTTCGGCTGCCTCGCGAGGTATACCTAACTGAATATCCAAAACTGTTTTACCAGTTCTTAATTTCGGTTACCTCGCGAGGTATACCTAAATATCCAAAACTGTTTTACCAGTTCTTAATTTCGGTTACCTCGCGAGGTATACCTAAATATCCAAAACTGTTTTAC
>OMLO01002011.1_pt1 | contig 16098 bp, 12 predicted proteins | sample 1674811 | NCBI WGS metagenome assembly OMLO01 (sample SAMN06265003, study PRJEB25207) | coral metagenome | isolation source: Coral host | place: Mexico:La Bocana,Puerto Morelos, Mexico | collected 2008-11-13 | reverse complement strand
ATCTGGCAAAGTTTCATCCAGAAAGGAGAGATGGCATGTATCACCCCTGCCTGGTCCTCTGGTAAACTCGGTCTTAAGCTGTATTTAAATGATGAAGCACTTTTCCTGTGTTTACATGAGGGGTGGAGGGTGCAGGCAAGGGTTTGTATAACTTCTGATAATTCTCTTAGCCCCCATGTTTATATGAGGCTGGGAGGCATGGCCGGGAGCAGGGATGTCACAGTGGTGAGAGCACTCGCCTCCCACCAATGTGTCCAGCATTTGATTCCAGGACCAGGTGTCATATATGGGTTGAGTTTGTTGTTGGTTCTCTTCTCTGCCCCGAGAGGTTTTTCTCCAGGTACTCTGGTTTTCCCCTCTCCTCAGAAACCAACATTTCCAAATTCCAATTCTAGCTTGGAAAGTGTATCCAATTAGTGCAAGAGCGTTAGATACTTTTGACACTTAAATAAAGTTAATTATTATTGTTATTATTATTATTCTCTCTTATGCAGACTTAATTTTATAATGTAAACACAAAAAGAGTACTCTTGCTATTACTTTTATAAAATACTTCTCGAAACTATGCTCATATCTAAAATGTCACAACAATGTTTGCATATTCTCATCTTAACACTCCTATCGACCAACAAGAGTGTGCAGTTATTTTATAACAAGAAATAGCACAAACCCAGCTGTGACATGTACATGTGCTGTATAGGTACATTATATATGTACAGGTTCTCTCGTCAATCAAATTTGCTTTTACTGTACATTAGGTTATCACAAGTATTTTAAACCTAGCTTAACTTCTGGGATTAGATTGGACTTATACATTCATTTGTTTAGAGAGGTTTCTTGTACACCATTGCAATTGTCACTGAACTCCTTTCTGTGTTAATAAATTTCTTTATAGGCAAAAGCGGATATTTGCCAAGCAAGACATAAACTTGTTGTTAGAAGACCTTGGAGTTAAGACTTCTGATCTTATGCCTAAAGGAGACTATAACATGAGAGTAAATCTTACAGGACCAGATGCTGCATCATTTCCACCCTTTTTACCTCTTCACACATTTGATGACTCAGAGTTTGATTGTCGTAATCCTAATGAGTGGCTGGAACTGGGTTTTGTTAATGGCAAGCAGCACCCTGTACCAGGAAAAGCCCTCTTGTCAAGAGACGATGGTAAAGATGGAACAGAACATGCCTGGACAGATGTTGGTACACTAGACTATGATGCTGAAAAACAGTTATTTCTAGTACAAGTTGTTGGTACGGGAGGCCTTCAACACAATGTTATACCAACAGCAAATGGGGTGGCAGAAAATGGTGTAGAAAATGGGGACATTCTGAATGAGGGACTCAAAAGGAAACACCCCAAACTTGAAGCCCAGCAGGTTTGGGTTCCACGAATACAGCTTTTGTTTGCTGCTGAAGATCCAATGAACTTTGCAGAGAGAGTAGCAAAAGCATATGCTCTGCGTTGTGAAACTGAGGCATTGCTGAGGTACAATCTGTATGTTGATTGCATGCCGATGGATGGTGTGATGAGGCTTGATCCCAGATCAATGGAGAAAATGATTACTTGGGCCAGGGGAACCAGAACACTAAAGAATGACAAAAAGTATGTGCAAAATAATTATTAATTATAAAAAATTCATTCTTTAAAAGCCCTGCTGGTGATGAGGATTATTAAATACATGTACATGTACCGGTAAATGCTATCTTATTTTTGCTTGTTTGTTACAAGGCACACTTTATATTTATACTAGCTGTGTACAATTACATATGTGTATAAAAGGGTGACATACATGGCTGTACAAGTGTATTACAGTGTATTTCCATAAATCATCTGCTTAGTAATGAAGTAATAAATATTATTGTGAATGTTTTCAAGTCAGCTATTGTATTACTTTTGTTACAATAATTTCTACAGCTTGGATGAACATGTACGTCTGTTGTGTAAAGAAATCCAGGTGGACTTTTCACGCAGCATGAACAGGATCACATTTGACAGGATTGTTAATAGTAAACCAGAAACGTATCCCTTTGTAACTGTCCCTCAAGGAGAGGAGGAGGTGATTCCTGAGAGAGGTAGGCCCTGTTGTATGCAATTGTAGTGTTATACATCATCTGCACCAGTGTTGCTTGAGTGCAAGATAATGCAACAAGTCCATTTAGTGGAGTCATCCTTCTTGTTGCCATGATAATCATCATCATCATTAACATTGTCATCATTGAAGTTTGTTTCCTTCACATTGCGTCGGTGTAGACAGTAATTTTGTGAGGTATATGAAATGTTGAAAGAAAATATCTCCTTTAATTGCACTAAACTGTCAGGAGTTTTCCACCCACCCACTCATGCATCATGGGAGGTTAGACAGCAAGATTATCATTGTTCTTCATCTGTTTCCTTTCTTCATGCAGAAATATGTTTTTCTTCTTCTTCAGGTTTTCACCCAGATGTTCCTTCATATCCCTTTGATGAGAAGTTTGACAACTTTGCCTTCAACTGTCTGTTGACGCGTGAAGAAGCCATTGTGGCAATGGCTAAAGTGAGATCTGAATGCAATAAAGTTGCCAGCATGTCTGTATTCCAGGTTCCTGTCTCAAAAAGCATGAAGCTTGAAGAGTTTGAACAGACACAAGCACAAGTCAGCACACAGGTACATGTACATACTAAAAGCAAAGACTGAGAAGTCGTTTTACAGTTTTACTGTAACTTCCTATGTGTACTTACATTGTATTTAGCAATATGGTAATATTAGATTTAAAATACTCAGTCTGTTGCATAAATTATTGTATTTGTTATCAGGTGCAAATATTTTTGCGAGACAGCTGGCTTAACACCCTGAGGACAGCCATTCGGAGCAGCTTGTTAGATGTTGGCAAGGGATGGTTTAACATGGAACAAAGGAACTGGGAAGTGTACCAAATCTCAAAGCTTGCTAAATTTATGCAACTGGTCAAATTTGCCATGCAGGTACAAGTACAATTTACATTGTGTCAGTTTTAGTCTGTATCAGTACAGAGGACCTTTTCATTTAAAATAAAGCTAGTAACAGTTTGGTTTCCTGAGTAGAAGGAAAGTTATTATATTTATAATAATAATAATTACATATATGTGCACAGTTGCTGTCAGAAGAACTCTCAAAATCTACCTCCTGTAGCTGAATTTTTTAACTCTTACATTAAATAAATGTAATTGTCTTCTTCCACCCAGCTACAAGTTGTACATAGAAGTATGAATAACTACAGGTGTACTTGTTTATTGTTGTGCAGGAAGGTGAGGGTGAATTCCAAGGAACCCAATCTGATAAGCTTTTGGGAGATCGCTACTATATCTTGTATTTTACTAACAGTTGATCATCTCATCAAAGACAGTGTGTAAATGTAACCATAATCGTTATTATGTTACGCAGCTAGTAAGGTAGTTACCGGTACATCACTTTTGTCTTTCTCTTTGTGTGTTGTAGGATTCACTACGTTATTTGGTTCAGGATTCCTTGGCAGCTTTTACACAGATGATCCAAGATGCCACATACAGCGTGATGGACTTAACAGAAGACTTTGACTGGGGTTCAGATATCATAAACAGCAACTATAAGTAAGAAGCAGAAAGCATTCACTATTTCACAATGCTTAGGACACACAAGAACAGAAATTAAGAACAAAAGACTTGAGTGATTGAAACGTTTTTGCCTGATAAGTGATTTGAAAATTGACATGCACCACTCCGGGAGGGGGGGTGGGGTACTCCCTATAATGGCCTATACAGGGAGGCTCCGCCCAAAAGGGGTGCCTTTTTCAGGCTTCAGGTGTATAAAAGGGTAGTGATTTCACAAGTTTACGTATATGAAAGGGTAGGAAAATCTTAATTCGGGTATTAAAAAGGGCCTTGAATTAAAACAGATCAAGCAGACGCAACTTATGACTGTTTCACTATAATTTATTACGTGCTACGTGAAAAAAATGACAAGAAGTCTTCCTGTTTTAATGATTTATTCCTAAGTCTTCCTAAGAAGGTATACGAAAGGGGTCCCTTTCCTGAAAAAATGGTATATAAAAGGGTAAGGGGTTGGACCTCGGGGCGGAGCCTCCCCGCGTAAAGCTTTTTTAGTACCCCCCGGGTGCACCACTCCATCATTTTCAGCCAGTGGCAAATTTATTATTTTGGCGTTGTCTGTTGTTCTGCCAATTGCGAAATTCCCCTTAAAAGTCTTACAAAATCATTTTTAGTTTAGTGAGTTGATAAGCAAAAAGCTGCAATTTTCCTGCAATTGACATCCATAACTCAACTGCAGGCCCAAGAAGAATGCCCTGTTCATGTTGGACCTGTCATTGGAGAAAGCAGGTGTTCAGTACAACACAGACCTTCAGAGCTTTGGGCGTGTGGTGATCACACTCTTTGATAAAGGTATCACATGCACAAAGAATGTACCACAACTGGAAAAAATGGTGATTGAAGGATTATTCTGGAGTGGCACACCTCTTCTAGAGTCTGTTGGCGAAAATGAACCTGAGGTAGTGAAGCTGAGAGAGACTGTACGACATGCAATCAAACAGTCCCTCATTCCTCTGAGGGCTTATGCCAAACAGTATGAACAATACCTTGACCTATACAATATGGATATCAACCAGTACCTCATGTGAGTAACTTTCTTGTAAACCAATATTACATTAAGCCCAATCAGTTGAAACCAAAAAACTTATTGTTTGCAAAAACTAAGGCTTCTGACGGAAAACGTGGATTGTCTAGGTTTTCAGATCTACATGTATTTGGTCAGCAAAAGGTATACATGTGTGTCTCTGTCTGTGGTTGTTACACCCATTGCATTGTTGAATAAAGCATGGAACACACTGCATCACACCACGTAGATATAGCTTGTATGAGAAGGTGAAGTGCACTAGAGCCTAGCTTAATATGTTATGTATAGAGCTAACATGTATCATAACACGTTCTGCATTCAGACTGCTTTTAAGATTTAAATTTCACAGCCACTTCAGTAGTTTAACGGCAATGATCATTTATGTCTTTGCATCTCCATGTTAAAACATGTGATCATTTGCATTTAAAGATCTATTGTGAAGTGAAAAAATATATTTTTTTAAATGTAAGATTTCATATCTGAAATATTGTAAACTGCTTTTGTATATTCCACTCATTAATGTTTTAGTGAGTATGATTCTCAAGAGAGATCAGCTGCAGAAGTGAAGCAGGAGATTGAACGACATCTCCAAGACAAAGAGACTCTGGAAAACTCTCTGCCATCTAGCATTGTGATTGGTCCATACTGGATCTCAACTGAAGGAGTCAGGCAGGCACTTGCAAAGAAACGGAAAGCACTGGCAAATGCTGTTATTGAGCTGCTGGCAAAGAAACTTCGCAAACAAGCTGACATGGTAGGTAACATTCTCACTGTTGTGAACACTTACAGTGTATAGGGAACAGTCATGTTTATAATTTTGCTGATTATATATACCCGTATATATTGGAGAGGTTGGGAGAAATTCAAGACTTGGCTACTACACTTTAGCTTTGGGAAATGTTGAGCTCTTGAATGGATTTGGTTTAATGACAGCAGAAGCCTTGAAGAAGAGAGAGGACAGGGACCTGGCCTCCAGCCATGGTTCTGGAGTGCACTGATGCCAGGAGGAAAGCTTTCTGAGAGGAGGATCCTCATGCCATCCATCTAGGGCCTCAGTGAATGATAAGGTTAAGACTGCTATAAGTGTCTTCCTGACCTTCATTGAACAGGCATTATATTGTATACTGCTGTCAATAATTCTTAAAGATCTTCTTCATAAGAAATTAAAATGAATCTTGTATTCATTGTTCAGGTTTGCGAGGAGTTCAAGGTAGTTGCACGAAAGTTGTATGACAAACCGAACAGCATAGAAGAACTGGCAGAACAAAGAGAATACATGAAGCAAATTCCAGAACAGCTAAAGAAGAATCAGGAACTGATCGACAAGGCCATGATAGATTATGAACTCATTGAGGAGTTTAATTATAACATTTCAGCCGAGGACTTCAGTGCCAAGTGAGTACACTTGAACGATTTGTTTTAGGGAAGAACGTGATCATAAGCCATTGAAAATAATTACAACCCGTTTGCTTCAGCCATATTAGTACATGCATACATATCCTTTATTAAAAGTGTCTGGTCGTTCTAACGCCAATAAAAAGACAATATTATTAACAATTATTTCAAAAAAGATTAAAACTTAAATCATAACTTACAACATTTAGTTTAGCTAGTTCGCAAGAATGTGAATTTGTCCTCACGGCAGTAAAACAAACTAATCATAAAATGCATTTAATACGAATAACCAGCCTACGATTTCCGTTGAGCACGAAATGAAATTTTCATGTGACACAAAACAATTTTGTCCAGAGGAAATTTCATATGCATCTCTCACAAAATACAGGGACCGTAGAGAATTCTTTTTCTGCGCGTGGTATCATTTATATCATTTATATATCGCGTGGTAACATTTATATCATGTGCGCTCATGTGCGCATGTGTACTTTTTTTTTTAGCAGTTAGCATGTTTCAAGGTGTATAATGTGACCTAAGGGATCGTCACAGCGCATGCGTCCTTGAGAACTTTAGCCTAACTTCAAAAACGAATTTCAGGACATCAAGTACACCTATAGTGGATGTTTTAGTTTGTTTTCATTCAGTGACGTCATTTACATGTACCGTGAGCGTGGCATATTATTGAGTTATAATATCACGGTTGTCTCACCCAGGTGGACATGTATCGGCTGGCCCCATAAAATCCAGCTGCAGATGGAAGCAACAGAAGCCAGCCTTGAATCTGATGAAGAGAGATTCCAGAAGAACCTTCTAGCAGACCAAAACACATTCCAGGACAGACTGGATTCACTGAATATGGCTGTAGCAGGATTTGCTGCTCACACAGATCTCAGCAAGTCACATGAAGTGGCAAACGAGGTGCGCCGACTCACTAAACAGCTCAAAGAATGCCAGACGCTAGCTACGACATATAACAACAGGGAGAGATTGTTTGGGCTGCCAGTCACATCGGTAAGATGTTTTAATGCTTGTTTTAATAAGGATACAGCCATCTTTTCGCATTTACCAGCACGTTTTGTCCTACAGCTGCACCATATGCTTCCTATATACAGGTATAATTCACACCCTTATGCTTCTTCTAAGTGCTCAAAGTGAATAGGTGTTGACACGTTTTTTCAAAGTGCCCATAAAGGTATAAATAAAAATGTGGCTAGGGTGTAGGTTTTTTTCTGCTGTCAGGGACTGCTTATTTCTTTATAAATTGATCGATGCATACTCGCAATATTCAGAACTGTGGGGTTACATGTAATAGGGAAATGAAAATTTTGTACTCTTATATAACTTGTGTCTCTTGTTCCGAACAGTATGACAAACTGGGCCGATTGATCAAAGACTTTGAGCCATTCAAGAACATGTGGTTGACAGCCTCCGACTGGCAGAAGTGGTACGACAGTTGGATGAACGATCCCCTTACTACAATAGATGCGGAACAACTGGAACAGAATGTAAACAATGCATTTAAGACGATCTTCAAGTGTGCTAAACATTTCAAGGAGATTCCTGCCTGCCAAGAGGTAGCCATGGAAGTAAAAGAAAAGATTGAAAACTTCAAGCCGTACATTCCACTCATTCAGGGCTTGAGAAATCCTGGAATGCGAAGCAGACATTGGGAACAGGTACGAAGACGGATACACCTTTAGGGCTAGGCCAGTTTGTTTACTCTCACATGATCGAAATCGTATACTAACTTTTGTTGCTTAATGCAACGTTCAAATATTTTACCAGCAAGGCCATTTTTGATGGGAAATTGTCCCAAACCCTCGCAAATTGTAAAGGGCTAGAATGCAATTCATGTTGAAAATCCCTCAATCTGGGCAGCGTCTGCTAGCATGATATATTTCAAGGAGCTGTGTCACAATATTTCATGTCGTTTTTCCGATGAACAGCGCTACCTTCAAATGGAAGAAAACCGGAAAAGATAGTTTTCCAAGGTAGAAAACTCCAACGAAGTTGTAAAAACTGTTGTGATTAAGGAAGATTTAAACGAATTATGAATGACAAACTTGTAACAATTGACTGTGTTTTTCAATATGCACCGTCCACGACGTTGTTCCCTAACGATCCTTTCCTTGTAACCTTTTTTTTTACAGTTGTCCAAAGAACTTGGTTTTCCGATTGTTGCAAACGCTCAGTTAACATTTACAAAGTGCCTGGAAATGAAGCTGCAGGATCACATTGAAGTTATTGCTAAAGTAGCAGAGATCGCTGGCAAGGAGTACTCCATTGAACAGGTAAATTAATGCCTGTTTTGTACGTTACTTCTTATTACAGCCAACGGCCATCGTAATCTTTGATTAAAAATATTCATGCACAATTAAAAACATGCACACTCTTTGCTTCGTTCTCTCATTTTTGTTCGTTCGTTTGTTCGTTTTTTTATTGCTCGTCTTTTTGTTTTATTGTCTTCAACAAAAATAAGCAAACCTATGTCCATTTTAAGATTAAGTAGCTGCTGTTTTGCTTCCGCGCGAAAACGTTTTAATCGACTTAAACTTTTTTTTGATATTTCCTATCAGGCCCTTGACAAGATGGAATCTGAATGGAAGCCAGTAATGCTTGAGGTAATGCCATATAAGGAAACAGGCACGTTCATCATGAAAGTTAGTGACGACTGCTCGCAGCTATTGGACGATCACATTGTGATGGCACAGAGCATGTCGTTCTCACCATACAAGAAGCCATTTGAGGAGCGTATTACCACTTGGGAGAGCAAGCTGGTGATGACTCAGGATGTGATGGACGAGTGGCTGCAGTGTCAGCGTCAGTGGTTGTATTTGGAACCCATCTTCAGCTCCGAGGACATTAATAGGCAGCTACCTGTTGAAAGCAAGAGATACCAGACCATGGAGAGGATATGGAGAAAAGTCATGAACAGTGCTAAGGGAAATCCTCAGGTGAGAGACACAACAGTTTAATTTGAGTTTAAGCACTCTTTTTTTTAATCAGGTAGCAGGTTTCTTCTGCCTGCTGCGTTCAAAATCAGACCCAAGTAGTCACGTCTGGCGGGATTTCGCGCGGACTAGGCTATTTACTATTCCCCTCGCGCCGTTTCGCAGCTGCCTAGGCGAGAGTAAATTATATAGCGAGCACGCGAAATCGCGGACAGCTTTGGCTGTGATCCTGACTGGTTATCTTTACTTTACTTTCCTTGGTATTAAAATTATTGGTACTTTCAGGTTATTTCTCTGTGCCCAGATGCCAGACTTCTGGAAAGTCTTCGTGAATGTAACAAACTGTTGGAACAGGTATGAAAAGTTGGAAACTGCATGATCTCAGTTTGCCCGCCCCTCTTCTTGCTTGCGAAAGTTAACTGTTATTCAGGTCAACTGTGTGGATTTTCATACTTGATTTACTTTGGCGTGTTTATGTAATTGTCAGGTTCAAAAAGGACTCAGTGAATATTTGGAGACCAAACGTTCAGCTTTTCCCAGATTCTACTTCCTGTCAGATGACGAACTTCTGGAGATTCTGTCTCAGACCAAAGATCCTACTGCTGTTCAGCCTCATCTGCGAAAATGCTTTGAGAATATTGCTAAGGTTTGTTGTTATGAGAGTGTTTAAACTACAAGTCGGTTATTGCTTTGTTTAACGATGTAAACTGAGCAATCCTAGAGATGTGTTAGTTGGAATGCAGACTGTTTCATATGCCGCAGGGAGAAAAAGAGCACAAAAAGTGTTGAGATCCCAGGATATACACTTACTCAGATTGCTTTAAGTTCTGGTCAAGATATAATGTCCAATTTTATTTTCAACTATGGCAAGTACATGTATTCCAGTGACAGGGACAAATACTGGGACTGTTAAGGCAGCGGTAATTCCAGCCCTATATGTCACCGAAGTATAAGTATTTAGTCAGTTAAGTCCTTGAAGCAAAAAGAGTTTGACTTTCGAATTTTATTCTTGTCAATTCCCCCATGTTGTCAACCAGTTGATAATGAAGAATTTGTACTTTGACATTGATGCGTTAAGGATTGTGTAATGCTTGCATCTTTCCCCAGCGATGGTGTTTGTCTCATCGATTTAAGATGGCTTTTTATTTGTTCTCTCCAGCTTTCATTCGAGGACGACTTGCGTATCTCATCTATGTTCTCGGGCGAGGGAGAATGTGTCCCATTCAGTAACGATCTGTATCCGACAGGAAATGTAGAGGACTGGTTATTGGAAGTGGAAAACACCATGAGAGGAAGTTTACGAGAGATTTTAAACAGAGCATTGTTAGTTTATCCCGAGGTAAAGCGTCATACTGTACGTCATATTAACGTTACTTCAGTAAGTGCTCACAGTTAAACAGCGTACGTTCGTGCGACTCATAGAATTCGACATTTCGTAATTACTAGGGCTTCATTTTGAAGATCTTTTTGTGTAAAAGAGCAGACAGTCTCGGGATCTAGTAACTGTGACGTCGTAACTACCTATTAGTCTTTAAAGACTATGATAATTTTTCTTCATTTCATATGGCGCCGCGAAAACTGCTAAAATTGCTTGTCATTGTATTGTACTCCTTTTCTCGAATGGTGATGTCCTCTTTGTCATGTAGAAAGACAACCCTCATTTCGTGCCTTCGTATCATTTTAACATGACTATGATAATTTTGCCACATTTCGTATGTGTTCCAATACGTTATTTCCACTCTCGAATGTTGTTGTATTTTCTTGCACGGGAAGTGTTATTCACTGATGTAATTCTTGTTGTGTGACAGACTCCTCGTACAGAGTGGGTGTTACAATGGCCTGGCCAGGTTGTGATTGCCGGCTGCCAGACTCACTGGACTAAGGAGGTGTCTGAAGCACTGATTGAAAACAAGATAGATGAACTTTATAAAGCCTTGATGGCTCAGGTAAGTAAAGCTACATCGGCGAACGACTCACGTGTTTGGCCCCTTATTAGCTGTTTATGACTAGCAGTTCAGTGTCTTAGCTGGGTGAAGGTCTGATTCATGGAAGTTAGACAAATTTACAAACATTCTCGTAATTTTCAGATAATTTCAGAACATTCCGATTGTAGAGGTAATCATGCATAATTTTTATCTTTGAGTATGTGAATTCTAAAATCCTGTGTTATTTCCTTTTGTTAGCTCAACGATCTCGTTACTCTGGTGAGAGGAAACCTCAGTAAACTAGGCCGGATGATTCTTGGAGCTCTTATTGTGATTGAGGTAAGACATAATTCGTCGTTGTGAATGGTGTAAATAACAATAAACCGCTGTCGTGCCAGCCCTCTGAAGTCTGTCGCCGGCGTTTTGATAGTCAGCCAATAGGCCTGTCTCGACATATTAAAGCTCTCACCAAGCTGCGATGTTCAGGGGAATAAAACAAAACAAATCATGTCTCGCAATTTTGTTGCGCTGTTGTAACTAGATGTTGGTGAAGTACTGTTTGCGAAAAGTAGAACTTGATTCAGTTTCGTGTAACGCTTGAGGCAGCAAAGCTTAAACGTTTTGAGATACATGTATGCTCATTCCAGGCGAGGGTTGCACAAGCTGATTGTTAGCGTAGCTTGCCTCCCAACAAATTTGTAAGACTAGTTGCAAGAACAATCGTCTAGTGTCACAATACCTCTATTCTCATCTCTACTCAATTCAAAATTCTCCAGCAGTTAAGCATTTAATGCGTTTTAGGAATTCCAAGTTATCATGAACTAATGATCATATTTACTTCTGTAGGTCCATGCTTGTGACGTGGTGGCAAAGATGATCGCAGAAAACGTGAAAAATGTAAACGATTTTGAGTGGATCAGCCAGTTAAGGTAAGTCATCATGGATGTTACATTTGACTGCAGGCTCAGACTCTTAGGTCAAGTTTTCAAGGAAAGAGTAGTCGACGAAGCGACGCTGACTTGACGAATACTCGTGGAGAGCTATCTGATCTAAGAAGTCCAGACTTATTCTTAACAGCTACCTGGCCAATGTGGAGCTTAAACGCAAACGTTTTGAGAGACGGACTTGATCATGAAGTCGGATTTTCTCTTCTCTGGCTCGTATTATCGAAGTATCAACTTCCAAATGCTAAAGTGAGAGCTTTCTAACTCATTGTCGGAATCATTTACATGTAGCACTCACTTTTCAGGTATTACTGGGAAGATGACATGATAATACGCGCAGTGAATGCACAGTTTAACTATGGCTACGAGTACCTTGGGAACACAGGCCGGCTGGTCATCACCCCCCTGACCGATCGCTGTTATCTAACTCTTACTGGAGCGCTGCATCTGAAGTTCGGAGGGGCACCTGCTGGGCCTGCAGGTACAGGCAAGACGGAGACCACAAAGGTGCGTATAAGTTGCTTTTCTTTCCCTTATCCTTCGCTTTTCCTGCCAGATAGACAAGACAGCTAGCGGTAGATAGTTAGTAGACCTAATAATTTACTCTGCGTAGCACAGCTTTTTTTACTGCTATTTTACTTTCGTTTGCAGGATCTGGGCAAAGCCATGGCAGTTCAATGTGTAGTGTTCAACTGTTCAGATCAGTTGGATTTTATGGCCATGGGGAAGTTTTTCAAGGGTTTGGCCAGGTACTGGAGTTATAACATATAGCGAGTATAGTCTAAAGATGGCACTTTTCACTCTTAAAATTATGAAATTACTAATTTTTGCGCCGCTTAACCAAGTGTATTGAAATTTTCTTATCTTATGATTCTGTCGTATAGTTGCACTCAAATGAGGAGAGTTTTAACCAGTGTGTGTGTTGTTGCTCTATGTTTTTAAATCGCAGTTGTTTCATTTCTTTCCTCTATAGTGCCGGTGCTTGGGCCTGTTTTGACGAGTTTAATCGAATCGACGTGGAAGTGTTGTCTGTGGTAGCGCAGCAGATTTCCACCATTCAACAAGCTTTGGAAGCAAGGGTTTGTACCATTCACACATTCATATAGAATACTACTTACGAATGCTAAAATTAAACGTAGTTGCGTAAGCATCTTACAGTGTAAGTAAGTAATGTAAGTGTATTGTAAGTAGAGTATTGAAGCCTTGGGTCGATTATCAGCCGTTGTTCGATAAAGGAGCCCGCGCTGTAAACACCAGGTTGACCGAACTGTAACGAACCGCCGAAATATTTTGCAATAATGAAAAAGAAAAAACCTCATGTACCAGTTTATTTTCATCGTTAAGGAGAGAGAACGGCCTAATTTTATAAGTAGCCGCCAAAAATTGGATTTGTTTTCAGTGCGTCCAGCTATCGAAAGCGTTCTACTATTTGTCTTTTTACGTCAACTGTACAGAGCTTAGCATTCCTATCCCGGGATCGTGTGATGGAAATTTTTAATCATAACATGCATTAGGCGTCTTCTCTGAAGGAGAAAGTAATTTAGTATAACGGATTATTGTTTGTTTTCTTTTGTCCAAACAAGTTTGCGAAACTTATGAAAGATCTTACCACGCTTTTGTTTGCAGGCTGAACGCTTCATGTTTGAAGGTGTTGAACTTGCGCTGAGACCTTCATGTGCCGTGTTTATCACAATGAATCCAGGGTATGCAGGAAGAACTGAACTTCCTGACAATCTCAAGGTAAGACTCAAAAAGTGACCATATCATCTACTAATTTTTGTGTAGTTTTGACACTTTCTTTGGTAGTTTGTAGAAGAAAAGTTATTTGAATAGTTACTCTTGTGACATGTTTCCTGGTTTGTGCGTGCTACGTGTGGAGAGAAAACGGAATTATGAACAGACTTGGATGTTTGTTTCTAAATTAAATGATTCGAAATTTTCGGACGAATTTATCCACAGCACTTGGCTGGAGATTACCTTATTGTAGCTTTTAAGGTGATACGTTTTTGCTATAATCTTAACTTCTCACGGTGTACACAGTCATATTGGCAGCTTAGGAGAATAGTTATATGGCAGCCCGTCACCCATGGGTCGCGTTAATCTAAGTTATAGGGCGTTCGACTCTTGTCGGGAAAACTCGAAAATGTTTTCCGAGTTGTGTCGCTTGTGTTTCTAATCTCTCCCTTGTTGTGATAACTTTTCACCAGGCTTTGTTTCGTCCTGTGGCCATGATGGTTCCTGACTACGCGTTGATTGCTGAGATCAGTCTTTTTTCGTTCGGTTTCTCTGAAGCTAAAGCTTTGGCCAAGAAAATTACCACCACATTTAAACTTTCCTCAGAACAACTCAGTTCACAGGTGAGTTAAACTTAAAGCTTCGGCTGCTTAACTTACCTTACTAGTTTAAACGTATCTGTTGAAAATAGTATAGATCCGTCCTTGCTAATGCGGGAAACAGCTTAAGTATATTAATAAGAAAAGCGAGCAGAAGACACTAGTTTATAATAGACAAGATGTAAAAGAGTGAAATATAATAAAATCTTTTACTTTGTCCTAATATAATATAATATAATGTAAGACGTCGTTTGCGTGAATGAAAATATCAGTACGTTCATAGGTTATTGCCAGCAAAGAATTCAGCACAGCGTTATTGCAAAGAAAATAGTTTAATGAAGAAAGGGTATACTGAATTACATACATATTTAACTGTAGCATCAGTAACTGTTGTTGTTTACAGGATCACTACGATTTTGGTATGCGAGCCGTGAAGACTGTGATTTCAGCTGCTGGTAACCTCAAGAGAGAAAATCCAGACATGAGTGAGGTGCTGAAAATTGATATTTACCTAAATAATTTTAAAATTAATTTTACTTTTTTACGTTAATGTTATTTTAATCTTGTTCCACCTTAGGAACTTATTGTATTGCGTGCCATTCGAGATGTGAACGTACCGAAGTTCTTGCAAGATGATTTAAAGCTGTTCCGTGGAATTGTCTCTGATCTCTTCCCTAACGTAGAGTAAGTTGCTCTGTGTAACTACTGTATCAAATTATTGGTGATTTTACAGAATAAGAGGTGCCCAAGCAGACAACAACAACAACAACAACAATAACAGCAACAACAACCACATGTAAATTGCACCCCTGTACAAGAAAAGCAAATTAGCTCAATAATATGATAAAGTTCTAACGAATGTTATTCTCAAACAGGGAGAAGCCTATTGATTATGGCGATCTAGAAGACTCTATCCGCAAGACTTGCCTGAAGCTAGGTCTTGAGGATGTGGACGGATTTGTGACCAAGTGCATTCAGCTGTACGAGACAACTGTAGTAAGGCATGGACTCATGTTGGTGGGTCCCACTGGATCAGGAAAAACAAGGGTGCGTCAATCACACTGTAATTGCTTCTTTGAGGGTCGAGCATCAGCATAATTATGAATGGTGAAAACTTGAGCATAATGTGTAAAACCCTTTCCGGTTTGCATCTGGTTTGAACAGAGGAACCGATGACCGAAAACGCCAACTTGTAATAGTTTTTCGCTTGAAAACAAGCGGAAAGCAAGCGTGGTGTTTTCACAGAGAGCAGTCTCGTAGAATATTTAAGCACTATGTGTATGTAGTGTAATCATGCTTTATTGTTGTTGTAACCATTTTCCTACTGTCTCATGTATTGTTTCTACAGTGTTACGATGTATTGAAGAAAGCTCTGACGTCATTGAAAGGTAAAGATTCTCCAGCAGGTACTCCGTATGAAGAGGTGCACACATTTGTACTGAATCCTAAATCCATCACCATGGGTCAGCTGTATGGAGAATTTGATTTACTTACTCATGAATGGTAAGTTAGATTGTCAATGTTACCCGGCGTTAGACAAGTATCCTCTCAATTCCCTCCTTCACATCTTCCCTCGCTCACTTTCTGTAAATGGTGAGAACTGCTGTGATAGGAAAGGCCACTCTGTATTGTTGGAAGTCGGTCATTCCTTGATGCCAGGGGAGTGCTCTGTAAATCTCTGGGTGGGTATGTGTCACTGGGACACTGAAACCCTTACCCTAGACTAGACCATGATCAGCTTGATTTTGCAGCCCTATTCTAGATTAGGAACCAAAGGCCTTTGCCCTCAGTCAATCTTTATTTATCCACGGTAAAAAAAAATTAATCAGGTCTAAATTACAAGGTAAAAAGGCTAAATTTTAATAAGAAAAAAGGTAATATCTAAGTCTAAAATACACTATATAAATATTATGCTAATTACA
>OMLO01002010.1_pt1 | contig 16098 bp, 6 predicted proteins | sample 1674811 | NCBI WGS metagenome assembly OMLO01 (sample SAMN06265003, study PRJEB25207) | coral metagenome | isolation source: Coral host | place: Mexico:La Bocana,Puerto Morelos, Mexico | collected 2008-11-13 | reverse complement strand
ATTACGTATATCGCAGGATATCTGTTACCTAGAATTGCAGATATTGAGAGAATCATGACCATATTTGGACAGTGTTAAAATTTGTTGAATAATAAACATCATTATTACCACCTGGATGATGCTTGAGACATTTGTAATACATCCTTATTAAGTTCAATCACCTAAAATTAAATATGCTACTGAGTAAGCACCTTTGTATGTTTCAACTCTTTAGGCATAAATAGACGTCATTGCAAAGTGCAGCAGAAAACCAAATAATAATTATGTGCTGGCTGGAAGTGAATCACCAATATTTGTATATGTAGGGGGCCTGGGGAAGGTCATCTGGGATAAAGTAAAGTAGGAACTTTACAGGAGGTGAGAGAAGATGGTTTAAAGTGGATTTTGTACGGTGGGAGAGGGAAAGCGGAAACGGAAGTTAAAAGGTATGGGGTGCAGGAAGCCCCGTCCCGTCTAACCTCGACTCAAGGTTGACCGACTTTTTCCCAGGCTCTCTCGTCATGAAACGGCGGGAACAAGCTAGCAGTCATATCAATTTTCAATTTTCTATCATTTATCGAGAATCAGTAACGCCTTGGCGAGAAGGATGTCTTCAGGGGTACCTTTCCGTAGGTACTTTTCCTCTGTAGACTCTTCGTCGTATCGGGAAAGACAAGAAGAAAAATGGAGTCCACGAAGCCAAGAAAGCGACCAGGATTCAGATGAAGAAAATCACGAGTCAAACGTGATTACCATAACCGACTCCAGCACAAGTTCACTTGAGTCTCCTCTTTTTCAGGACAAAAATTCTTCTCTTTCGCATTCGTCTTCCTCGAAAAGCCTTTTTTTACAATCTCAAGGTAGTAAGTTCTACCACGAAGGTGGCTCTCTGACAGAATCATCGAAGGAGTGCATTCCTAGATCAAGTTCGCTTGTGATCGGTAAGCGACCTAGAGCTGTTGGACTGAAGGATATAGACCTGACGAGAAATCTTGCCGCAAGGCATATTCGAGAAACAAAGGAAGCAAATAAAAGCCCGAAGAAGAGCCACTTGTTCAGCCCTTTATCAAGACACATGTCTTGTCCTTCCTTCAGCAGTCCCAGTGAAGTCTTTTCTACAGGGCCGTCTGATAGACATGGAAAAACTGGTCAAACCGGTTTGAATCGAGGGTTGAGGTTCGACTCGGATTCACAGCTCAGATCACCAGTTGCTTGCAAAAGTTCACCAGCAAATGTGACCAGAAAATCAAGTGGCGATGCAATAACATTATTCACTTGCCTGGATGATCAGGTCAGTTCTGACACAACTGATAATATGTGGCATTTTCCAGAAGAAGAATCTGACTGTGACTGGTGTGACACAGCAACTCTGAATATTGCACACAATAGTAGCAAACTCTGCTTGCCACCTGAAGTTATTGATCTGACGATCAGTGAGGGGCCGCCTCAATCAAATTGCCAGAAAAGCTCGGCAAAAACTGGAGATGTTTCCAAGCCAAGTACAGCTCTTCGTAATCGTTTACCATCCAAGGGGAAAATGGGTAGGAAAAAATCTGAGTTTTCTTTTAGCGACGATGATGATAGTGATTCCACTGAATGTCGTGCAAAAAGGGACATGGAAACATCACAGCAACCAGATGGCACTAATGAACAATCACAAAAAAAGCCACACTCTAAGCAGTGGTTTGTGAAAATGTGCCTGATTTTTGTACTGTGTGCTTTATCTTTATCAGTATACTTTCATGTGAACCCTCATGGCCTTTGTCTAGATAGTGAATTCAGCAAGAATATTTCAGGCATTGACAGTACCCTCAAGACTGAGTTATATGGTCAACACATTGCTCAGAAGCTGGTCGCCTCGGTACTGAAAAATCAATTTAGCAAGCAAGGCATAAGGAAGCCACTTGTGCTGTCTTTTCATGGCTGGACTGGAATAGGCAAGAACTTTGTCAGCAATATCATTACAGAACATCTCTTCAAGCGCAAGACTTACAGCCCCTTTGTGCACAAGTTTATCATTCCACTTCATTTTCCTCATAAATCTGAAGTTGAAAGCTACAATGAGCAGCTACAAAGGTGGATTAAAGGAAATATATCACACTGTAGAAAGGGTGGCTTGTTTATATTTGACGAAATGGACAAAATTCACCTGGGGATGATGGATACAATAAAACATGCCATTTTGGATTACCAAGGCAAGAACGCTGGCTACAGGAATGTCATATTTATTTTCCTGTCAAATTCTGGTGGCGAAGCAATTAATCAGCATGTACTGAAGCATACTCTTGAGGGAAAATTCAGAGAATCCCTAACATTAAGTGAACTGGAAATTATTTTCCATGGCATTGTCAAAAGAATGCCAGATGTCTGGTTTGCAGACCTGTTGAATTCAGAAGTCATTGACCATTTGGTTCCATTCCTTCCGTTGGAGAGGACACATGTGAAGCAATGTATCAGGAGGGATCTCATCAACAAAGGTTTCCAAGTAAAAGAAGCATTTGTTACAAAGATTGCAGACCAGATGGAGTACTTCCCTGAAAAATATGAATTTTTCTCAGTGTCAGGATGTAAGAAGGTGTCATCCAGAGTGGATGTAGTCATGGGATGAGCTTTGTAGCTGTAGTGAAAGTGACCTGCCTTTCCTACAAAGACAGAGCAGGGATTGACCTTCATTATCTCTGAATACTGATAAGTGTCATTAAAATGACTATAATTTCAAGGATGCATCACACAGACCAACTTTCTTCTAAGTGGAATGATAGAATGACTGTGTGTTAACCAGTTAAGAGAATTTTTGATAGAATGGTTGGGACAAAAGGGTAATCTTAAGAAAGAGAGAACATTTTCCATGTTTCTATTGATTTATAGAACTATGAGTGGATGTTTGAGAGAATTACTTAATGAGAAATGCTTTGGGAACTCAAGCCAATACAATTAGGTGAGTCTTTCCGCAGCTTTTTCAAGTTCTCCAAACTTTCGCAAGTGTTTCCATTTAACAAATAGATTCCATGTTGCCGTGCATCTGTTTAGTAATAGATCACAGATGATGTCAAAATGTGGTAATAAGGTGGCACAAGGCGATAGCCGAGTGTGCCACTGATGTTCAGGCTGTAAATCAACAGGATCAGCTTCATCCTTACATGTATCAGTTGCAGTTAAAAATTAAATTCAGCTAAAAATAATTTTAACCTAGTTTTATTCTCAATTTCCTTTGTATTCTAACCCTAATTATTCATAATCAATGAATAAGTAGGGTTAAGAGACGAAGGAATTTATATTTTTACCTGAATTAATTTTTGACTACAACATATTGTACAATACAGAGCTTAACTGAGTAAATGATATGTCTCTTCAAAGGAGCAGCCTTCTCAGGGGGGAGACTCTCTTGTGACAGTGTTGGAGATGCTAGTTATCTTAATGTTCCTTGAGGATTTTGTCATCAGGCATCAGGGTGTTCAGGATCGTCCACAGGCAAAGCATCGTAAAGACACTGCAATGCTGTGTTGGTGGCCCAGACTGTCAAGCCTGGCTCACACTTTTAGAAACATGTAAGAACAAGTGTGTTTATGCAAGCACAAGCATAGGATGTTCACACTAGCAACATATGCTTATGCAGTGCAAGTTATTATCACTGAAGGAACAAAATGGTTGCTTGTTAAATTCTTAGGCATAACACTTGGTGCAATAAGCACAAGACAAAGGAAAGCTTTTATTTTTGTTTTGCTTATGCATCTGCTTTTTTCACCTCAGTGCACACAGTCTTCTTGTGCTCCTCTTGTGCTCTTCTTGCCCTTATACTTGTGCTTACATGTAACTCGCAAGTGTGAACCAGCCTTTAGACTTGAAAGTTTTGGTCTGAGCTTTAAAGTACTCTAATTCAAATTTTCCTATGAGCAACCCAACCCTGTCACATGGCATCCTCTCTCTCTTTGCTGTGAGATGACGTTGTAACAAAATTGGTAAGATTTTCCCATTCACGTTCTTTTGTCCTGGTGGTAAATAATGATCTAGTACCCACAGATCTCACTCTCTCTGATGCTAGAACGTTGGCTAGAGAGATCTGGGTTTCTGGGGGAGTTACTGTGTACTGGTGGGGCCTGTCTCCAACTACAGGATCCAGGTGGAGTCCACAGCAGCTTCTCTGTCTTATTAGACTCCACCCTGTGTGCCATGTCACCTAAACTGTTTCTAACATCACATCAAGATGAAATCAAGAGTGACCAAGACATTAGACTGATAAATAATGAATTACTTAGTTGGGAGTTTTAATAGTAACACAAACAATTTTTCTTTGTATTCTCTATTCTCTCTGTTTAAAATCAGTAGTCATTTAGCCAAATTGCAAATATTTTGTTTGCTCTATGCTAGTCTAGAGGATGCTAAATGCAAGTCAAAAGAAGAAAAATTTTAGATTCTTGTGTTTAAAAGTACTCTTACTTACACCTTTAGTAACAAGTAGTGTATTTTCTCTCCCACTTTCGGCCTTCCCCTCCTCTCTCTCCTGTGCATCTCCAGCCCTAAATATACCAATAATAACACTCTGAAAGGACTAATTGACTGGTGATACCTTTTCTACTGATTTTCTGGATTCCCAACCCTTCAGAAACTCCAGTTTGGCTTCATACTCTCCTCTTATTTTCTTGGACTTTCAAGATCCCCTCACCTTCAGAATTCCCAATAACCTTCCATAGGGTTGGGTATATATTTTCCTCTACTTAGACTTGAAATGTCTGTGGAATGACGCTACCTTGGTGCTATGATCAAATTTTTACCCCTTGATTTTTTGGGTGTATTCCATGAAAGAACAGAAATGTCATTTGCTGTTTGGAAATATCTGCATTAGTTTTTGGAGATATTAAAGTTTAAAAATTTGTATAATATGCAAATTAATATGACAACTGATGACATCATACACTCAACTCAATATTACATCATAAATAGAACAGTAAATTTGCAGCATGGACCATAGAACTTGATTGGCTTTGAGATATTTGATTTGGTATTCCTTCATGAACTGATTCATGTTTAAAGACAATCTAAAAATGCAATAGAAGATTCCTTTCAATGATAAATCTCTTCAAACAACTCACCCCTAGCTCCCCCACTACCACAACAAACTCCACTCCTTTTAACTGAACATTGATATAAGTCAAGGGCTTATTAGGACTATTAGGAGTTTTATGGCATCTGCCAAAACACAGCTGTGTTTGAAGGTGGCAACAGAAAAGTATTTCCTTGTGTTAATTACCTACAAAGGAATATGAAGCGTAGGAATCCCCTTTGAAACTAAACTCTTTAGGGTCTGAAAATACTTGTGTGGCATGCTACTTTCAAATGCAAAGACTACAGCTCAAAATAAGTGCCCTCTGCACACACCATGCACCAAGCATTCCAGGAAGTAATATTATTTTTATGTTCTCTTCTGGGAAAGATTTTATTCAAGTCTCATCTGTCACAAGGTAATCAAGTGATTCATTCTTATAAGCTACGAATAAGGGCAAGGAGAAGGTGGGTGTTGGACACAACTTGACATTACAAGGTCGAATTATCTTGAAGATTGTTTTGATATTCACTTCCATGCCCCTTAACACAACAACTCACAAGATGAAATTGGCAAACAAATCCAGTATCTTTATTCACATATGCTGACTGTCAGAGGAATACAAGTGGTAAGGTAGTGAAGGTAGCAATTATGACAGATAACTGTTCTTTACTAAGCTAAGCAGGGCTATTAATACTGACTACAAATAGTAATAAAGTTCTAAGTTACAAATATTGTCATTATTTCAATTATCATTATTTTATTTTTTTATTTTCATATTTTACTTTCTCTTTCCACTCTCGAAGGGTCCCCCTCAATCAGTTTGTACCATTTACAGGAGTAGCTACTTGGTGGCCGTCATTTTCTGATGCACCGTAAAACACTGTCTTGTAAGGTTACATGTGATTTTTTTTTACACTGTCCTTGATACCATTGCTGGTCATTCCTGATCACTGCATCCTAGTATGTTTGATGCGTCTTGCAAAATCATTTGCGGATCTCACACTGTCTGATACGAGACAGGTGTCCAAATAACAGCAATACCAAGAGGCCACAACTTACACTAGTTGAGAGGGAGGATTCTCCAGTGTCAACTTGTTTAAATTAGCACTTTATATTGGGAAGCCACAGCATGTGGTAGTAAAATTCAATCAACAGTTCAATCTTAAAGACTTAATAATTGCTACCTCACAGTAATGGTGAAGCATTAAATTTATGCCTCTCCTTGGGAATTGAAAATTATCAACTCATCAATTCTCCATAAAAAAAGAAAACTTTGTGACACTATTAAACAAAGGTACATTAAATACTGCACTCCCACAAGATACACTTATATACTGAACTAAATATTGCTGCAAGACCAAAACACTGCAAAAAAAGGCAGTGTAATTGATTGGTGCCTGCATCAAACAAGACTGGGTTTTGTCCAATGTCTAATATTGAGAGCCGGTTGACTACAGATTCCTCTGTCAAATTTGGCTAGAATAAACTGTCAGGCACGGATACATACAAGCTTCCAACACCCCTCTAAGAGCTGGTGCTCGTCGTTTTGGAAATAAGTCAACACTTGCTTGCTAGATCTACGCCTACAAGTCAGCAGTGTGACAGAGAAATTTTCCTTAAAGTTACATGCAATTTACAGTGATTATTACCATAGAGTGGTTTTCAGTTGAGTGTTGTAAAACTCAAAACCAAAGGAACCCCTCTGGCCTGTCACGAAGGACATGGGACATAGACGATCCAAAAAACCAATGAAGACTCTAAATTTGTCTACCTGATAAGAAGTGCTGGATGAATGCACAAGCCAGTCATAATAACTATTGGTTTCGATTTTTATGTTTGACTGAATGAAAAAGTGTATATGTAGCAGAGCAATCTAATGCCAAGGCAAAAGCCAACTATTTTCAACACTCAAGTGAGAACCACTCTATTAGTACCCAAAGTTTAATAGTTTTACTCTACTCTGGAAATTATCAAGTATTGAATTATTATTATGTAATTCTGTACATTTTCCTTACTGGTGGGAAGAAGAAAGGAAGTGAAAAGATGACAAATAAATGGTAAAAGGTAAAAGCAAACTTTTTGTCTGGGAGTTTGCATACCATATTTCCCCAAAATGCAAATCAGCCAGCTTCCATATGTGAATGTTGTTGCAAACAAACTAAATTTTCTTTATCATGACCATTTTAATAACATTACAGTTTGGTCAGGAACACTGTTCTTAGTGTGCATCTTAATGTGCAGGTACTGAAGTTTTTGTTTCCCTTTTCTCAAGATTTTTTTTGCTGTTTTATGTCATTCAGTCTCAACATTTTACAGTTTTACTTCTTCGGATCTTTCTAATCTTAGTCAACTATTATTTTGTGGTTTAATCAATTTGGTATCTTTGTCTGAGCATTGCATAAATGCAAAATAATCTCGACTGGCAATCGTGATGTACGTAAACATCTCAAGTATAAGAAGCAACAAAGATGTTTGTTACTCACACTAGTGCAACACATAACACACAGCATAGTGACACATCACCACTCAGACCTAACATACCAAGGTTATGATACATAACCTTGTGTCTTAAGGTGCTAACAAAATTGCTTTGTAAACAAAAATACGTCTGAATTAGTAAAAAGGGGATAGTGAAAAACAACTTGACAAGAATGTTTTTTTCTAATGACTGAAGTAATAACATGACCATTTTGTGTAAGTAAAAGAGTACATAGTGTAATGAACTTTGCAGATATTAAGGATGGGTACATAAAAACCACAAAAAAACAATGATTGCTCTAGTTCTGAACTAATCTGGGCAAGAGAATTGAAATATCAATTCTATGCATGAATTTCTGAGAATTGTTAAGAGCATTCTACTCAACATTGGTCAATTTACAAACTTAAATTCACTGGAAAAACAACTTTTAATGATCATCTCAAATTTCAATTTCATACTGGAAAATTTCTAACTAAAGAGCCTAGCCTATCTTGTATTATTAATGACAACAACATAATTCTACTATAGTTCATCCATATCACACCATTTGTAAATAAGCAGTCAATATAAAATAACTTTTTCCGAAACATATATTATATTGTATGTAAGAAATGACGCAATATGTGTAAGTGTGTAATGTAAATATAATTAATATTGTGAATCATAAATTATCAATTGACTACCCTCCATTCCACACCAAACATTTGTGCACAAATAATGAGTAATCATTGCATGTAAATATATATATTCTACAACGTGGACGATATGACTGGGTGTAGGTAACCAAAAAGAGAATTGAAAACAACCTTGCAATGAATAGATATTAGAACATTACCTTTGCAAAAAGCTATCACAACCCCTTGACCATCATAAAAATGTGTCCTGGTGAAAAGTAAATACTCAAGTGGACATAGTTTTATACCACCAATCTCTTGTAAACATTTCACTTAATCTATTAGCAGGAAAGACATGTTTCACCAATCTCCAACCACCGAGACAAAAAAAAAATGCGAATCTGAGTATTTATAGCAAACTTCAAGGTGTTTTAAAATGCAGTCCAATACATAATATGGTCTTGGGTGTTTGATTGTGATAAGATGATAACAGAGATCTACTAAAATTCAACATTCAACAATAATTAAGCACAGACGAGTGCAATTATATGTAGTGCTAAGAAGTTGGTTTTATCACTCTCTTCAGGATAGTGGATCTAACTCTGGAATAGCCTGATCTAAGGCAAGCAAGGCTTGATAAGTTTACTTTTTTCACTCTGGTCAAAGTAAACCCAAATGCAATTATACTATGAAGTTTGAATTTTTTTTAAATTTCTTTGCAATCTGTAACAGTGTAAATTTTAGTCTTAACTTGAGACCTGATCGCTGATATCATGACACAACACTGCATACATGAAGCCCACTATGTTTTTGAAATAAGAATCCTGTGTTCTATTGTAGGTTAAGATGTTGCACCTACATGTATGTACTGGACAAAATATACTACAATAGTATTGGAGTGAATTTTTTGGCATCAAGAGTAATAAGTGCCTTTTAGTATACAGTCTGCATTTTTGGCCCACAGGGAGAGATAATTGCAAAATGTTTGGTCAAATTCTAATGACTGAAAAAGAATTTCCAGATTCTAAGAACCTGTAAAACTTGAAGTTTAGTTGTTTGAAAAAAAAAAAAAAACGTAAGGGTGGAGTCGCATGAATCTTACAAAAAAATTTGTTAGTAACCCTACATATACCAACAAAAATTCTTCCAAACATTCAGTTGTCCTGAAAATTACAACTTTCTATATACAGTTACATTAATGCCAGCACTGTCAAGGGAGTGGTCATTCTGGCACTCAAACTACAAATTCATTATTTTAAGCAGAATCCTATCAGAAGTTCAAACATCAGTTTCATGTATTCCAGCCAGGATTACTGCCACACCATACAATACACTACATCCAAATTATTACTAATCAACGATTAATTAATTCTTTTTTTCTTAAATGAAGTCTCTCTATCAACCTTAAAATGTAACACAGGTTTGGCATTTTCTCAAACAAATTGCCTGACAGTCTAAATAGTGTTCCCTGGAAGTGAAGTTCGCATAGCTTTTCCCATCATTTTGTGTAACAAAAAACGTTGTTTACAAGAATGAAAAAGCTGAAAGGAGAGATCAGACTGCAATGTGACTGCACATTTTGTCAATGCACTGAGCATATGTATCATTTCAGACCTCTGATGCAGTATTTAACTCTAATTTGAAAGAGAAGACCTTTCCAATAGGAAACCAGCTTAATTATTGCATAAATGATTATCTACTTTAATTACACGTATCTACATAATTCACTTATCTGAACTGTGATTATTTACATAATATACAGTTACCTCACTACACTTTAAAATCTCATGCCAACAAAGGATCACTTCATTTCTCTTTCACAGAAACCTGGCTGATGTTTGCATTTTCCAAACACTCTCCATTTTGCCCAAATGCAGTGACCAGAACATCAGAAAAACACTTCTGACTGTCAAACCTTGGTGTGGGACTAACCCCAATGATAAGAGGATCCAAACTCTCTTTCAAAAGTACATCTACACCATAGACTGCACAGAGGTTCTCTGTACTCCCCTCTTGAAAAGACGACAGACTTGGTGCCACAGTGTAAAACAATTTAGCGATACTTTCATGAATCTTTGACTGAATGTCATTCCATGTTGTCTTCCTCTTTGTCAAGTAATTGGAAGTGAGTTCCTTCAAAAACTCATCATGGGTCACCTTGTGATTTACCATTCCATTCTTCTTTATGTCAGGGCTCACACACACGAGAGCTGAAGAGTCATACTCATCCAAGAAAGCTTTGTGGTTGGTCTCAGTTTCTGCCAGGTTCACATGTGGCGTGTTGTGTATCAGGAGCTGAAGTGGTAGCAGAGATTTTACTGTGACTGCATACTGTAGACAGAAACGCCTCTTCTTGCATAAAGCTGTCAGTAAGCAGTCTAGGACAATAAACAAAACAACAACTGGAAGTTGTTATGGGTTGTTCAAAAAAGAAAAAAAATCACTGGAATGCAAATAAATAACTTCTCTTAAGGAAAAATGAAATACATGGAACTACACACACACAAAAAAAATTAATTTTGTCAGAACCAAGTATCTCCAGATGATGCAAAAAATTGAAAATGAAAATGAGCACTGTAAGTTGCATTCTGATTAACAAATAGATTCCATGTTGCTGTGTTTGTTAATTGTTAACTGATCACAAGGCAATAGCGTAGTGTAGTGTGTCACTGAGGTTGATGTTGTCCCTGCTGAGAGGGCCGGCGCTTATTTCTAGCCCTGCAAGTGTTGGAGCTTAAGGGATTAAGTACCTGTAGATTACACTGTGCCAATTGAAAAAAAATGGAGAGGGTAAAAGGATGTAAAAATTATCAAATAAATAGATCAACAGTGCACTTAGATTTTTTGGCCATTGGCATCACTAGCTTTGACTTGTTTCTACTTACAATGTGATGCTACCAAATGGCCAACTTCTGTACACCTGATCACCCTCCGCAGATCACTGGTCACAATGGGCCGTATGTTGAGAGTGCTGGGGTCTGCTGCTCTTAAAATCCAGTAACTGGAAATGCCACTGAAATAGTGGTCAGCACACAAAGCTGATAAATGTGTTGACAGGTCATACAAGACCGGAAACCAAGGCACACTACCCCACACCTCTTGAATATGGGTAGAGAGCAACTGGCGATGAAGTAGGTGTTCTTCCCCTCTGAGGCGGTTGACTCGTGCATCACACCGAATACTTTGCCTAGGTGTGTTCCACCTCTCCAGCCAAATAGCTTCTGCTTCTGTAGATGTTGCTACAAGAGTGCATCCTAAATCTCTCAAAACTGGCTTCTTTTCTTTTCCGTTCTGTTCAACAAAGAACTTCAAGTTCAATTTCTTATCTTTTGAGTGAAAACAGTTCATGCTTTCTTTCCTTCCCTCAAAAGAATCAAAAATGATCACCACCTTATTTTCCTTTGTTGTAGTTGGAAACTTGGCAAGTTCGACCACAAAGTTGCTAGGACAGCTTTCAGGAAGGATAGAGTTAAAGGCTAAGAGTCTCGCTTCTGTTTGAAGTTCTGTTTCTGCCATGCCTAGTGGTGGACAAAAGTTTCTTGAGCACATTTCTCCTGCTTGTAAATCATTCACAGGCCAGAGAAGAGAAAAGAACACCCCAGTTCCAGCAAACGCAAACGGTGAACACTTGACATTAGGTTGTGTGCTATGTACAATGGCAGATCCTACTTCATCCATTAAATACCAAACAGGCTTTCGCTTATTGCCCTCTTGCGTCACTGCTTGATATGTCTGGTTATAAAACCACATTCTGTCTAAAACCTGGTATAGTTTGTAGTCGGTTTCATGACTTTCATTTCTTGCTCGATCTGATATTTCCTTTTCGGTCAAATGCTTTTCTCCTTTGATTAAAACCTAAAATGGAAACGTCAAAATATTAAAGAATTAAATCAATCTAAAAGGCATTAAAGTTTTTAAATAAAGGACTCGTCAAAACAACAATGCAACAAGAAGCCAAAACATAACTTAGGGACACAAAAAGATCTCAATATTGTTAATATTTATGTTAATGTAGATTTTTGAAATATCAACATCAATGGTGTATTTATGCTGTTATTACAATAAATTCAGTCTGACTAGGAGTTTAAAAATCTATGAGCTACCATAAGTCGCTAGTAAATGATCACTTTGAAGCAAAGAGCTTCTTTTGCAGCAACCTCCCTTTTAATTGATAACATTTTGTGGCTTTCTGAATTTCAAACAGTCATACACATCAGATATTAAGTTAACGAAGTTTAACGGAGTTCAAAACATAAGGAATGTAGGTTGGCAAGTTGACAAATTCTGCCGTGTAACATCATCAGTCAACCCCTGCATCTAGTCAAGTAGTAAATTTTTTTCTCATCACACCAATTTTGCTATTTTCAATAGGGGTCTCCCGTGTGGTATGGGCAAGGTGTGTATAATCATAACACTTAAATCTGTATGTACCAATTATTTATTACACATATATTTACAGGTGTGATTTCACATCCAACATCTGTTCCTTTGTACATGATTGAAGTATTTATCTAGCATGTCTTTTAACATGTTTGTATTGGTTTATATACAGGAGTGGAAATCCAAAACTACATGTATTCAATAACACAAACTTGGCAAATGATATTTCTTATCAATAAAGAAGCAAAGTTGTTAGAATTCAACTGATAGCATTGTCACAAAAAAGTATAAAATGCCACTAAAGCTGCAGAGCAAAACCGCTTAGGGATTGATTTAAAGTATCTGTGCTTAATGTAACATTTTGAAAATACAAATATTGCACTGATTATGGCAAAAGTTTTTCCACTTGACTTTTGATGGCAGAGCCACTCGAAAGAAAAACATTAAATTTTATGTTAGCGTTTATATTGGTTATAATACGTAAAGTGTCCTCGATCAAAGTTGTACGGGAGCTGTGTTGAATTAGTTAATGAACACCGTGTAGCGAGCCGGTGGGAGCGCAATTTGACGCCGATCCTAAAAATTTTCCGATTGTCACGCTTGGCGCGAGCGTAAAATCTGTTATTTATTCTAGATCAAAGCTTCAAACTTACCGGCCATAGCTCGGATTCCTCGTTCTCCGGTTTCTGTAGCGTCATAACCAACAAACCGGGAGAATCGAATGTCCAAAACGATTCATCAGGGCAGACATTCCCGTAAAATTCGCCATCAATGACAGGAACGCAGCCCTTTATTCCCAAAGTCCAGCGCTTCGTCGACAATTTGCTTACAACATCGCGCTTTTTCGCCGTGACAGGAATAGACACAAACACTGCCATTGCGCCTTCGTCTTCCTCTGACCAACTGTAGGACGTGGTCGTACCATGACCAAAGCCCAGAGACTCTGGGTATTGTTCTTTTTCCCTCTTGTATCGACAATACATTTTCTGAACGTATTCCTCGGAGAGTAGCTTTGCTTTCTCCATACCGACGGCGTGAAGAAAGCCAGTTTTGAATTCCTCTAAGGTCATAATTTTTGACCTGTCGGATTTGGACGGCTTTTTAGTTTCATAAGAATCGCTAGTGATTTGACACAAAGCTTCAATAAGATCACCGTCGGTCGACTGAAGGGTTTCTTCGGCTTTTTTCGCATCGACTCCACCGATTTGCGCAAGGACCTGGGAGCTGTCCAGCAGGTCTTCCTCGCTGCTTTCCTCCCTGTTGGCGCTGTTTTCACCTGGGCGGCTTATTATTTCTTCCATCCTCGCCAAAAGTTCGGGCGATTTCTCCAAGTTCTTCTTAGCCGTTGGTCCGCCGTCGCTGGACCAAGCGTGCTCGATGAGGAACACATCGCTAAATTTTTGCAAATTCCGTTTGGCGTGGAGCGACCAACGACCCGGGGACATAAACTGTTCATCTTCGTGCAACTCAAACGCCTCCGTGGCGTCGCAGCTTGCGATAGGAGACAGCTTTTTGTAAAGTCTTTCCCATAAATGTTCCGGTAAACCGATAGATAGAAGCTGCGGTCGGTGTAGAGTAAGGAAATCTTCCCAGCTAATGCACGTGGTCTTTCCCATAGACTGCGACGCCATCTTCACTCCCTCCCAACAATACTTCAGCCTCTTGTTGAAAAGCAAGATAGATCAAAACCAGACTCTCAACACCTGCTACCTAGAGTTTGTATAAATTAATCGAAAAAGAAAACAGATACTGATCACATCCTACCCGCACCAGTCTCCTCTGAGACGAGAGTGCATACAGGATTGAAGTGCAGGAAGAAGACAAGCTTGCCGGTCTGCAACAACAAAAGCATGAATAAACCAAAGAAGATTATGTTGAATGATGAGGATCCTTACAATATTGGAGGCTATAGCAGCTCAGATGATGACAGAAATGAGAGGTACTTCAATTAATCTCAGCTTTGCTTCTCTCAACTTTGGGAATTATTTAACGCCTGACTGAAAATGTCTTTGACACGAACACTTGACGAAATTTCACAACAACATACGTTATGTTAATGTAAATCCACTTGTTTTGCGTCTGCTTTTGATATGCTGTGGGAAAATTCTGAATATAGCCGCAATTTGAATTCAAAAAATGTTCTGCCTACGTCGCGATGACGTAAAAACAGCCTCCGGCACCCAAGGTGACGATTTCTTAGTTCAGAAGGCATGATAGGGATTTCTGTGGCTGTTCCGTTTGTCAGTGGGTTGACATTTTCTGCCTATCAGTCGGAAACACGTGATGGGATGTGCAGACTTGATTTATGTCCCCTACTTTTGTAAGGTCTTAAGTTAATATTTCAGGTGCAAAATTGTTGGTCGTTGTTCGATCTGTTACTTTTTCGGTAAGACTCTGGAAAGGCAACCAGACACCATGTGGGACAGGAAAAATACTGAAATTAGACCTGTGCAGTGACCTCTAGGTTTTATGTCAATAGCGTGTGAGGCTTTCAGACAAAAGAAATGCTTTCCATCTTTCTGATGACATTCAGGCTGTTGACAGAAATCGCTCACAAACCTTGCTTACAATTTTGCAAACAATTGAATTCAAATTTTCAAGGGGGCTTACATGTACACTGTTATTAAACAGAGTGGGAACTAGTCTGAGTTGATCTGACATGTACTGATGAAGTTGCCAACCTGAAAATTGATAAACGAGAGATCTCAACCCTAAAAATTAATAGTTTCAATTATTTCAACCATTATTGTTGAAAGTAGAGCTCTGACTTGTGATCTCAACCACAAAAACACACAAAAAACTTGTCTAATGTCCCCAAAAAATTTTCCTTAAATTTCAAAAATCTGTCAAAATAAGTGTGGAAAATGGATTTACAGCTCTTTCCTTCATATCTAGTAGATATGGTGACCCATATGAAAGGCTGGGAGATTTAGTCTGTATCAGCAGGTCAAGACTCCCAGATAATCCAGGAGAGTTGGCATAGATGAATTGATGGCATCAGCACTGCACTCAATCCTCTATTAAGCAACAAGCCTCGGGTTAATGGTAAAAAAACTGCTTAATCCATGGATGATGTTTTACTTTGAGTACTTTCATCATTGGGTCAATTGCTTATTGAACATGGAATCATATCTAGACATCCTGATAAATGTGTCTTTGAATGCTTTTATCAGGCATCTCTAGATCTTTCTATTTCAGACTCTTATCTGTCATCACCTTTTTTCAAAAATTCAAACTATGTGAAATCAAATTTTGGGCATTTATATTAATAGGGGAAAAAAAAGAAAAGCCTTAGCTTTACAAAGACAACCAGAACTTGGCCATTGTTGCTTTAGGTGGCCAGTAAACAGGCATTTTATTTGCAGTATTTTACTGACAATAATTTCAGGACTTTGGTAACTGGCTGCTAATGTGTGGTATGGTGGTTGCTTTAACAATGCTTGACTGTAGTGTGAATTGATTTCTTCCTGCAACTGTTACTACAATGAGACAGTCCCAACTTCCTGTAGCTTTTAATTGAAGTTATTAAGTAACGCATCGCGTAAGAAGGAAAGAGGCGGTGCGCAACGCATGAGCAGTAGTGACCCGCTTTAATTGAATAA
>OMLO01002009.1_pt1 | contig 16101 bp, 15 predicted proteins | sample 1674811 | NCBI WGS metagenome assembly OMLO01 (sample SAMN06265003, study PRJEB25207) | coral metagenome | isolation source: Coral host | place: Mexico:La Bocana,Puerto Morelos, Mexico | collected 2008-11-13 | reverse complement strand
GCAAAGCCGTCCTCCACCTGATCAAAGCAGATTGGAAGGCATTCAAAGAAATCTTTGCCTTTCCAGGATGGCAAGGCAGAGGTGCCATATGCTGGCTCTGCAATGCTACTTTGCAAGACATGAGAAGCAAAGATAGCACAGGTGTCGATGAAGCTTTAGACCACTGGGGGTTCCTCATCAGGCAAAGGCTTCACTTGAACAAACCAATCAGCAATTTACTAGCAGCTCCTACACTTCGTGTCCACCAATTTCGACCTGACTGGCTACACAGCATGGACCAAGGAGTGACAGCAGATTTCCTGGGAAATTTCTTGCTCTGGACCTTGTTGCCTAAGATGGCAGGGTGCAATCAAGCTGAGAAAATCAGGTCTTTGTTTGTCCTCATAGAGGCATACTATGCAGAGAACCCAGTCCAGCAGAAGTACAATAACTTGACCATCAAAATGCTTCAGAAAAAGAAATCTACCCCTCCAAAACTTCGTGGCAGAGCCTCTGAGGTAAAAGGCCTTGTGCCTTTTGCAAAGCAGGCTGCAGAAGCTTTCTGCAACAGCAATGATCCTGTGGAGGACACAGTGAAAGTAGCTGCAGCGCATTTGAACAACTTGTACCAAATTGTTTTTGCCAAAGAGCAGTTCAATGCCCAAGCTATGAAAGATGAGTCTTTCAAATTCAGGACTTTGCTCAGAGCTTTGGAAACTTTCCATTCTGGAGCTGGTGGCAACAAATGGAGGCTGAAGCCAAAGATGCATCTCATGGAAGAAATCTGTGAGAAGCAAACCGATTGCCCCATAGATCATGCCACTTACAGAGATGAAGACTGGGGAGGGGCAATGGCCAGGTGGGCCAAAAGAAGAGGTGGTTACAACTCAGTGGCCAGCACTTCAAGAAATGCTCTCACCAAATTTTGCGCCAACAACAGGTTGCCTGCTTTCTGAGAAGGAAAAAAAGAGTGTGCTGCTGGGGTTGGGATGGGTTTAGCTGCTCCTACAAAGGAGCAAAGAAAAATAATAGCCTCCTATTCAGGAGGTTATAACTTCCTTCTCAGGAGGTTTCATGTCATTTTCAAGCAAAAAAATGAAGTTAAAGTAAAACCCCTTATTTAAGGAAAAACCCCTTATTTAAGAAAAAACCCTCTAAATTTAAGGGAAAAACCCTTTAAATAAGGTAGGTTTTTTAAAAAAACCTTTTATTTAAGGAAAAACCCTTTAAATAAAGGGTTTTTTTTAAGGGTTTTTCCTTATTTAAGGTGGGTTTCCTTAAATAAAGGGTTTTGGAAGAGCTGGGAAAGTCACAACAAGACCTTCACGACGGTGGAACCTTCCACTCCAGAAGCTGGAGGTCATCAAGAGGATGGCGAGGATGAGTTAGTAGGTGACCTACACATCCCTGACCCTGAAAGTGACGGGGAGGGAGGCTTGGCTCAGCTCTACTTTGATCCTGATCGGGAATATGATGAAGACGACATGGCGCACAAAGGTGTGCGCAAAGAACTGCAGTCAAGGAGAAAGGGTCGGAGCTTCTTCAAACCCAAAGGGAGTAGCTCAAAGGGCCATAACAAGGGCAAGTTTCCAACCAAGAAAGGACATCACAAACAAGGTGGTCCCTGAACAGCTTCAAGCTAAGACACGTTAAGAACTGCATAGAGTTAGGACGCATCTCAAGAGATTGCCCTAAACGAGATAAAGAGACACCACCAAGCAGAAGTTCCCAATTTTTTGTGTCTCAGTCCATTCGGGCCTACCAATTCCATTTTCATGCAGCCGAAGTTGGACATTGAAAAGACCATAGCCGTTTTTGCTGGCATTAACATTGAATCTCACGAGGCGATTGTTGACGCAGCAGCAGAGGAGGCAGCGCTGGGATCCAACGCTATGGAACATTTGCGAATGGCTTTAGCAAAGAAAGGCTTGCAATCTGTTCGTGTTCATGGTGAATCTGCGGCATGTGCTGGCATTGGGGGGCCCGCGAACATTGCTGCAGTCTGGGACATTCCGATCGGAGTTGCCAGGACCAATCGACTCATTAGAGCAACAGAAATTCGATATGCTGAAGGTTTTGAGACACCTTTCTTGCTGCCTGTCTCCCATCAGGAATTGGTTGGGGCTGTGGTCAACGTCAAGACCAATTAACATGTTTCACCTGGACAATGGCAAACAATTTCAGTTGTGGACTTTGCTCTCCCTTGGCAAATGCCGGAGGCATTGCGTGTGGAGCTGGGCATTGGAAAGGAAAATATTCTTTTGCCGCTTCGATCCCACCGAAGAAATCTCGAGGCTTTGAACAAAGCCCTGGAGTTGCAGTGTGGTTGAAGTCAAAAGACGGCGAGTGCCAGCAGATGCAAGTTTTTCCTGGACCTCGCACTCACTTAGTCCATCCAGCTGAAGTTTTTCATAGTGAAACTATTAGAAAACTATCCCACGCTCGTGTCACTGACATGCAGCTGGTCAATTCTCAACCTATTAAAATCAGAGAAGTGTGGAAAGCCTCTTGCAATCAGCGGTCATTCCCTTCTTAATTTGGCAATGTATACAGGGAAGTTTCGCCCCAGGAAAAGAGAAGTGGAGTGGAAGCCATGCTGGAGGAGGTCCATTTGGGGCCGAGGGATGACTTAGATGTTGAGAAGTGCGCGAGCGATGTGGCAGTTTCTCAAGGATAAGAAGGAGCAGGCCCCCAACTTCAAGGACAAGAAGGAGGCGGCCATCAACATCGAGGAGCTCAAGACGGGATGGAGACACCACTACGTCGCAGTCGGTCAATGAGCGCTCCGAGATTCGTCCATGCAGGAACGGGCCAGGACAAGAGTGTTGACTCCAAGGAGGAGGTCGGAAGAATGGATCTCGAACTGGCCAGGAGGCCAAGAGCAAGGCGAGCAAGGGGGGCTATAGAGTGTGGTGACCGAAGGGTCACGCTGAAAAGATGGCCGAACGTTAGCTACGACTTTTTCTGTGTGTGTGATGATCTCCTCATTCATGCCAGATACAGCGCCTGACCTTTCTTGGCTGGGTCCACAAGGAGAACCTGTGGCAATCAAGGATGGCAATACATTTGGCACTTGGCCTTGGATTTGACTACTGGACGGGACTTTACCATACCTCGTCATCGCAAAGAAGCCCTAAACTTGGTCAAGAAGGAAGCCAAGAGTCCACTGTGCAAAACCCAATCAGTCTTGCGGTCACTTTCCAGTTTCAAAAGAGACCAAGAGGTAGTTGCGGCTGAAAAGAAGGAAGGAAATGACCATTTGTGTTTTGCTGTGGATCTTTCTGAACTGCAGCATGCCAACCTACGTGGTTTTCTTCTGGAACAGCCGACACAAGCAAAATCGTGGAAACATCCCAGGTAGTCAAATTGGCAAGCCGTCCGGGTGTTTACTTTAGCTTGGATCAATGTGCATTTGGTCTACGAGTTGGCAAAGGACCCATGGAAGGCGAACTTGCCAAGAAACCCGCGGCTCTACTCACAGACGTGCCGGAGCTTGCAGAATTTGTGGAGAAGAGACGCCACAGCGATCATCTTCCTGGACCTCTGTTTGGAGGTACTGCAGCTCAAGCCGCAATCTATCCTCCAGACTTTGTCAAGGCTTTGGTGGCAGGCATTAGACAGGCTCTTGGTACAAAACCATCGAAAATACCGAAATGGGAGAAGGGCTTTATAAGTGGGAAAGCGATGGGACAAGTCTTGTTAGTGGTTGAAGCTGAAGCTGCAACTATTTTCTTCAGTCCGATGTTTTCCCACTTCCAGTGGAGTAGAAGACCCTGATGAAGAAGTTAAAGCATTAGTTCAAAAGGAATTGCAAGATGTGAGTGAGAAGCCCAACATCAAACAAGCCCTGGCTAAAGTGGAAGACTTCCAGAAAGGCCTTACCAGCACCTCTTAGAAGAGAGGTTCATCGACTTCACCGCAATTTGGGCCACCCTGCAAAGGACGTTTTTGTGCGAGCATTACGGCGCAGTGGAGTGCGCGCTGACATTTTGGACTGGGTAAAGGTTCACTTCAGATGCCCTACCCGCGATGCTCGCTCAAACCCATCTTTGGGAAGACCAGGTCATTTGACAAAGGCTTTGGAGTCCAATGTAGTCATAGGCATTGACTTGATCTTCGTGGATGTCTTTGAAGAAGCACACATCATGCTGAACTGTCTTTGCTGGGGCGCCAATTTTCAACAGGTGTCGCGTTGCAAGAACAAGACAGCCAAGGAAGTCAAGAATGTCTTTTGGAGTGAATGGCTGAAACACTATGGGTGCCCTCAGCTAATCATCCTAGATCGTGGGAAAGAACTTTTTGGCAACCAGTTTCAGGGTGGCGTGGGCATAGCGTTGAATTTCACTGATCCTGAGTCGCCCTGGCAGAACTCAAGAACTGAACGAGCTGGTGGCATCTTCAAAGAGAACTTGAAAGCAGTGATTCACCATATGTCAGCCACCAAGGATGAGTTAGACCTATGCATTGCCGGAGTAGTGACTGCTAGAAACCGATTCATGGATCGTCATGGCTACGGGTTTTTGGAAAATCACTGCGTCTCCCAGCTTCGCTCATGTCTACTGATGCCTATGATGCTGAATTGGTTCATCTTTCCGCTCCAGATCCCACTCAACGAGCATGGAACATCAGAGAATGTGCAGCTCAAGAGTGGCTTAAACGACAAGACCAAGGTGCAATCCAACGAGGGCTTCGAGCAAAAACCAGAACTTCAGATTTGAAATCTCTTGCAACTGGTTCTTGGGTCTATGTTTTTCGAGATACCCCTCAACATCATGGTTGGATTGGGGATGGAGTGCTGTTAGCTCAAGATCCTGGAGGCAACTCTTGGTGGGTCTCCATGCGGGGACGTTTGTGGAAAGCTTCAAGAGCAAGTTCGTTTGGCCACCCCAAGGCGATTTTCGTGCAGCCAGAAAGAAACATATAGATAGTTTGATTTCCAATGGCGCAGTGAAGATATTAAGCGTGGAAGAGAGTTTAGAGTTTCAACGAATGTTTCCGAATCAAGTCATTGAGTCAAGATTCATTGATCGATGCAAGCCAAAAGAAATTGATGTGAAGAGATTGGAGCACTACAAGAAAAAGGCCATTCATGGAGGACATCTGGAAGCCGTCCCGCTGGAGAAAGATCATACCAGTCCCAAATCTCGCTGGTGTGTGGTTGGTTGGAAGGATCCAGATGTACATGCAGTTGGGCGTAGTGCGCCAACTCCTCTTAGGAGTTCGCTTTATTGTTGCTTTCAACTTGCTGCGTCGAGACATTGGGATGCTAGAGTCAAAGATGTGAAAACAGCCTCCCTGCAATCACTGCCTACAACCAGGACTCGCAAACTAGCCTGTCGACAGCCGAGGGATGAACCACTACCAGGACTGGACCCTCGCCAGATAATGCTTCTCCTTACGGAAGTCTATGGGCTAGTCAGCGGTCCAAGTTGGTGGAGGCGGTCGGTCATTGTTGGAGGTCATGACAAAACAGCTTGGCTATGTCCGCAACCCCTGCGACCAGTGTGTCTTAACCTTGCCAAACCTTGCCATCAGAAAGCGCTAGAGCAGATGCTTTGACAGAAGGCTTCATCGTGGTTGAAGTGGATGACTTAGCAGAAGCTGGCCAAAACGCAAGAAGAAAATGAAAGAACTCCAAGGCATTCTCAAATTTGGCAAGATTGAAGAGCTCTATGGCAACAAGGATGGTTCAAACTATGCAGGAAGACACATTCAACAATTGAATGGCTATAGCTTTGAACGTCATATGTTTAATATATCTACACTAATTTGGAACCAGTGAAGCTCTCGAGAAAGTTCTGAAGAAAACTGCGCGTCAGGTCAAGTTGGATGAGAGAAGATCCTTCTGTGGCTCAGGTCATTGCTGGAAACGATGTGGTGAGACATTTCAAACTTTTTCCGATTCGATTGAAGATTCATGCTATCAAGAAAGCAAACGTCGGATATCTTTTGATTGCTGATTCAGCTTTTGATACCGCTGGCAAAGAAAAGTCTCAATTTGGATGGCTGATGGGATTCACCGACGACACGTTGAATCAGGGAGCCAGAGCACCAGTGAGTTTGATGCCATGGAGATCGAAGAGATTGCGGCGGAAGGCGGCTTTATCAATGATGTGTGAAAGCATTGTAATGTCAGCTGCAACTGGTGCCCTTGAACGTCAAGATGCATTCATGCATAGCATTCGTTTCTCAAACAATTCACCAAGATTAAGACAAAAAGGTGAAGATGAACGAATGGACATGTTGGGAAAGACATCAGTTTTTGCAAAAGATGTTTCTGCCTTCCGTGACCCTGCTAGCATTGTTGTGATGGATGCCAAAGTTCTTTTTGGCAACCTTGGGTCAGAACAGTCCCAAGGCGAGGACGATAGAGCAGCTCTAGAAGTTGCTATCATCAAAGAGTATGTGAACCAAGTGACGCCCTGACAAAAGTAGATGGCGTTGAACCGATGCTGAAATTGCTACAAAGCAACACATTTCAGATCGAAGGAGAGGATGAAGTGCTTCAAAGAGGTCGTCAGTCAGAAAATCGTCCGAACTGGAGCGAAACATGGTGTTGGAACTTCAATTTTTGGGGGCTGTGAAACCTCAAACCATTCGATGTAACATTCCAACAACAGTTGACATTCCTCATTTTAGCACGTGCAGGTCGTTTCACTTTGATTGTTCCGCAGGCGCCTTGAGGGACGAGAACATAGGACCGTGTTTGACCGATGCTTGCGATGCTCCTTTTCACTTCGTTGTCGCATCCGATCCTTCAGCTCACATTGCTGTGTCGCTTGGCTTCCATTGATTTATCACTGGAAGTATTACCCACCCACCTACCCAGACCACACAGAAAATGTTGGGGTGCATTACAAGTCAGGGTGGGTGGGACAATAGAATGCTGTCCTAGCTTATTACCTTCCTAGGAACTAATTAACGTATCTCCTGCCGCTTGGCACCACCTTATTGCGTCGATGATTTTCCGTTAGGGTGGGGTGTGGGCGAGGGTATTCTGATTGCATTTTCTATTTACAAGCGTTAATTTAACGGCTAGTCAACCTACCCCCCCTAAGGTTCCCCAGACATAGCCGGCCTTATAAAGGACTTCCCTTCAACAGTGTTTTCCCTTAAGACCTCATTAAGGTCGACCAGCCATAATAATTTCACAAATCCAGGTACTTTAAGCACAGAGATTCCTCGACCTCGGACCGAGTCGTTTGAGGGGTGCTCTTGGCACGGTGGGTGCATTAGAATGCTTGCCCAAAAGCTTCCCTAGCTGTCCATTTAGGCTACTGAGACCGCTAAAACGCGCCTTGTTGCATGCATTGTGTGCTCCAAAAATACCGCCTACTTGCTGGCAAAAATGGTACTTGGTAGCCAGTTGGTAAGTTGGATTATAACGTATGTTGGATTACAACTTGTACCTACCTTTAAACTTAATTAATTCCCTAGAAGTTGGTTGGTTTCTTCGTCGCCGAAATACGGTGAAATCACTAACTATCGTTACGAAAAAACGAACCCATTTTCGCCGCAACGTATTCACTCACTGAAACCAAAGGGATCGAAGCTCCCAGAACTTTATATACATTGCAAGGTTCCCAACCCCTTTTTCTAGTGGGATTTCAAGGGCCCCCAATAATGGGACCCCCTTATGATAAGCTTCCCATACCACTCCCAGAAGAATCCCTAAGGATATGAGAACTGTATGGGAATAGTATGGGAAGCTTTCCATAAGGGGGTCCTATTATTGGGAGTCCCTCGAATCACGCTTGATTTTCAGCAGCTGACATCTTTGTTTCAGGGTGAAACAAAAAGAGCAAGGGGACAACTTGTTGGTTGTTTTTTCTACGATTGAAGACCAATTGAGCAGAAAAAAAGGCCCACTTGATTTTTGTCAAAGAAAACACACAATGGCAAAGCTGCGGCTAATGGCTCCGAATCAATGCCTTCGCGACCGTTTCGATGGCACAAAAAGGGGCGGATGGGAAGTGTGGAGGTTTCACACCGGGCTCGCGGGCACAAAAGACCCTAAAACGAACCTTCGCGAGACAGGTTTTTTGAGAAAGTAGGCAGAAACCCCGAAACGAAAGGAGAACAAATCTCTTTTTCATCATTTTTTAGCTGCTTTTGCTCTTAATTTCAGGGAGCGTAGATGATGGTTTGATCATCGCAGTTTTTTTTGGTGATAGGTTTTGGTGGGACATGAACCTCGCAAAAAGTGGCGAATTTGTAGGGGCCAGCCATCGATCCTTTCCACGACGTCCAAACATTCCTGCTAGTGCTATGACTTGGTTGGTTAGATTTCCCCAACTGGGGCATGAAGGAGCCAGATGTACCCCCCAGAGAGCTAATATGATTGGCTGGAAAGTCAACCATGAATGAAGATGTTTTTCCTATTGAAAATGGGGACTTTCCAATGTCATGTCAGTTTTCAGGGGTGCATTTACTACTGATGCTTTTAGAAATATGGCGATTGCAACAGTTAAGTTATGAATATCTCATGATTGCTGGGTTTTACCACCATGCTGGACCATGCTTTTAATCAACGCCAACATTGATGGCTGAAATCCTGCGATCGCCCCCTGAGACGTGTCAAAGCCATGTAAATAATGGTTGATAGGCTACCAACCTCAACTGGTTAGTCGTATTTCTGAACCATCAAGAGTATCAACAGTTATTTCCGGGAAGTCAAACAAAACTATTTTAACGGTGATGGTTCGTTCATTTTGGATGAGAAATCCCTGCCTGGTGAAACTCGTTTTTCCCAATCTGTAAAAAAAGGTGGCCAAGGACCTTGAGGGTATTTTTGTTAGGGCATTTTCAAGTGGCATTTCCATCGGACACACTTTTTGAATACTTTTAGTCACCCCATGGCGACTTGATGAAAGTGGATTCATATGCGGATGAAACAAGTCCGATTCATATTGCATTTTTTTTGTAATGTCCTGTGTTCCTCACATCTTCAACGGTGACTCACACTGTTCTGCCGCTACCAGTGGCAGATTTTCCAGTCAAAAAGTTCAAAGGCATGCCCCAAGCATGTCCAAGTCAACTATCATTAACCAGGACAAGTTATCATCATTGCATTTGGATTTGGAACAGAAAAGACGACAAAATCATACAAAAGCAATCAAAAGCAAAGCATTGCATGGTTTTGCGCATGAAGACTCCGAGCTTCGTGAAGGTCAACGAGAAGGCAACTTGTAGTTGAATGATGTGCCATGCTTCAATCAACAAATTGTCATAAGATACACTTCTGAGGTCACTCTTCCTTGTGGTTACAAGTGTTTGACTGTGAAGACAGTTTCTGTTCGTTTGCGGTCTTCACCTCAAGTTCCAAGCATTCAGGAATGGAACATCCAGTTTGGACATGTACAGATTCGTGCATGATTACATATATCTACTGTAGGCCTTGAGCAGTACAAAACAGCTTGCCATCCCAAGTTTGGTAGCGGATCCTCATCCGGTTTTGGAGCCATGTCGCTTCGCGGTTGGCAGTTTGGCAGCTACTGCGACTCTGTCACTGCGCTCCCTCCAACGGTTTCATCGGGCCGCAACTTTCTCTCTAGGTGCTGTTGCCCAAAGCACCTAGGCATTTGTGGCAAGCTGCCAGTAGCAATTCGGGTGACGCCGGGTGACCGTTTTCTGATCCCAGGTCAACCACAAGCTTCTGTGTTGGTAGGTTGTGAGTCTTGCAACAGCAGCTGCGTGTTCATGAAGGACGCTCAACAGTTTGACTTTGGCTTGATCACCTTGTTTGAGAATCAGACCCTGTCAGACATCAAGGAAGGCTAAGCCACTTAAAGATTGACATTGCCTTTTGCTGGAGCACTGGGACGAAGCAGGTTGGCAACTGTTTGATTGAAACCGAGAAGGGCACTTGCTCGCATTCCTTCTGTTCGTTGGAGGGCATGGTCTTCTGGGCATCTTGATTTACTCTTGCTCGGCAGACTTCAAAATGGCTCATCCTTCGTCGGCAACTCCTTTCACATCACGCTTGCCCACCATTCTCACCCATCACCAAAGGTAAACGAAGACTCTCACTAAGTGGGTTTTGTTTGTAGTACCTTTGCAGCCCACATGAAGAGGTTTGTGGAGGTTTGAGGTTGGGTAAGGTAAATCCGGCAGAATTTGATTTAGTTGTTTTTTTCAGTTTTTGCCGGACTTGGTGAAGAGGTTTGGTGAGGAGAGTCCGCCGTGACGTGTTGACCGCCAGAAGGATACATGTTAACACTTTGTGCCAAACTTTTGCAGTCCACCAAGTTGCACAACTTTGAATGACAAGTTTTTATCAAGTTTACTAATTTATTGACTGTTCACGCAACGCATTTTTGATCAATCGTCAATGACTTCACTGATTTTTCATGGGACAACCCATTGCCTGTAACTTGTGACAACCAGAAGTTGAACAAGCACATCATAAAACCGCTTGCTCTCAAAGAAAAGACCTATTTGCTTCATATGGTATCATGTAAAACTTTTTTGCACCATTTTCAAGTTTTCTTGAAATCATTGAATCTAAATTGTATTCGCTTTGATTTTTTGATTGGAACGTTTGCAAGATCTGGCAGCTGACACAAATCAAAATGAGCAACCTGGCAATGATTTGCAAAAACCCAACAGCACACCAAACTGGAACATCTAGTATTGAAAGATCCCTTTTGAAAATGGCCCCCTCCGCAACGCACTAGAGATTTTATTGCGCAACGCGTGGTATCTTCATATCTGAATGTTGAAATTGGCACACTAGCAAGGCTTCGATCATACGTGCGTGTGTTTATGCGTGCAGGCGTGACATGACATGCCACGTCGCAACTAACCACAGTAGCTCACCCCACGTCACCTCACAACCAACCACATTACTTCTCTCCTGGAGCAGCTTCATGACATCAAAACAAGTCACATCGGAACAGCAGAGGGCTTGTTGACAGCAAAGAAACGGTTTCGGCATCGCGGTGGTCGGTCGCCTTGCGCATATTCTATAGGCAAACTCTTTCTTTGCTATATAGTTCTTTTTTCTTCTGAAACTTCTGCCCCCAGCTTGCCCGGAACTCCTTGTAATTTCATTTAATTTGAAATCATTTGTTTTTTCAATAAATATATTTAAATTTATATGTATGTAAATATGCAATCTATAAGTGTAGCTTTCGTTGCACAGCCACTCAAATTAAGTAGCTTACACCCTGTAGGTAGCTTAGTTGCATGATTTTTGTTGCTGTTGCTTCATGTCGTTTCACATGGCTGAATTGTTGTTGTCTGAGTTCGTGTATTTTAGCTCAAGTACGAGCTTGATCGCATCTGCAGACAGACGCGAGTCCACTGTCAGCCTGCTCACAATGGTTTGCATGGCGCCCTGATTTTTGTGTTCCGACCTAACCACCCAATGTCCTTGGAGCTTTTTTTTGCCTTTTGCGACGATGCTACTAAATCAGTCCCAAGTCTAGCAATGCTTTTCTACTGCCTGTCCAATACCGGTATACCATGCCAATACCGGGGTCCCAAAAAGCACCTTTAAAACAGTCAACCACAAGGAACGCGACAACGAAGTTGGAATTAAAGTGAATTTTGCTAGGAAATTTCTTCGTGGCCAATCGCGGCATGTTGGCTAACAACATGAAAGGCTAAATCAAACTTGCCCAATGTAACGCCTTCAGCAATCTGTCAGATCCAAGCAAGCTTGTGAAAGATAGATGTCAAGCTTGCCTAAGGCAGCAGCTAGGCTAAAGCCAGATGCAACACTCCTGTATGTAATGCTGGAATCGACCTTACTAGCCTTAGCTCTGGGTGACCACACAAGGCTAAAGCGAGAGCCTTTCTAGATAAGGGATGTCTTTTTGAACAGAAGGTTTAATTTCAAAAGAACGCTTTTGAACATGTATCATATTGAAGGGTGTCAGTGCGCAACATATTGTGTTCAGATTTTGCAAAGAGGTTGCAATGACATGTATTTAAAGATGTGCGGTTGGATTTTCAAAAATCCAAGGGCGGAGAAGATGAGGTGTTCTCAGCCACAACCGTGCTTAAACAAGTAACATTTTATCCTCAAGAGCCATGCGGTTGAGAAAATGTTTTCAAATTTCTCAAACTCAATGATTCTGGAAAGCTGTTTGAAAATTTTCCTTGAGTTTTAAAGGTGCCCTTGTCTTCTACCTCCTGATGCTGCGCATCGCGGTGGGCCCGGGCATCTTCTATGAAGATGTGCGAAAAGAAGACACATTCGGTGCGCTTGGCACCATACTTATACACTTGGTTTCTGGTAGCTGTTAGCCTTTGTGGAGCTGTGTCTGGACTGCCTTGCTTGCTGCTCTGGCACACTGGTGGCGCTGTCTATGGCACATTGCGTCATGGCGCTGTCTCGGCACATACGGAGTGGGGCTTTGTACGGCGCACCTCGGCACTTGCCTGGTGCCTGGTTTTTGTCCATCTGGCGCATTTTGGTTCTTCTGTGCTTTGCTGGCTGGTGGCGCTTTGTCGCACACTACGTTGGCACTCATACGATGGCTGACCCAGGTATTCACTTGAAATTCTTTGCGCCTCACAATTCTGCTGCTCTTGGTGGCTTTTGCCCTTCGGGGCACAAATTTTGGCTACATTTGGTGGCCCTTTGCAGTGGTCTCGCCTGCAACACAGCGCTACTGGCTCCAGTTCGGTATTTGGGATCATAGATATCCTTTGTTTTTCCCTGCCTGGTAGAATCATTTGGTCGCTGCTTGGGCGCCTGACCTTACACTCCTTACACGTTTTTGGGCTCAGCCAATTGCGCGCCGGCGTGGTCTGGTGCTACTACTACATATGAGCAAGCTCACCTGTGCCTCTGCTCGCCTTACATGTGAACTCGGTGCTCGGTCACGGCATTTTTCCCTGCCCCTCAAATGTCCCGGCTGCTTGCCTGGTTGGTGCGGCGAAAGGGATATGGTTCTATTCCTGGTAGAATCATTTGGCCTCACCTTGCACACCTTACGCGTTTTTGGATCAGCCATTTTTGCGCCGGCGTGGTTCTGGTGTTACTACTACATTTGAGGAAGCTCACCTCTGCTCACCTTACATGTGAACTCTGTGCTCGATCACGGGGTTTTTTCCCTGCGCCTGAACCCTTGAGGCATTCGTTTGCTACTTGCCAGGTTGGTGGAGAAGTACAACAAATTGTGACTTGAGTTTTAGCGGAAGCCAAGGGTGGGAGACGAGGTGCACTCGTGATTTGAACAAATCGGCTCAACATCATTACGCAATAATATTAAAAGTGAATTGCCCGCATGAATATTCAATACCCAGCTTCCTTGCCACTGGCTTTTTAGTTGTCAATGTTTGCCGATTCAATTGGATGTGGGAGTGCGGGATTTGGGAGTGCGGGATTTCCCCTTTTTTAAATGTGCTGTTGCTGGGGGGCAGTTTAGCTATGCCCACGATGCATCATTTAGTTCACCTGCGAGATCGCAATTGCGAACAACTTGCGACCCAACAATTCACCTGGCAAAGAAAAAGGAAGAACGGCCGATTGAGTCATTCTTCCTGCTTGCGCGATGGTAAAAGCTTTCTGCGTTGGTTGTAGTCTTTCGTTCCAGCTCACAGCGATCGCCGCCCGCAGCGGGGAATTCTTTTGCAGATGTGGTTCTTTGCTTTGTTCCGTGAAATTCACGGCGTTTTTTTTTTCGATCACGTTGAAGAGGACGATTGAAATCAACTTGCAAATCGAAGAGTTCTCATGTGGCCAGGGAGGAATAACGGCCCGTTGTGTCAAAGTTAGACTATACGGAGTACATGGTTTTTGTTTCATGACTTGTTTTCAAAAGATGATGGTGCAATGTTTAGGGGGGTGTGCGACATGCGAGGAACAGTTCGAGATCCAGCTTTCCGGGAAGGGGCTGACGAACGAATCTTTGCGTACAAGCATCGAAGAGCTCGAGCAGTTCCCTCACCAAATGGGTTTGGCAGGAACACATTGTGTACTTGAGTAGGTAGCGCTGGGCAAGTTGCTGATGCCTGCTGACTGTTCAATGATTTTCAGGTTTGCCATGGCAACTAATCGCGTTGGTGATGTTGAATGTCAATTCGTGCCAATAAACACAGACAGACTTTGTTAATGCGCTACCAAATGACAAGGTTTGGAAGCAACATGATTTCCGTCATTTTCCAGCCGTAAGGATGTGAAGTTTATATAGATTCCAGTGGGGCAGTGGTTTGGCTTTTTTTGGGTATGGACTGCAATCAAAGATCAATGCTTGGACCTCCACTGAAAGTTCCAGCGGTTTCAGAATTTGAAGTTGGGGGGCATCATGGATTGGTATCTATCAACGGAAGTGTAGTGAAGAAACTCCGAGTTACGGGGTTTTTGACATGCAGGGCCTAGAATAGAGAACAAAACTGAGTAGAGAGTATTCTAACTCTACTCTCGCTTCGCTTCTCTGCGCTACGCTGCCCTTTCCTTCGCTACAGTGCTCTATTCGACCCTGCTTGCTACTCTAGAGTTATAGAAAGTAGCGTAGAGTTAGAACAGAGTAGGGCAAGGTACAGTGGAGTAGGCTAAGGAAGGGCGGAGAAGAAGGAGAAGAAGAGCGAGCGATTGTGGGTGGTAAGTGCAATACTATAGTTTCTGGGGGGGTTATATGTTTATATTTTAACTTAACTTATAACTTAACTTTTCATTTTTCTGAAAACTTACAAATCAGTTGCAAACTGATGTTTTTCAACGAATTTGCTTTATTTTCAAAGTTCTGTATTTTTCAATATGTTTCAGGTTTGTCGTTGTTTTTGCACATATTTTGGCACTGCTATATTCGGTGATGGCCGTTCTCATGACTTTTGTGCGCATCAGAACATTCGCTGCACCGGTGTCAATGCTGACCTCCTCCAACGTCAATTTGTGTGGCAAGCGTCGCAAACGCACCTGCAAAGTGAACCTATTGAAACTCCACTGGTTTCTGGTAAACAATGTTGAAACATGCGTGCGCTGCTGGATTGAATTTTGAAAAAAACATGTTTCAAAATTAGCGTTGTAATCTAGTTTTTCGAATTTTCAAGTCGAATTACAGGTCATAATCTAGGGTTATTTATACGGTGATGACCCATATGGATGTAAACACGATGGGTGGGCATATCGCTTCGTTCTTTCTACTTTCCGAATCTTTCAAGTTGAGCATTCAAACCACTCTTTGCAATTTACGCCGTTCTATTTTTCAATACGGTCTGTATGAATATAGTTTCGAATCAAAATACATATATACATGGTCATGACCATTCTACATGTGAATTACATCCATATTATGTACGGTTTTTTACCGTCCTAGATTTACCGTGTTTACCGTCCTATATTTACGGCCTTTACCGTCAGAATCTGTATAAATGGTTTCAACCTTTCCATTTTCATTAAAAGCAAACAATGGTTTTCCATGATAAAAATGAAACTGATTGAAAAATCTTTACCGCAAGAAATTTCAACCAAAACAACTCTCAAGATGCATCTACCAAACATTTTCACACAAAAATGCCAACAGATTTTAAAGAGAAACTTGCGCGAACAAAACAAGACCTGGAGGGAAATCTCTTCCAAATAATACCCAAAGAAAATATCTATACTTGCGGACTGGAACTTGGAATGTGCGCGCCAGGGGTTTTCAAGCTTTTGGTCTTCCTTTTTGCTGTCTGCCTTTTCCCCTTTTCCTTGAAGTTCCTAGTTTTAGCGGTCAATTTGAGCGGAAAATCCAACACTTAGAATGAGGCCCCTTAGATTTAACACTTGCAACTTTTGCTGTGTTTACTTGCTGAACAATCAGAACTTAGAATGCCGTTTCACCTGGATAAAAAGGTGCTATACGCAGGTTTACCTTTTTTTTGCAATATTTTGTTGCAACAGGTATTGATTTGAACGCTTTTCATGCTTTTGGTCGAATCTCCTTTCGCTGTCTGGTCTTTTCCTTTTAAACGTTTTATCGAAAAGTATTGATTTGAAGTGTTTTCAAGCTTTTGGTCTTCCTTTTTGCTGGCTGCCTTTTCCCCTTTTCCTTGAAGTGCCCAGTTTTAGCGGTCAATTTGAGCGGAAAATCCAAGACTTAGAATGAGGCCGCTTAGATTTAACACTTGCAACTTTTGCTGTATTTACTTGCTAAACAAAAACAACTTAGAATGCCGTTTCACCTGGAT
>OMLO01002008.1_pt1 | contig 16104 bp, 10 predicted proteins | sample 1674811 | NCBI WGS metagenome assembly OMLO01 (sample SAMN06265003, study PRJEB25207) | coral metagenome | isolation source: Coral host | place: Mexico:La Bocana,Puerto Morelos, Mexico | collected 2008-11-13 | reverse complement strand
TCAAATATCAAATATCATATCATTGATATATGTTATATATATATCATATCATATCATATGCCCACTAGCTCGTATAGAACATGTTCATATCATACAAGTCACACAAGTATCATAATAATCTTTGTGTGAATATCATATGTGCAATGTTTTCCATCAAACGTTTTGCCGCTAAGAGTGAGAAAATTGACGTGTCACCACTACCAAAGTTGATGCTGCAAGAATCTCCCCGGACAGAGTTTGTTTTTTCCATCTTGGTTGACATAGCACTCTTGTGCATAGGTCTGTCCCTGCGCACAGATGGCCTAACTCCCACAGCCTCTGCTGCGACGTAGGAATGTCTCAATGTTTCGACATACAAGAGCTAGGAACTGCAAATTGAAACCCTAGCAATTTAATTGGCATCATCATGAATCATGATGATCAGCTGCATGTTTCATACACACAACTTTTGAGAAAAACATCACTTCCCTTCTTGGAGTTGGGAAGCCTTTTGCTTCAAGGCTGCTTCGCATCCCATCTGCTTCGAGTCAAGAAGTTTCAAAGCCCTTCCTACCAAACCAAGACGAGTTTCTCCTGGCGCTAACTTACGAGTCATGACCTGTGCAAGTGTGAGGGAACCCTGCAGCCATGACACATTGGAAAGAGTCAACCGTTCTGTTTGGGGCATTTGCTTTGCATTCTTAGAGGATGCAAAGGTCTCTAAGTTTTTTGTCAAAGAAACTAACATGTTACCCAAGGTGCTACTGATCACACTCTCCTTGGGCAAAGCGTTCATCTCATTCACAAAGGAATTGATGCCATCGCAACAAGATCCGGCCTTGCCACCCATGAACAAGAACAACTTTACCTTCTCATCGTTAATCAAAGTAGAAACAGTGGTCTCATTCAACTTGTCCCCCTGAAAGACCTCCAAGAGCACGTGTTTCTTCTTGATCTCGGCAAAGATGTCGTCAAAGCCAGACTGCATGCTGTCAATTTCTCCAAACATATTCTCAAGACACATTTGCAGGGTTGCCCTGACCTTGGAGAACAACTTCGTGTAGAAATCCTTGATGTTGTCCAAGAACTCAACCTCTTCCTCAATCTTTTCCAGCATTGTGCGAAGAGACGTAGTTGCTTTTGTGATGCGAGCAAAGTATGGAAGCACGGATTGCAAGGCAACACTCTTCATGGTAGAAGAACTCTTCTGGGAGAACTCCGTATTCATCAAATCCTTGAAGGGAGCCATTCCATGAACTTTGTTGGCAGCGTCAGCAAGAAACAAGCAGCACTGGGAAACTTGTAGAAGAGCTCCTGCAAGGCAAAGAAAAGCCATGTTAATCTCCACAGACTTCTTCTCCCCCTGCATTTGAACTTGCACTTCCTTTTTCACATTCTGCCCAAAACGAACAAAGCCATTGTAGACTCCAAGCCAGTCGATCACGTCATCAACATCAGAATCTACTGACCCAACAATCTCTTGCTTGAGTGTAGTTGCCAAATCAATGTCAGCACTGAGCAATGCACCAAGAAAGCTTGGAAAGGTTCCAGCAGTCTTGCAAACCCACGCAGTGAATGCCGAAGTGATTGATCCCTTGATGGACTGCACACCTTCTGTCAACACCGGGGCAAGCTTTTCAATTGCATCGGTGGTGCCCTTGGTGTGAAGAGCAGAGTAGAGGTTGATGATCATCTCATTGATGAAGAGGCTTTCATTGGCATTGGTCACACCACTTGCTGATGACATTCTGACAAGCTTCGGCAAAGCTGCCAGCACCAATTTGCCAAGAGAGATAATGGAAGCAATGGCTGCCTCAACCTCTGTTCCAATTTGTTTGCCCAACAACTTGCTCACCTGGAACTTTGGGAAAGCCTGGAAGACGAGCAATTTGTTCAAATGCTGACAGCACAGCGCCGTTTGTTCGTCTGAGAGCCCTTCTGGTTTGGAAGTGAGAGTCAGCAAGCCACCCAAGTCCTTGAAATGGAACTCATGCTTTTGAACCACGGCTTCAAGGAAGGCATGTCGAAGCTCCTCAACACGAACATTGATGGTTTGACACATCTCCTTGCATGGTTGGGTTTCTCGAATTTTGCTAGAAGCACCATCCATAAAGGCATGTAGCTTAGTCACCATTTCACCAAACTTGCAACACTTGCCATTAAATTCCACACCATGGATTAGGAAGTGTGGTGTCTGGCCGCCTCGTGGAACAAAACGATTCAATATCCAAGCAGCGTGTCTGAAAGCCCAACTGCACAGAGGGTGCATGATAGGCATGGTATAGCGTGCTAGGGAAGACTGGACATGAACATCACTCCTGAAATGACGCTGTTTTCCCCTCAAGTTCTAAAGGGTAGGTGCCATGAAAGTAGAGACACTCCTCCTGGCCTTTGTAGCGAGATTTCTTGAGGCAGGATTCAGAGAGAAGGCATCTTATATCCCCGATCCTTCACCAACCATACATCAGGTTTGCAAGTGTGACTGCGCTTGCAGTTGCACGACTGTTTGGGATATCCCATTGGTTGGCCTAGGAGTGGTGGCTCTGATTTCTTTGCTACTTGCACTTCTGTGGAGTTGTTGCAGGCCTAGAGGAGTTGCCTCACCTTATCATGGCTCGCCGAGAAGGAAAGGTCTCGGAACTGTCACGGTGCCTTCCTGGTGACCGTCTTGCAGTTTGGTATAGTGATGATTCTATGTACCATGAGAGGATATTGATATGGAGGGGAAAGAGCAGTGAGGGTTCATGGTATATATTGACACCTGATTTAGATCTTTATGAGGAATCATACGACGACCCAAGTGATGGGCCTCACCATTTCAAGATCAAGGGCATAGATTTCAAGTACTATTCGAGGCTACCTTCGGCCATTTATCGTTTTTCAGAAGACCTCTCGGCAGATGATATGAAGAAGTACATTATTCAGGCTTTGGATGAGATGAGTCTGAAAGAGTTTGGACCCGGAGAGTGGTTGCCGTCCTATGTCAAGGTGGGAGGAAAGGAAGTGAGCACCTCTGGACTCTTAGGCAACCGCGTAGTCACAAGGAGACTGGTTAGAGGTGGAGGTCAAGTGGAGCATCCTCAAGGTCCCATGGTGCTGGTGGAAAGCCTGGACTCGTCAGTGAAAGAACTGGTTGTGGCCATTGGGCCGGCTCCGGATAGCCACGTTTGGATGCATTTCCCGGCCAAGCATGAGGATGGCTTGGCCAAGGAGGTGGTTGTGAGCAAAGGACGGGGTGTCAGAACTGGCGAGGAACAGGGGCTCTACTGGGAGAATGGAAGATGGCTGCATCTGCAGCTGGTTAAAATTGAGGAGGCTCCTGAGTTGATGGAGCGCTACAGCCGTGGGTTGGATCATGACCTTGCCGCTCGTTTGGGTCTCCCAAGTCACGATGATGTGAGGGCAAAGGAGGAAGAAGCTAAGGAGAAGGGAGAGGCTGAGCCTGAAAACCCTGATGCTCGGGTTTTAGAGGTTGACTATGATGCGCAAGGTGAAAGATACAAAGAATGGCGCCAGGTGGCTTTGGAAGCAAAGGAGTACACCTTCCAGGATTGGCCTTTGGATGGTCCCTTGACAACCGGCCATCTTATCAAACACTTTTCAAAGTTCGGAGGGGATCCAAAGAGATGGTTAGCTGATTGGATGAGGAGCAAACAGATCCATGAGAACGACCGCATCAGCTTCGAGATGAAGGTGCTCATCGAAAGCCTCTACCTGGCGGGCACTTACGATCAATTGAACGTGAGTTGCTTGGCCAGTGTAGAAGTGATTTCTCGACGAGTCCAAGCAGTGGTGGATGCATACTCGGTTGGCCCAATTCCAGATTGGGGAGCAGCCAAAGTGATGACGCTTTACAGGTCACCCGAAGATGCTATCTCACCCCAATTACGGTCATGGGCCGCATGGAAAAACAAAGAGGAGCTGGAGCTTTTTCAATCCCGTGCCAAGTACCGAGAAGGTCGCAAAGGATTAGTGGTGGAAGAGGCTTCCGCTTCAGCAGTTGCAGATGGTTCGTTACCTGGACCCGCAAAGGCCAAGGCCAAAGCCAAGAAAGGCGGTCGCAAGGGCCTAGAGAATCTTTCTTGAGCTTAGATGAGTGCTGGACGTGGTGCCCCTGGAGCCACGTACTTTGGCCATCAGTCCAGGGATGCTAGGTCCTGGCCTAGCAGGGAATCTCGAGACATATTCCCACTTCCTTTGCCGCCCAAGGTGATAAAGGAGAAACACCTGAGCAGAAGACCTGCCCAAAGACTTGCACGGATCATCCAAGAGGTGGAGAAGGTGAGAGATGCCGTTCGAGGACTCAATTGGATGGCAGGCCACCCAACGGATGAGAATTCAACAGATTTTCACCCTGACCCTTTACAGAATGAGGTGATTGGTCGGGCTCGTTATCTTTCATCCCTCACTCAGTCGACTGGTGATTTGGATGGAGTTCCCACACCGGAGGCAGCCCTTAAGGCGTTGCTCCAAGGCAGATCAGAATATGGTTCTGAGCTGCCAACTACGTTAGCAGCCTGCGCACTCGAGCGCATCTCTCTTCCGACTTCATTGGTGGGTTCCCCGCCAGCCGAAGAGTTATTGGATGAGGATGCCCGTCGATACTTGCAGTGCCCAGAGCAAATGCTACGAGGCGAGGAGGAGATTGAGGCCTCCTTGTTTCAACCCTATTGGGATCCTCTCCTTCGCAATGACCCACGTGTTTACAAGAGATTCATCCGCAAGTTACATCAAGCAGATTATCTTGTTTACACACAGAAGCCAAAATGCATGGTAGGAGTGTTTTTTGTGAAGAAGAGTGATGGAAAAAAGATACGCATGATTATTGATGCAAGAGGAGCCAACATGAGATTTCGTGAACCCCCTGGCGTGCACCTTTTGACTTCAGATGGTTTTTCACGAGTAGAAGTTACCCCTCCAAAAGGGCTCTCACCGGGCAGTGAGGAATATGATGCTTATATGAGAGAGTGGAAGGTTCATGTTGGCCTTAGTGATGTCAAGGATTGCTTCCACCGACTTCGCCAACCAAAATGGCTTTCAGAGTTTTTCTGCCTCGATAGTATTCCAGCATCATGGGTTGGTTTAGAAGGTACAACTTTGGATGGAGTATTACTTCAACCCGACTCCCTTATATATCCTGCCCCGGGTTCTCTATGTATGGGCTTTACATGGTCTTTATTTTTTGCACAGAGGATCAGTGAGAAGCTTATGAGTGAGGTTAGCATCTTGAAGAACTCATTTTTGGCTTTTGATAGAGGAGAATCTATGCAGTTTGATACAACCAGCAAGGAGAAGGCTAGTATACATCATTATGTATATGTCGACAATCTCGGTATCCTTAGTACAGATGAGATACAAGTAGAAGAAGGTTTGAGGGAAGTAAAGGACAAATTTGAATCCAGAAACCTTCAACTACACCCCGGCGAGGTGCGAAGTGGCGCAATGAAAGCTCTCGGTTGTGAGCTTAGGGGTGACTTGATGGCATCCCGGATCACCATTGAGCGATACCACAAACTTAGACAGGCCATCACAGGGGTCTTGAGGAGGAAGAGAGTGTCGGGTAGGCTTCTTGAGGTGGTGGTGGGACATGCAACTTTTGCAGGACTCACCAACAGAGCCTTATTGAGTGTCTTCCACACTACTTATAGATATATTAGGACCCACTATGATTACCCGTCTTCTTTATGGATGAGTGTGAAAGAGGAGTTGCAGGCATTTAGGAATCTCATGATCTATTTACATGCTGACTGGACTCGACCTTGGAACACCTATGTCACAGCTTCAGATGCCTCTTTAACAGGGTACGGTATAGTATCTTCAGTTTGGGATAGCTCAGAAGTATCAATGGTTGGACGTTGTTTAGAGCGAGGACGATTCAGAAAGAGAGGATCACACTCTGCCCGTGACTCTGCCCTCACAGCTGCGGGTTTTGTCCGCGATGAGGTCGCACGTGAGTGGCGAGCAGGTGTCTTGGAGGCGAACGAGTTCCTCACTCTTAGTGGTTGGGAGCTCAATCATGACTTCCTTGAGGTTCCGGGTTATCTGCTGCATAAAGATCGCTGGACCCCCCGGTTGTGGGGAACGTGGAATCATGAGTCGGGCATTTTGGAGTTGGAAAGTAGGGCCTTAGTTAGAAGTCTTCGTCGAATAGCTATGAGTATATTTGGACATGATATTAGACAGCTATGCCTTACAGACAACATGAGTGTGTGCTTGGCTTTTGATAGGTCTAGGTCAAAGAATTATTTCATGTTGAAGCAGATACGATTGTTCAACGCATACTGCCTATCTCGCAACATATCTTGCACCATCCGCTGGATACCTTCTGAACTCAACAGTGCAGACGAGCCCAGTAGGATCGCGACGGATGACTCCAAGTCATTGACTCATGCCGTCCCCCTCCAAAGGGCCAAGGAGGGAACCCTTCTTGAGGCCACCACTTCAAAGGAGCCGCAGCTCAGCCCCAAAGACCAAAGTGGTTCCCAAGCAAGAGTCCGCTCCCAGCTCAAGCCAACACAGACTTCCCCTGTTGAGAAAACAGTCACTTTTGAAGAACCTCAGGACGCCTCAGAGGAAGCAGGTGTTCAGTTTGCTGGGAGTGAAGTTAGACCCACCAGAGGCCAGAGGACAGAAGCGCAGACGGAGTCCAAGCCCTTCACAGACAACCAGTTCCACCCACAGCTCGACCGCAAAGAAAGCAAAAGCCAAGGTACTTCACCGCCGGAAGAAGCGGAGAGCCAAGGCGGTGGTAGATCATGCCTTGGAGGTGAGCCCCTCTTCGTCACTGAGCTTCTTGGAGGATCAGGCAGTGAAGGCGGCTACCAGCAAGCAGTACCAGGCGGAGCTCAAAGCCTTTTTGGACTTTGCAGTAGCTCGTGGAATGCCTTTGGATGTGAAGAAGGCCACGGACACAGAAGTCGACAACCTGATGGTGGATTACATGAATCAAATGTACCTAGAAGGATATCAGAGCTACAAGGCGGACAGGATGATAGCAGCATTTCTCCACGAGTACCCGAACTATGGCAGGAATGGTGGGGCAAAGATACCGAGAACCTGGCGGTGCATCAAAGGCTTCAGGAAGCTTACACCAGGCCGGAGCCGGGTGGGTTATCCTTTTGCCGTTTGGGCTGCCTATGCTGTCGAGATGAAGAAACTGGAAAAGCTTCGCATGTCGATCTTTCTTCTCCTTTCGGTGTCTACCTACGCCAGACCGTCAGAGCTGCTGAGGGCCCGGGTGTTTTCCTTGGTGAGACCCGGTCACAACATCAGCAAAGGATGGAGCCTGCTACTTTCTCCCGAAGAAGGTCCCAGCCGAACCAAGACCGGCGAGTTCGACACCAGTCTTTTGATCGACTCGCCGTACCTCCTGGGCTGGATCGAGAAATTCTTCGAATGCCTCAAGATGGCACATCCGGAGGAGAGGCTGTGGGACTTCGACTACGAGGAGTATCAGAGGACCTTCCAGCTCATCGGAAAGATGTTGGGGATGCAAGCTACTCCTTATCAGACCCGACACAGCGGGCCATCAATCGACAGAGCAAGAAACTACAGATCTCAGCAAGAAGTGCAAAAGAGGGGTCAATGGAAGGCAGCCAAAAGTGTCATGCGTTACGAGAAAAGCGCAAGACTGGCAGCAACCTGGGACTCCCTACCAACACAAGTCCAAGAGTACGCAAAAGCTTGCGAGGCCGAGCTTGGGGAGATTCTTTTAGGACAAGTCCCAGCACCAAAGTTCGCCGGCGTGGACCTCAAGGAGGCTATGTGATGGATTTGTTTGCAGGTGAAGCAGGTGTTTCTCGGGCCTGTGAGGCTTTGGGTTTCAGAGCCAAATTTTGGGACTTGAGATACGGAGTATCACATGATCTTACAAAGAAATCGACTTTGCGGAAGATACGATCGGAGATCAAAAGGGGCCGAGTCTTAGCCTGTATGCTTGCACCAGTTTGCACCAGCTTTTCAGTGGCAAGAGACCGTACCAAGGTTATCAGGAATCGTGATTATCCCTGGGGCATTCCGTTCAAGTATTTATCCGAGAAGGAACAAAACAGCATCGTCACTGGAAACAAGTGTTTTCAAGCATGTATAAAGATCATGAGATGGTTAGATGAGGCACACGTGCCTTATATATTGGAGAATCCAAGCTCCAGCAAGGCCTGGTACCTTCCACCTATACTTCGCCACCTAAAACATCCACACGTAAACTTCGTCAAGTGTTGTTTCTGTCAATTTGGGACGATATGGAAAAAACCGACATCATTCCTGACTGGCAATATTAACATTTCTGAGCTGCATCGGCTGACTAAGGTCTGCTGTGGACGTGGAACCTGCGACAGGACAGGCAAACCACACTTTTTGTTGACAGGGAGCCGCAGAGACGGCGTACCCTGGACCAAGGTGGCGGAGCCCTATCCTCATAAGTTATGTGCGGCCCTTGCACACACATTAACTTCATACCTCCACACGTATTCTACTCGATACTTCCTTTGATTATTTCAACTCATTTCCTTTGATTATGTCAACTTCCCTCTCTGGTCGCTTTGGGCAGATTCGGGGTATTTTGGCTTGAGGATATTCATCTCTCTTATTTGAGTCAGCTGCCTATCATTGGATATACATTTATTTTCATAGAAGGAGGCTGATATTTGAAGAAGGATGGATGAGAAGAGTTTTCACTGAAAGAAGGTTGTAGGATTCCGAAACCAATCCAGCCATACACCGGCAGGATAGGTATAGCATGCTGCAGAATCAAGCTGAGATGTTCAGAAAGAAAATCAAGTTTGGAGATCTCCCACATTGAGTGAGAAGCTGCTTGAAACAAGAACCCAGGCAGAGCTGAAAACTACCACTGTGTTCCTGCGAGCCTAGTGATCTAGTGAATCTAGTGCCAGCAAATTATGACTTCTGCTCACAGCACCCCTTTTTCGCGGTCAATTGTCTCGAAAACGGTAGCGCAGTCTAGTGCACCACAGTTTCGTGTCTCAGCTGGGAGGGGTGCACCAGCCAGGCCTCAACCATCCCAAAATTGACATTGCAGTAGCTCCATCAAAGGAAGATGCAAAGGTCCTCAAGGAGTAAGCTAGCTTTCAAATGTGGCTTTGTGAAATGCAGTTTCTGCCAGTTTTGCATCAATTCATGTGCATCGGCATGGTCCTAAAAACCTGGAAGCCGCTCCGCATGGTCGAAGAGGTGAGCCTGGAATTGGAAGCTCCGTTGGTATGAAGCAGTCTTCGTACCGACTGACTGACCAGAGATGAACTTCGAATGATGCCTGCCTGCTGGCAAGAGCACAGGCCAGCGCCTATGGGTGAGACAGAAAATGTCAATACGTGGCACATGTGACGGAAACAGAATGGGAAGTACTCCTTCAACAGGGCTCCTAGAGCCAATCATGAACAATGGAATGACGATTGGTCCATCTTATTCAACTCTTGTGCTGGCCAAATGAAGTATTGCAAAGTGCAGCACTAGCAGTTGGCCCTGGGTCAATTTGTCTTACTTCCAATCCAAGGATGAAGCTGACCTGTTTTGGAGATGTTTCGCATATCCGGCACATGATTGTCACATCATACAAGAATCACAGCGATGCATGTTTGTGACAGCCCACAGCTTTTTTTTAAATGCCAGCTGCAGCGCAATGAGGTGCAAGAATGGGGTCCCTCATATCTGTCATGCTTGCAGAACTTGGACCTGACCTTTGGCGTAAAGGCGGATTCCAACATGGCGTAGTCATTTGAAGATTCACGATCTAGCGCGCCAGTCGAAACGTTGCCGCATTGCTGCATCAAGCTTTACGTCCAGAAAGGTGGAGGCCCAAAGGGGTCGCCAACAATTGTAAAAACAATGCGTTGATGAGTTCTGGGAGAAAACTTAGAAGCTTTTGTATCAACATGCTGCTGCCCTTGTGGAACAAGTGACATTCCTGCCATGTTGATTGCGGAGCAGGGCTTGCGATCCTTGCCAAGGAGCACTGCAGGAGAATGTGGCGAAGGGAAAATATCTGCTGCTGCTGCCTCTTGGTGCTGAATATTTATTGAATAGATATTGAATGTTTGAATTAAAGAGGTGAATCATTTGAGCAGGGAATCAAATCTCTGATCTCTGAACATTGAGATGGTTCCATTTATTCTATGTAGATGTGTCGAATTAAATCTTTGCAGAATTAAGATTGATAATGCTACAGTATGTGGAATCAGATTTGGATGATTTCAACATGTAACTTCCAGATTGTTTTCTTTGTTTTTCCTTCTTGAGAACATGCACCCATGGGTGTTTTTCGATGAATTTCATGAGGTTTCGATGTTGGTTTTGCTTCCCATAGCCATTTGGGGTCTGTGGTATTTCAATGTATTTCATGTGGTTTGTTTTTTGTTTGGCTCTTTGGCTATGAATGTGCAGATCTTGATGATGTGTTGGAATGTAGCTGTTAAAGTACTCCGAAGAATCTGAAGAAAGTAGCTGTATATGAAGACTGCTAGCGCTCGCGACCATCACCAGTAAAATTCAGACACAACGACGGGATTGAACAGACTGATTCGATGAAGAATCAGAATCAAAGAATCAATATTCTTGCTCGGTCATACTGTTGCTTGTTAATGTCAGTGCATTATAGTGCATTTGTAGAGTTGTGGTATAGAATGGTTCTCCATTTCTGTCACTTTTTTCTCCGCTTTCCAGTTTCTTTCCCTGCCATGTCGCTCTTCCAAGCTGGCAGTTCTGATCGTATGAAGTTGTTCACAGAGTGCGCCATGATCAGTCGGATCTTGGTTTCACGCCTCTTTGCAGGTCGTTTTCCGTTCAGCCATGAAGAGCAGTCGCAATCTGTGATGATGGTCGGCACTCCAATTGTGAGTCTAGGTCCGTTGCTGAGAACATCTAGATGTTTTGGTGGCAAAGTGCACAAGTGCGAAACATTAAATTACTTGCCACACTTTGCTGAAAAGTCGTGCAAATATCTCCACCCACAGCTGCCATTGTGAATTTCCCATAGAAATAAATGCCACAAAGAATTCCCCTCACTTTACAATAGTCCAAGCGTTGCCCGAAAATATAAGATAATTTTGGCACGGGCTATTGAAAGTGGTTAATTCCACAGCTTCCTTCCGGTGCACACCAGCCTTTCTCGAGCTATGTGGATGCGGTTGCAAAACACACTGCTGGACATGCAGAAATACTTTCTGTGCATTCCATTTGGAATTTGGAATCCCACCGCTTTCACTGTGGCCTCATTTTGCAATAGTCAACGCCCTGTGCAAGAGAAAATGGAGGTGTCGAAAAACTCAGGTAGTGTAGCTTCAGGTGAGGAGGAACATCAGTCAAACGTGTTTTTGCCCAATGCTCGGTCTTCCAGAGGACACCTGAGAACTTCTACAATGACATTGCCTGGATTGTAGACATTGATTGATGGCATCAACATATGTGCCCTTTTTCGGGCGTTGGCAAAAAGGTTTCAATTTTGAATCTCCAGTCTTTCATTGTTTCCAAAAGAATCATCGTTCCTCGGATGCTGCCATGATTTTAGACTTGGCCCATCAGTAAGCAATTGTTTGACCGCAGTTACACTGCCAAATTCTGTCGAAAATAAGATGATTTTGGCACAGCTGAAAAGTAATGCCCAAGGAGCTCATTCTGCAGCTGTCGCTTCTCCATGAAATTTCTCAGACAAGGGCCTGCAACCAATTTCCAGCTATTCTACAACAATAGGCAAAGCATTGTCCCTGTGCCAAAGAAACACTCGGTTGTGTAGCTTTAAGTGAAGGACCGTTAGTTAGTCATATGAGTGTGTGTTCGGTTTCATCCCTTGTGCTTCGTATGTCCAAATTCGTGGAGGCAAAATAAACAGATGGAATCGTGGCACTTCAGGGGCAAACCTCCTCTTCCCTGTGGCGAAAGATTGTACATTGAAGACGGGCTGCATGTTGAAATTCTGAATCCTCATTTCCCTGCCACGGCAAATGGCTCATTCCGCAGCTGTCGGTGCTCCATGAAATTGCTCAGACATGGGCCAGCAATAAATTTTTAGCTTACTCTACGACGCATGTTGAAATTCTGAATCTTATCTCCTTGTGCCAAACAAAATCGAGTCTTTGGTTTCATCCTGCCTTCCCACCTTTTGGTATTGGCTTTAGTGAATCCGTGGCCCGCAACCCCACTAGGCATGTTTCCAGTCTCGCTTGAGAGAGACATTTGTGCGAAAAGTGCCAGTAAGGAGTATCATAGGCAAAGCATTCTTCATGTGCCAACAACATCGAGGAGGTACGTTCAAAGTCACGTTCTGAGGGCCTTAAGGTAAGGACACGTTAGTTGCAAATGGTCTTCGCTTTGCTCATAGGAAGCTGTCTCATTTGAGGTGCTAGCTGCCTTAGCTCCAAAGGGTCCAGGATGCCTGGCCCTCCCAGACCATACCTGGACATGTCTAGAATGCCATTGCATCCAATGCAGGTGCTCGACCCTTTTGGGCCGAACCTCGTTCTCAGAAGTTCATCCAGCAAGATAATATCTGCACGAAATGAAGCCTCCAAAAGCATCCAAAAGCTGTGTGCCAAAGGTAAAGAATATCATGCACAAAATGAACACACCTCAAAAATTCGAAAGTGAAAAGCAGCTCAGAACGATGACCAAAACGATGACCGAACGATGACCATTTTTCTTAGTTTCTGCCACAGAGAGCGCTAAAATGTTTCCCTTGTTGGTAAGAAACTATTCCTTTTTCATTGCTGCTGCTGCTTTTTCTTCTGCTGCTGCTTGTTGTGCTATTTCTGCTACTGCTTCTTTTCAATCACTTGCTCATTTCATGTCCACTAACACCAAACCCTCAGGAACGATAGGGGACACGCAAAAAACAATGACATTTCAGCCACGTGCTTTTGCGGATACAATAGGTTTATTCCGTTGCGCATTTGGCAATCAGAGCGAAGTTGGGTGATGAGCCACTGAGCCACTTTTTGCAGGGGCGCACAGGATCAAGGACCTTGTGCGAGCCCAGAAGCAGATCTTGGAGCAGGCACTATTAAGGGGGTCTAGTTTTTGCCATTGCTCAGGTGGCATTCCTTGCAAAGATGTGATTTCAATTTATCTTTGATAAACCCCAAGTCCATTGATTTCTTCTATTGGACCTGTTCAGCCAAATCGTTCACTTCAGTCACAATTGGAATTATAATGTCCCCACAATGAAAAAATGATTCTACCAATTGGCATCGCTGTCTAAGATTTTTGGACGTGGCCCAAATCCATGATTTGGAGAAATCAATTGAAATTTGGACACTCGATGTGAAGGCAAGGATTTTTTGAAATGCCACAAAAAATGTTTTTGTTTCCCTAGTGCAAAAGCTCCAATTATCAGCGCAGGCATACGGAAACGTTTGCTGATTAGAAAGTTTCACAAAAAGTTCGTACTAAGCCCAACATGGCAATTACGCTCATTCCATCCCCCTCCGCCACACCTGTGGTGCTGGGAGTTGCGGGTCCCAAAGAAGAATTATGTTGCGGATGTCTTACAAGTACCTGTACTGATTTAACCAAAGAGTACAAGTCCATGATGGGACGCCCATCTTCTGAAGGATAATGCTCAATGGTAATCTGGGAAAAGTATGAAAAGCCTCAAATAAATCAAGAGAAAAACCGCAAAGATGTGTATCATTTACTAATGTCTCTTCAATTGCCAGTTTTTGTAGAAATGCTAAGTCCTTTACCCCACGACGACCCCCTGAGACTGGCAAAGGCACGACTGAACTCAGATGATTGCCAATCTGATCAGCAAGCACTTTACTGGCTAAACGATAAAGACAACTTAAGATGGTGATAGGACGAACATGGTTCATTGATTCCGGCTGTGGCCGCTTGGCAAAAACACAGTAACATCCCCCCAGATTTGATCGCACAGTGCCATTCTTTTCCCACCAATCTCCAATCTCAAATCTTTCGGAGATGTTTTTCAGTAAGGAGAATCCCTGTATAAATCTCTGTAAAAACACAAAATAGCACACTTGATATTGTTTGCGCAGAATTCATATTATATAGACAAAAGGCAGGGGCATGACAGACAGCGTTTTATGTGAATTGGTGCCAATAGAAATTGCGGCGATTTGGCAGTGACAATAGCCACTGTCAAGGGAGAAGCCATGTCCAACTGGATGTGCGACAAATTCAAACTGTCCCAGCACAGTGGAAGGGACCAGCTGCTTGAATTGCAAGCCAGCCAGTCGCATAAACAAGATACCAAGCTAGAAAAGGATCAGGCCTCACTATACCCACACCGCACACAGAGTCAGAAACATTCAATGATTTCTTGCTTTTCAGATGTCCCTTCCTGTCAATCATTATTTTGGATCCCCCTAGGAATTTTCACCAAAGAATGGGGGTAATTTTTCATATGCCCTTGAAAGCATCTACCAGCTAAAATTCTATGGGAGCGGGTTTTGGCGTTTGACGTTCGTTTGTGTGAATCCATGATTCTGTAGTGAGGGGTCTGTTAAAAAAACAAAATTTCGACATTCTTTTTTGATTCTACAGACTGATAAAGGGCCAGGCTTCCTTTCCTATAGAATACGGGTTGTGAGAACATCTGAGAACGATTGTTTTTAAAAAATGAGGTTTGCAGATATTCAAGGATCACAGATTTCTCCCAATACCGTTGAATTTCAAACAGCTAACACTATAGAATCAAAAAATCAGCATAGTCATTGATCAAATCAAATAGTCAGGATCAAATCCTGTTCACTTTTTGATTTTTTGAACAAGAAAGAAATTCCACCGAGGCCCGGCCCGGAATTACACAGGATTTGGGGCTGCAGTTTCCACACCCATAACAAACACGTGTCTCCTTACCCTATTAGTGCTAGGAACGTAAGGGGTGCTTTCCAAAAGGGACGCTTTATGGTAACCCCGAGGGTCCTGGTACTTAAAGGTGGTTCTTAGAGGCTTATATTTTTTGGACAAAACAAACTCATAAACGCAACTAATACAGTGCAAAGAGTCTCAGTTTTCAGAACGAAACCCTTGTTCCAACGTTGGTCTATTTCAGGTTGATTTCACGATGTCGACAGACGACTAACGCTCCTCCACAGCTTTGCAGCCATAAGGCACATTTGGCCCGGTGACAAACGGTGACGCAACCTAAGAAGGAACGACGCATGTGGGGTCCATGGCGCATGGTTGGCATTCATCCTGCATTTTGAAGATGCCAAATGATTCTAAATGGCCTGTTAGCGACATTGATTTAATCGACCCGATTTTGATTGACACAGTCCACGGGATCAAAACACATCAAAGCATATCAAAGCCCCATGTTTCACGAGATTTCAACAAATCTGACCCGTCACCTTTCGCCATTTGCCATGGCGCTTTGCATGCCACGGCCAGAGCTTCGTCTCCTTGCCTTGCGCTTGTTGGCTTTGCACTTCGTTTGCACGTTGATTCGTTGATTTGTTTCATGAGATTCACATCCCAAGATCCCAACATCACGTTGCTGATTCCTTGGCAGTTCCAAGGAGCCACTTCACTTTCGCCCTATTTCTGCTGGTGGTGTCTTGCCACGAAATCTAACTTTGCAAGATTCCTGTTTTTGAGAAATCTGGTTGAAGGTTCGTCAGCTTCAGAGACGGTGCTGCTTTGAATGCCACAAAGTTTGAGGAAAGCACTGAACCATCAAGTCGGGTTTCTTGATGTTTGCCTCAGACAGGTGACAAGTTTCGAAGCAACATGAACCGAGGTTCTTTTCTTCCGTTTGTGGGAAGGAAATGATTTGGTCCAATGTGGACGACAATATCCTTTTGTACCTTCCAAATGTATTTGTGGCGGCACTTTGCCGTACATTTGCTGGATATCCGAAAGTTGCTTGACATCGAGACTTTGGAGATTGGGTCTAAGACTCTGAGACTTCAAAGGGGCCTTGCTTTGGAGCTGTCGACAAGTCATCACGAGTTCACCTTTCATGGTTTGCGCACAAAATCCTTCTTTTCCAAGGCTTCAATGCATTCTATTTGGGCCCGGGAATGAGTCCACGAATGATTGGACAAACGTTTCCTGGACAGAAAGGCATCAAAGTGTGAGTCCAATGTTTCCCATGATGGTTCCTTCACAGATGCGAAATTTGACCCCTTGGACGACTTCGATGGCTTAGTCTCA
>OMLO01002007.1_pt1 | contig 16105 bp, 15 predicted proteins | sample 1674811 | NCBI WGS metagenome assembly OMLO01 (sample SAMN06265003, study PRJEB25207) | coral metagenome | isolation source: Coral host | place: Mexico:La Bocana,Puerto Morelos, Mexico | collected 2008-11-13 | reverse complement strand
TGAGGCATCTGCAATTTCCTCATCTTCAAACACAGCAATTGATTCACCAGTCACTGCAGAAAGCACTTCTAGCATGGTACTGAAGGAAGGCACCTAAAATCAAAAAGCCTAAATATGACTGTATTTTGTTGAAATGATCTTGAACCAAAAATTGCTTGAGCCATGATGTATTTTCATCAATTGGCTCACCAAACAAGATGTTGCATGCTTGGAAGCTTCTTTTGAGGCCAGAACAAGTGGTGGTAGCTGCATGTGGTCATGAACATCCTGACACACAAAAACAATGTCCAGCTATTCAACGATAGACGCCTTTCTGGGAGCAAAATGACTGGGAACCTCAAAACACAGAAATAGTAAAGAGGCATGACTGCACACCATTTCTTGGCAACTCAAAACTCAAAACATTGAAACGGAGCAAACATGGAACTATGTAGCAAACATAATAGTAAATCTATATTAGTACCTGGAGATCCAATCGTATCTAAAAAAAGTACCCCCCCCCCCTTTCGTACCGCAACTTCATCAAACGACTGGAAATCTTGAAAAACACATGTTTCGTACAAAAATCTTGAGCTCGTACACTTTTTGGAAATCGTCCACTTTTTAAGGGATCCTCTTGGCACTTAGCAGCCATTTTGGCTAAGTGTCAGTACGGGTGGCCTGATTTGCATCAGTTTGCCTTCCTAGTGCGCCCTGATTGGGATAGAGTGTATGGGTTGTGGGTTTTCTGGTGTAGGTTTGTTTTATCTAATTGATCCAAAAACACGATGGACTTCACTTGGTTTTGGATGATCTGGAGATCTCTGCTTTTCCATCCCTATGCCTATGATCATCAAATAAGCATCATACATACAGTAGATCATTCTGTATGTGGTGGTGATGGTGAATATGTACTTATTTCGATGTACGTATCAGTGCACGCAGGTACTGCAAGTACTCAACATCCTGTAGGTGAAGGCCTGGCCAACAGTCACTCCCGACAAGCACTTTCAAGGAAGCAAAGGTCAGCAATGTTTGGGGTGGACAGGAGTTGACATGAGTAGCCGCTCGTATTAGTGATCATTGGCTTAAGGGTAGTTGGTAGATTTGTTTAGATCTTTGGACGCCATGTCCAATGAATCTTTAGAGGAAGAAGGTTCCAAGTGCCCGGTGATAAGGGCCTGGATGGATATGCCAGGGGTTGTTTCCCGGGCATCGGAAGGGAAACTTGCGGAAGTGGGAAAGGAAGGACTTTGTCGTGATGCTGTTTCCAACAATGTTGACGTTTTGGAGCCCATCATCAAAGAGTTTGGCAGCCTAGCTCAATTAAAGATAATCAACGCAGTAGAGCTTTAATCAGCTAAATCACCTATGTGGATCCTCTCATGGTATATCTATAACATCGGCTGTTCAATAGTTACGGCAAACATGCTCATCATACAAGGTTTATTGTTGATTGAATTCAGTAATATGTTACTTATTCCTTGACATTCCCTTAGGTACACGTCCCAGCATCAACCAAATGATCGATGTGGTGGGTCGGTTCCTCTTTCTATGCCGCCCCCGTGGCAAAAAACTCCCATCCAGTAGCTGGACAGCAAGCACTTGGAGTATCTAAAAGTTGGGTATGACACAATCCATATCCTGATGAATGCACCAAAGATCAAACATTCATTTGCAAGTAGTCGCTACCAAAAAATGATGACACATACAAATACCACACAAATACTGACATGTTCACACACACACACAACGGTGGCCCAGGTGATGCCATCAAAACGGAGGCATGGGCGCTCCGGAGGTTGGTGAGCATATTTGCCCAGGTGGCTAGGAGACCACATGTGCCAAGAGATGCCCAAATGAGGAAACTTTTTGTGTGTATCGGCATTGATGTGGACCGAGCTTCGAATAGCCAAGGACCCTCCTATGATAATACATTTGCAAACGTGTATTCATCATTCTTTGCATTTTTTCAAGTGCTTTGTTGAAACCCTGAAACATTGACATTATACATTCTAATGATAGAATCCTGAAATTCTCCATAGGACTTCCTGATGCTGGGGATGATGATCATCAAGGGGACCCTGATGAGCTCGAAGAAGCTTGTGAATCTGATGTGGAAACTGATGATGAAGAAGTTGCCCCCACTGAGGTTGACAAGGACATACCATTTAGATGTACTTGTATTTTTCCAAGATCAAGTGTTACCACTGTGTTTGTTTGTCTTTTCCTTTTCTGGAATTTTGCATGCAACATACACTAGTCCAAAGTGGGTTGTTCTAAGATTTGTTTACCATCTCTAGGAGGAAGGAGTTGCTGAAGAAGTTCCTACACCCGAAGTTCCTATACCCAAAACCAGTGGCAGCCCCCAAGTCGCATTATTTCGAGCGATCCCAACTTCCTGCCTTCCAGTCTGACCACTGCCAACTCATCCCAGGCTTTGAGAAGACATCTCCACCGATTTGTACTCCATCACCTCGCAGTCGCTCGGTTGGGATGTTGGTGCCAAATGCAGTGGACAGGGATTCCAGTGAGTACAAATGAAATTGTCTGTGTGCATACTGTGTGTGATAAAGTCCTATGTTTTGGAAATCGCGTGTTGTGTTTTGTTTTCCCCAACTATTTTTTACATCCTAGGCACCGTGTCATCAAAGTCGACTGGATCAAAGCTTTGTTATCCGGTGAAGTGTGGGTGGATTTGCACAACGTGCAAATTTGTGCACAAAAGCAAGGACGGGATCCTTGCACGGCCGTGCATTGCAGAAACACATACATGTGTACAATCACCTTTGATGTGCAACAATTGTTTTACATTGGCTGATGACATGTCTACATTGAAGTCCACTGAGTGTCGAAAATTTCTTGACTTCAGCAATGTAGAAACAACAGAGGTTGCACACCCCACACCACCCACTGAAGAGAAGGTTGTTCCAGGTAAGGTGGAGACAAGTTTAAAGATTAAGTCTGAGATCGAGGGCGCCTTAAGGGAACTTAAGCGTTTGCGGCTACTCCAAGAGATGAAAGCGGAGCGGGAACGTTTGGCTGACTTGATTGCCAAGAGACGGAAGTCAACTTGCGACTTATCTAAATGGGAAACCATCTAAACACAAGATGTTATCACATATTACCAATATGATACTTGATATTCGAGAGGATTTTAGGCATAAGATGGATATGGGGCGGTTTGTCAAACGGGTATCTCAGGCACTGATGCCTTGGACACCTTACCGTTGTGTCCCGAAGAGTCTGAGCACTGGGCAGCATGTGAGGCCCTTGCACCAACCATATCATCTATGTAGTTTCATATGGGGTACAGCCGGTACAGCGCTGTAAAGTTGAAGCTAGTATGCATGTGTTGATGTTTGAGTGAGCATTCTGAATATGCATCCATTTGTTTACCTGCGTAGGCGGAGAAGACTTCTCCACCATCAATGTTGAGCAAGCCAAAGCCTCTATCTAAAGAACAAAAGATGGAGACACCAACACTAGAACTTGGACAAACAACACCAACAAAGGTTGAGGTGATTGAGGCAGGTAATGCAAATCAAGGTTCAAAGCACGAACAAGCTGCAAAGGTTGAGGTACAAAGCACCGAGGTTGTCAAACCTGACAATCCTGACAAGACTTCAGCAGCAAAGGAGGCAGCAGCACAGGACATTGTGAAGAGTGTGAAAAGCTTATCACCAGCTGAGCATCTGAAGGCTTTAGGTAAAACTGCAAAACCAAAGGGTCGCCCGGCCAAGAAGGCCAAGGCCAAAGCAGCACCAAAAGCAAAATCAAAGGCCAAGAAATCCAAGGAGCAAAACAAGGTGAACACATCTCGCCACAAGAGAAAGGTTGAAGAGGAACCTGAAGTAGACGAGGATCAAGAAGCTGAGGAGGAGGAAGAGGCAGTACATGATCCCGAAGTAGAGGTCACTGATTCAGGAGCCAGCTCAAGCAAAGCACCAAAGGAAACAAAACGTGGGAAAGCAGCAGCTAAGTCTAAGAGCAAAGCTGTAAAGGCGAAGGGTTCAAAGGCAAAGGTTGCGGAGGCAGAATCCAAGAAAGGCCCAGCATCTACCAACAAGACCAAGAAGGAGAAGAGCACGGATTCCAAACAAGAGGATTGCAAGAAAGGCAAAAGAGCTAACGCTAATAGCAGCAAGGGATCAAAGGACAAGGAAGAATGCAGCAGGAGCAAAAAACAACCAAAGACTGACAAGACCGCACCTGCAAAGCCTGAGCTCACAGAGGCTCAGATAGAAAAAAAGAAGCTGCTTAGTAGGAAGTCATGCGCGTACAAGAAAGCACGTAAGATCGCACTTGACAATGGAAAGAGCTTAGAAGAAGCAAAGGCTGCAGCTTCAAAGGCAACTCGACTGTATATATACAATTATATACATACACATGTGCACGCGTACTGGTATTCCTATAAAGTTTTTTCACCTTTCTGTGTGTGTGTGTGTGTCGCTTTTGCGCTGGATTGTCCATCTTTCACTGAATTAATGATTTTTACTTTCAACTAGTTTTACTTTTGTTGACCCATTGCGCGATCTTAGGCATACGCTGAAACTTCGTGAGTGCCAGTGAGAACATGGGCAATCTTTTGTGGGGTAAATCCAGAAAGCCTTGGCCTCCATTGAAACTTCATAGTTGTAAGATTTCAAAATTTTACTTCATAAATGCGAGATGTTGTAAGACTTCAAATTTAGTGGTAAGAATTCATACTTGAATATAATCTTTATGTCTTTAAGATAGATTTCGGATGTTTGAGTCAAGGCTTCTGATGGGGTTAAGTATCGCCATGTGAAGTAGGTAGCAGAGCTACTGAAGTGAACACGTGGTCAGGTCCAAACATTCAAGTCTGTGATTGGATTCGAAATCTCGAGTGAAAGAATCTATTTGCATATCATATGCTAGCTTCAGATTTCCTGAACTCAAGCATTTCCCAGCTGCAAACCCCGGAAAAATAAAACTATATGATCGCATATGATCGCGATATAGTTTTATTTTTCCTGCATAGAGATACCCCATGCCCACCTTCCAGTGGTCCATCGCACGCAAGGTCATGCCTAAGAAGGCAAATGGCTGGCAACTTCGTGCCAGCCTTTCTGGTACGCTTTTCCCCCACAACTGTGCTTGACAGGGCTTGGTGGAGGGTTTGAGGTGGTGAGTCGATTTATGCGATTTTTCCTCAGCAATTTGAGTATCAAAGTTCCGGGTGCTAAGAGCCTATTCCGGGGTATCTTAGATATGCTGAGTCGCCATCCCGTTTTGGACCTCATTAAGGTGAAAGCCCCCAAGGTGCCAATCCCAACAGTCAATGTCACATCGAGATATCATGATGGAAGGGTTTAAGTTTAGTGAATCCGCTTTGTTTCACATTTAACACTCCCCAACTGGTTGCCTGGAGGCCTTGATAGCAATCGTCAGGGGCTTAAAAAAAACATCTTCATGTGTAGCAATCTTATCGGTGATATCAGGTTTTGTTCCGTGGGATCTTTTTGAACATAAAGCAAATTGTAAAGTGAGGTGCTATGCTTGATATGGAACACAGAGCTTTCTTTTGACTCTGACTACCAGTTCCTTGAAGTCTTTGCAGGGAAAGGAAGAGTGTCTCAGAGAATGCACCTCTGACTAAATTAAAAAACACATCATGATGCTTACTTCGAATCACTTCTTACTGTATTTGCAATTTGCTTTTATCTTTCGATATTTTGTTCCATGCAGGCTTGGTGTTTGTAATCAATGTTTGAGGCATTCCCTTGGATATCATGTGGCAAGCGTCGACTTTGACTACAGCCGCAAACATATGGATTTCCTTCAAGTGGCAGGATTCTTGTGATTCTTCAGCATTGGGATTTAAGCAATGATCAACAAGTTTACGCAACACAGAATAGAATGTTCATTCCAGGATTCCTATCTATAATCTATAGTGCCTACTCGTGCCCAGGCTCGTACTCCAGACTGTGCTCAATCTAGGCCCACGGGCGCTTTCCCTGTGGGCTCCTGATTGCGGGAGTTGGGGAATCCCCTGCCGGGGAACATCTATGCGTTCAGAGATAAATCCATGTGGGTTCGAAATGTACGAGTTTGTGAGCAAAGCCAATCTAATGGTTTCCAGGAATCTTGGATTGAGTTTCCACATCACCTATTTGATGTTGATCATAATGATGACATTTCTGGTCTCCTAGACTTTCGTGAATTGTTGAGCCTAGGATGACATTGGCCCTTATTTTGGTGGTCTCGCGGACTTGCTTTTTCCTCGTAGAGCAGCCCTCCCAAAGCCTACTCCACAAGCATCCTCGTATTGATTGGTTCTTCAACAGGGTAGTTTGGGAGACTTGGTTGAAACCATGGAGGAACATTGCAGGATTTTTTTAGAGCTTGGGAATCCCACCAACTTACCAATTCCAAACCATTTGGAACTCCTGTTCTCTACGGTCAAACTTGTCCTTAGGCCTTCAATGTTCGGTTCTGGATGATGCACCACGGAGGGGGCAGCAGCAAACGGAGTGTCTTTTGGGGAAATGTGTCAACCATGGGCATGTTGGACAAGGGAACACTATCCCGGGCAGAAAGGGAAAAAAAAACAACCATTAAAACGAGCCGATCCTCAGCTTTGAATAAGTTCCAAAAAACATGTGATAGGCTTTGCAGTTTTGAATGATTCGCCTTAAACTGTGACTGTGCTATGTTACATTGGTGCTTTTGGGGAGGAAACCCTACATGTTCAATCAATCATCCATTTGTCAATCGAGGAAAATATGTGGACAAGTCTGGAGTGGCCAGGTTTGTTGGAGACAAGAAGGAATTAAAGCGATCCCAGATTCTCGTCCGATATCTATTGACTGGTTTTGTGGATACTTCAATTCGAACAAATTTGAACCGATCATTCATTGATACATGGTATACATACTTAAGCTTCTGAATCTACAATCTCCCATGTGAGCTAAGGGCTTATCCGAGGGGCCTTGCAGACAGCATTCACAAGCTCTACGTTGAAGAACTTAAAAGTCCAGTTCATGGTGACTTGAGGGTGATCCCCAAATATGAAATACTGGCTTCAAAGAATGGTGATAAAACTGAGTTGCAGCTTTTTATGGAGCTCCCAATGGCAGATTGTTGGACTGATGCAAAGCTACTCCCGGTCTTTGAATACATTTACTTTTGCAAACACACCAGGACCCCGTTTTTTTAAGAGTGGGTGGATTGGAACTTCTTTGGTTTTCGAAAATCTGGCTTCCAAATACTTCTAGTACAGCTTTCAACTTCATGATTCCTCTGAAAACCCCAGAATCCATCCTTGTTTCCCACCACTTCGGCAGGATTCCTGCTGAGTGGAAGGCCGCAATGGAGGCTTTCTACAAGGACTTCGCATCTTGCCTGCAGGGGATGCTGTTTGTTTTGTGTTTGTGGCCCATGAATGGGGAGTTTCACATCTATAACCAGCTATAACCAAGGTAGATGCTCACAAGTGACTCTATATGTCCTCGGGTGCACTTCACTCGAGCTTTTAATTCGGAGGAGATGCCCAAAATTCGGACGAAATCGTCAACTTTTTAGATTCTGATACTTAGAACGGAAAGTGGTGGCAAATAGTGGGGCGCAACTCGAGCGCAATTTTGCGCTACTCGAGCGCAATTTTGCGCAACTCGAGCGCAATTCTAAAAAGTAGTAGTTTGGGGAAAAAAAACGTACAGAAATCGTTCCTGATAGTATTTTTTCATCATTTTAGGTCTGAGAATTGCCCTCGAGTTGCACAAAATCGCAATATATTCCTTGAACAGTGAGGATGTGGCTTGATATGATACAATACATTGAGCTTTTCATCATTTCAGCTTTCTTTTGCAGCATTTCTTGAGGTCTCAGTTGTTAGATTATAAGACTTTGGATAGGTTTCGGTATGTCTGCCCCGGAACTTGGTTCATGTCAAACACTTGTGGCTGGGACTGGAATGGTGGGTAAGCACGCAAGTGGACCTCGAGATCAAGATCTGAATCTGGATGACTTAATCAAAGTTACTTGCCTGGTTTTAATTGGTGTCTAAATCTTTGTCATGTTTTTCAGTGTCCCACTTGGAATCCAACAAGTCAAAAAGAATAGCGATCCAAATATCTTACCTAGGCTCAACAAGCAAGGCTTACAGCTTTGAGGGAGGAGTTGGAGAAATGTGACCACCAGGATGGACCCATTCCCCGCTCTGTACCACCATTTGTTGAAGGTGCATCTACTTTGAAGGGTTTGGATTTTGAAACCAAGGTGGAATTAACAACTGTTATGTCAAGCATTGATATCATAAAATATGATAGCTTCAGTATATGAGTATATGGTATGAAACAAAATACTTTTTGATTCCTTATATATACATGCATTTTCATTATATGTATGTGTCACTCGCTGGTGCAGGTGCTCCAGTGCTCGCTTACAGCGAGGGCGCATACCCGGCAGGGACCAACCTTTCCGATTGTGAATCTGGGAGTGGGAGTAAGGATGTAAAAAGGAAAGGACTTAAGCGTTCTTTGACTAGAATTCCTTCACCCGCAAAATCTGACAAAAGGGGGAAGGTAGTTGAAACTTTTCCCCAAGATGCTCAGGATCCAAATGGCACCCCTCAACGTGGTAGTCAAACCCCGGTTTTTTCACCAGCCCCGTCTGCTCCTGCCACACCAGCAGCTGCACCGGCTACTCCGACACCAGTTGCACCTGCATCGATGCCCCCACCCCCTGTTCCAACCGGTCCTGAACAAAAAGATGCTCTGTTTTGGAAGTTTTTTGGCTAATGTGGATTTGTTCAATGTTGAGCATTTGAACATTTGACCATGCAGCATGAACTTTAGAATAGCTACATATACCATGCATGCATATATATTCCCCAACCAGACTCTGAGGTTGCGAAGGCAATGTGTGATCAAGTCCTCTACTGTGTCCGAGGATGCCTTGAAGCTTTGGAAGACTAGAGATGGTCGTACCTTGATTTCTCAAATCACCATAGATGCACTACAAAACAATATCAACTACAAGGATTTAAACTTTAAACATGTTCAGCCGTGAAAGTATTGAAGGTGAGGGGATGTAAAACTCTTGATTTTCTACTTTTGATTTCTCTATGTAAAGGTTATATCAACCAACACATTCCTGTCTGTAATAAACATGCTGCAGTTCCCTAGTTAACAACCCGAATCGTACAGCTGAATACCTCTAACCTAGGCAGCAAATTGCGTGAGATGATGTTGAAGCACAACATGGACTTCAGCATGGTTGAGATGGATTTGAAAAAGTCCAAAACGGTTTCTCTTGCCCAGAAACGAACTGGCCAATGGGTGACCAAACACTACTTACTCACGACTATGGCATGGACCAAGAAACATGTCTTAAGACTATGGAACATATCAATCAACTTGCTTTCATCGTTTGCATTTCTTTTATGGATATGATTCCCTCATTGATAGATACTCCCAACTACATGCTCTTAGCTCAGGAAGATGGCTGATAATGCCTTTGAATGGGCATCCAAGCAGAATCTGGTGAGGACCAATGAGGTTCACCAGGAGCAGGAGGCAAAGCTCATTCTTGAAGAAGGGTTTTCATATGAAGAGGTTGACAAGGAAGAAACCACGACTAGTACCCAAATCACTGTTGAGGATTCTTGTTAGCGTTAAAGAAAACATTGTATGGTTGCATCTTTTGATGACCTTTGTGTTTGACAGTTTCACGACCTATGACCTACTTAGATGTAAATGTATACATAAAGATCGATAAATCGATAAACATTCTCAAATCCCAAGGACGAAAGTGGAACTGCTTTGGAAAGTGATCTTCCGGGCAACTCACGCCTGGAGATCCTTCAGCACAGTAGTGGTGATGATACCAGCCTGAAGCCGGAAGATGCTGCAGCAGCCAACTCTGGTTCTTTCAAGTTTCTGGGCACTACCTCTCTATATCAAAAATATAGGATCATACTTTGAAATGTGATTCAAGGCTAAAAATGTCATTTTAGAGATCATGATTCGGGGTTTTTGGAACACCATCCAAACACTTAGGTTGGTCTTCCCGACCATTCAAGAGAATGCCAGTGCTGTTTCAATTCTTCCACACTTCATTGAAGTGTGTGGGAGGAAGATTGACAACACGGCAAATGTGCTGGACTGGGTGGGTGATATTTGCAACAAGCATGCACACATATATGTTTTTGTCAACCATCACCATCACTTAAAGGATGTTTCCCTCACTGTTTATCTTCTGGGGAGGAGAAGTTGAAAGGGATCAAAGCGGTCCAAGCCGTAGAGTTCACACCTTAGATAATATGATGTTGACACTGTTGGAATTCGATATGTTTTGTTCTTTGAATGTGCGTGTGTGCACCTACTTGATTTGGTCCACTCATCACACTAGCTCTCCCTTAAGGATGGGTGAGCAAATTCAGATCCAGTTGAATCACATGAAGGATATATATGGCAAGCTGGAAAAGATCCAGTCGGATTGTGCTGTGACACGGTCTGCAAGGCGTCCATGCATAAAGAACTGCATAAAGATATGATCATATACATAATATATCGATAACATGATTATATGGATCGATCAATCATATTTGTGTTTCTGCGGAGTTTGTGCTCTTTTCATCTCATACTGAAGTTTGTTTAGTCTTTGGAGAGGCCAGAGATGCAACAGGAAATCCTACGTCTTTTCGCTAACTGCACGAAGACAGATGTTGCCTTGAACAACCTTGTGGTGAGAGCCAGGATTGTTACATGTCAATACTTCTTTGGGGTAAGATTGTCTTGACCACAGTTCTTCCCCGATACTTCTTGAAAACCTACTGACCTCTCCCCAGGACCATCAAAGCTCCAGCATCATCCCGCCCTAAGACTACAAAGCCTGCCGCCACCAAATCTTCTGCGAAGCCCAAAGCGGCCAAAAGTAAGAAGTAAGTAGACCTAGGCTTGGATTCCCATTGGCATGCAGTGGATCGTAATGTCCAGTGGGTCACTTTTTTGATTTTATGGCGTGGCAATTCCCCACGCTACACATACATCATGGCAGCCTGAAGTTGACGTATGCAGGAATAGCTTGGGGTGTATACTATTTCAGCTTCTTAGCCTGCAGGATGTCTACATGACAAAGCATTTGCGGGGAGAATGGCAAAAAAAAACATATATGGACCGTATGCCCTATGCTTCCAACTTTCCAACTGCACACTGAGCATTGCACATGTAATAAAAAAATACGAGACACATCAAACATGTTATCACCATTCTGCCTCGCAGGTGTTTCCCGAGAAAATCTGGCAACATCTCGTTTGGGAGGCTAGGTATTTCCTTTGATGTATCGCATTCATATTATGACATGTTTTTGGGAAGACTAAAAGATCTAAAAGTATCACATAGCAACATGTATTCATGATATCTGGGACCCTTGCTCTCCAGGCAGCGATTGTGATAGCGATCTCGATGATGATGCTGACCTGGCTGAGGAGTTGATGCTTGGAATGGAGACCGGGGTTCCTCAGCTTAAAGTAACCGCCTAGGAAATCTAGAAAACATACACTACTACAGTACAACATGTAATTTGAAGAACCAGCACCTTCACCATGGGAAGAACAATCCCTTTGAAATCCCAATAAGGCTGACACTGCAGTTCGGGTGATGAGACTGGCGAAAGTGGCCAACAACAAGTTGAGAAAACACGGTATCTCAACTTAATGGATGTTGTTTCGTTTCCATCGGTGAACCACTGTTGTTTTTTTCAAAGTCCTTTGGTATCTTCTTGGTCATGAGTCATAACTTTCCATCATCTACCTTTTGGATGAGGTATTACGGACAAACACTTGAAGTTGATGGCAAAGTGTGGGAAGTCCAAAGCTGATCCACATGCTTGTTCGAATCTCCATCGCCTACTCCAAAAAACCGGCAGGATGTTGGATGTCAAGATTTCAACAATACCACTTTGGGTGCGGTACTCAAGAAAAAAACCCCAGCAGGCTTTGGTGAAATACCCAGTGCTTCGGATGACTGATTGGGTGAATTGTATTTTCCGACATGGAGGTCACATGTTTCTTGGTGGGGCCCCCTTGGATGAATCGAAGCCTTTTCGTCAAGATCTACGTCAATTCTGGGAGAATTATCGTGTGGTGGATCCCGATTTTCCTTTTTATCGCACCATCCCCAAATGTGAGTGGGATACTTGTATCCCAATCGCTATTCACGGTGACGAGGGAAGGGGAAAGGCAAAAGCACCAATCATGGTTATGACTACCCAAGTGATCATGCCATTGAAGGGGGCCAAATCCAACATGAAAGGGATCCTCTGAGGTATTTAGCACATCTTTTTGTTTTACATGCAATTGGTATATATATGTTTTTGACTTTGATAAAAGTATTTGAGGAAAAATCTTTATATGCTTTAGTTGGTGGCTTGGAAATTCTAGATCTCGAGGCCATCAATGTGCACACGCTTGCTTTACACAGTGCTCCCATCTCCATATACAACGCAGTCTTTCCATCGACTTCTGGCAAAGCTAACTGAAGACCTCAATAGTTTGCAGGAACCAGGAGTTAATGTTCCTCTATTGCATTTGTAAACTTTGATTTTGCCCAATCGCTATAAGAATGTTGATATGGGACCCTTTTTGAACTTCACCTATTCCCTCCGACGGCTAAGGTTGAATGGAAAGGGGAGAAATACCACTTCAGATTCATTTGCATTTCCTGTAAGGGAGATTGGCCATTTTTAAGATCTGCCTACAGTTTGAATTGTGGCTACAACTGCACAGCAAAGTGTCACAGGTGCGATGTTCGAGAAACTAGGCTGTAAATCGTATCAGCACATCTTTTGATATTTGTCTTATCTGATACTAGTCTTCTTCTTAATGACTCCTCACATCAAAAAGTTAACAATCAAAAAGGGTCACCTGGAGATAGCCCCAAACATCCCTTCAACCATGAATCGGCCTGGCATCTTCGCTGCGACCTGTGCCCAGGAATGGTATGATGTGAAGGGTGCAATGAGAGCTGTGACCTTCTCCGACACAAATCCCAGCCCCTTCAAAGATGGAAGCCGTAGCCCATTGCGTGATTTGCTCATGGGGGAATGCACAAGATACATTCGGATCGATCCTGCACACACCTTCGCAATTGATGGTATTGGAAAGGATTTCCTTGCATCTACAATTGTCATGTTGGTTCGTATGGGGTACTTTGGTCGTGGAGCCATCCCATTCTTACTTCAGAAAGCTTATGCTAGCATGATGGTTTTCTGCAATACCTACAAGAAGAATACAAGCATTGTTGACTTCAGCTATGGTTCCCTAAAACTTCCGGCAAACTCGTTTCTTTCCATTGATTAGGATATGTTTTCTTAAATGATTTTATTTTCAAACCTGAAAGATCCTGCATGTTTTGCTTCTTGGGGCGATCAATCCTTAGGAATTTCTTTTGAAAACCTCACCAACTACAGGCTGAATGGATTTCCACATGGGCTAGGGAAAGGTCATGATGCTGCAGTTGTTGGCGCCTGGCTCGCCAACGAAGTCCGGCATGTCGTACCTGAGTCAGTGGCCGATTGGTTTAAATCTGAATGTTTTATCATCTATGTGCTGTGATTTAGTGGTTGGATATTTTGAGGGGCCTTTGGAAACAAAACTTTAAAACCCAATCGGCTTGCTGCAGCTAAGGACCCTAAATATTGGGACATCCTGGCTATCATTCAGCGTACTTGTGTTGCTAGCGACAGATTCTGGCGAACCATTTACCAGAATGGCCTATGGATCCCCAAAACGGTGGCAATGCAAATTGTTTCGGATGGTTGGAGCTTCACAGTTTCTTGTTCTATACCGTTAGTTTCTTCTTCTGTATTTCACTTTACCCCCTGGAAATATGTTTGGGACCCTCCATTTTAAAGTTAACTTGTTGGGTTGATATATCAGTTGAGGATGGGTATTCAACTTTGGCAGCGTTGACTGCACAGCTTGGAATCTACGGATACCAAACAAGACCGAAACTTCACATGATGACTCACATCGTGTTGCTTGAGATGAGCTTCTAGTAGATTTTCTGGAACCCATATGTATTTTAAAAGTGGGGACCCATTTCATCTATTTTGATGTTTGATCCAAAACTTGTTGAGGCTTGACCTTCAACATCAAATAGAAAGAGCTGGATGTCAATATGCGTTGTCACCTGTGGCACACATGTGCTGGACAGATGAAGACATGATAGGAAGGGTTTCCCGACTTTCTCGACGTTGCCACCCTTTGACCACGACTCGTAGATGCTTAGAGAGAGCCCTCTGTAATTACCGAAGGCAATTCGGAATTCATTTTAGTACAAGCTACTTGCAAAAGCAGGGTTCCTGATGTGATAAAATTGAAGATTCATACCTTAAAGTTGTTTCAAGAATTCTATTCAACTTGGAAGTTCTCAACATCATAGTTTTCTAATGGACTTTTCACACGTGAAGAGAGGGATTGCCCTCTTTGACGAACCTGCGAAAGCTTGGTATCCCGGCAGTCTTTCGACGCCATAGTCGAGGTGAGTGTGAAGAATGGTGCGGATGTGGGGATGTGGGATGACCAGGGGATGGATAGGAAGGTCAACAGGTAGTTCTAACAAGTAAAACGACCACTTTTTTTTTCCTCGAGTACTTTTTGAATGATCGTCTACTTTTTGGCAAAACGTCAAGAAATCAAATCGGGATACTTTTTTCTGGTTGTTTCAGATGTCTAGGTATGTAAATATATATATATATATTCAATTTGAAGTGCATATAGAGTATACATATATAGTATAGTTCATATTTATATTTATATTTAAATATATATATATATAACATTGACTGAACATAGTAGTTCTCCGTAGCTATCCTGTGTCAACCTTCTTGATTTGCGGTTTAATCAAAGGCCACTCAGCCCCATCTCCGCATAAAGATACATGCGATGTAGACAAACAATGTTGCAGCAATTCGAAAAAGTTGTAGCGCACAATACTGCACATGATCAAATCTTGGAACATTTCACGTCCAAGGAATACAAATTACACTGCAAGGCAGTGTTCGGTCAGCACTGTGCACCCTGACAGGGTTGACCGGAACTAACAGCCACCCTCCTGAGGTCCAGTGATCAGTGAGATCACTCCAGCGGGGCGCGATTGCTTCAAGAACACCATATCTTGGCTCACATCGAAGACCTTGATCATGGAGCGACTTCTGGCCATCCAGCTTGAAGAACAAGAGACACAAGTTCGGAGGCCAGGCCCGACCCCTTCGTGGGAAGGTGCCCCCCCGCCTTCAGGTCACTTTAAGGTCCTCTCAGACACTTCCCCGCTGCCCTTCAAAGGTCCGAAGCCTTAAGCCCCCCCTCAAGGCACCCCTTAAGCTCCCCTTTAAGGTGACCTTGAAGCTCCCTTTAAGCCCTCCCTTAAGGTACCTACGCCCTCCGTTAAGGTACCTGAAGGGCGGCTCAAGGGGGGGTTTCAGGGTACCTTAAGGGGGGGCTTAAGGCTTCGGACCTTTGAAGGGGGGGGAGCTGGATTTTTAGGTAGGCTGCTCTTACAGCCCGCAAAAAACAACACCAAGCGCAAAAAATACAAGAAGAAACAAACAAGCGAAAACACCACTGCATCTGTTAATTGCAATCATATTCAATGTATTTTAATGTATTTTACACATATTGCACCTCTGTCTTTGCGGGTCTGCATGATTGACCGCATCTGTAGAAGCCGGATCAATACAAGCAATAGAACCGCGCCATGTGATTCAGCGCAGCATGTGCAGGGATATTATGCGCAAATATGTCCAAAATATACCTGTGCTACCCTCACAGCTTTCGCCTGAATCAGGGTGTCCGGGGGACGGATCTCCTGCCCACTGGATGACATTGAAAATTTATAGTGACCAAAACTTCATCTACATGACGCTAAGAACTGGCTGCTGTGATTCAACATCTTGCAAATCAATGCGAATCATGCATTCAAAGGCGGGCCAAAGAGACTAATGTTTGACTAATGCTCCTCATCTTCGCTCTCTTCACTGATGCCGTCTTCTTCATCATTGGTGTTCTCATAAGTCAAGAAGGCCTGCAAAGCATTCAGCATCCGAAATGTCTCAAAGGAGCGAAAGAACTGTCTGGTCAAACATGCTGGTCAAACAT
>OMLO01002006.1_pt1 | contig 16106 bp, 9 predicted proteins | sample 1674811 | NCBI WGS metagenome assembly OMLO01 (sample SAMN06265003, study PRJEB25207) | coral metagenome | isolation source: Coral host | place: Mexico:La Bocana,Puerto Morelos, Mexico | collected 2008-11-13 | reverse complement strand
TAAATGGGTGAAAGACCTGCCCATGGTGCAATAACTAAAAATATTTTGATTTTGGCAGTATTTTTTAAGGTTGACCAGGTGTGACTGCTAATAATAAGGTTTTCTTTTCTATTTTTTAGTGGAATGAATGAATGATTAATCTGTTATGTTAAAACTCATTAGGAGTGACGGGGTTCTAATATCCACATGAAGCAATTAGAACAAAAGCTAGGGTGGTACTACAAGGGACAATCGAGTTCACCACAACTTTGTATTTATGATAATATTTATTAGCGATAAAATCACAGAACAAACAACTACTTCTAAACCACTTACTCAACCTGCTATTAACTCAAGTTTCAAGTACAAAAAATCTACGCGTGGGTATGATATTTCAGTACTTTACGGCTTAACGTATTCTGTGGTCAGGCTAATTTAGATGTTTTTTTGCCTTGGTTGCGAGCGACACTTGAAAAAGACAATTTGAAAAATTCATTGAATGTCGAAGTTTTACTAAGCAATCACGAAATTTCTCAGCATGTTAAACCACAAGCCACCTACACTGAAGCTTTAAATGGAAATAATGAGAACGATGCAGGATTTTTTACTTCGCACAATAATTTGGCACTCCTCCAGTGGGTTACATATATAGAAGCTTCTTTTGTGGCTTGAGGAGCTACAGTCATGCTTGGACCTTAGTATGTAAACTGTACAATTATAAATTCTAGCAAACCCCCTTGAAAAATGAAGCCCACTGAATGCTAGAAGTTGCTAAAATGCTAGAGAATGAGTTGCACTGAACGCCACGCCACGATGAAAGTACAATATAGTAACAAAAGTTAGAAAGGCACTGCTTTAACTTATCACATTTGTAGCACTGTCCCAAAACTTTTGGTGATATTTGCTAGCGTCAAACCATAAGTTGTACATCACTAATTGGCTTGTTATTATTACTCAGAAGTTTTGAGTACCTTAATCTGCTAGGGACAAACAAAGCTATACAGCAAAGCACGTGAACTTTATCAGACTTTCGACAGATTTATGCAATTTCACGTGAGCCTCAAAAGACTGTAACGTTGACATTTTCAATATCTTCGTAAGTGTTGCAATGTTTACGATTGCGTTTCGTTTTATTTTAATATCCTGCAACGATTGTATTTGTTCAGTTTTTAACCAAATTTTTTTGTTGCGTCTATCTTTTCAAAGCAGTTTAAGAGGGTAAGAAGTTTGTAGATTCGCGGACTAATATCAGCATTCAGCTTACTTAGTGCATTAAAAACACTTGTACTAAATGACTTTATTAAACAAACCGATCAGCCATATCATAAAACGGCCAAGTGTAAGTAATTCCGCATCTTTGAGGTTAGCACAAATGAAGTGTTTCGTTTTTTAGTCAAGAAACTTCACTAAACCAGCGTCATCAGTTTCAACACGAAGGCGGGACAAAGTCCATTTTCAAACAGTCGTCCGATTTGGGCATTACCTGGCACAATATTTAGAAGTGAGTTTTATTTAGTTTTAATACCCTTCGAAAACAGCAATAACATCCAACTTGAGTGAGTACGTACAAGGCGAAACCGGAGTGCAAATATCTGTAGTCAGGGGCTCCTGCTGTAGTGTGATATCCGTGCAGTAGTAAAGTTGAACCCTACCGTTTAATTAATCTAGCCATAATGGCTGATTGTCTTGGGCGTTTTTATTGCTGCTAAGTGATCGAAAAAGATGATCACGGTCACCCCCGAGGATCGGGGGGATAACCTTTACACTGACGAACAGCAGAGTCCTCAGAAGTCACTAAGATATAAGACAATCGCTCATTATGAGTTAAGAATTATTAATCTAATTTTTTTAAATTCAATTTTAATTTAATCCACTTTCACTGCACAATTTCATTTTACCACACTGCAAGATCACAGTCTCTGAGCTGACACATCGTTTTTTTCAAAGTTCTAAGTCCATAAAAATTCGGAGCAATTCTTAATCTCGGTGTCTTAGGATGATTAATGATGTGTCAGCAACCTTTGCATCTGTACGAAGCCCACCGTGAAGTGTTTTATGGCTAAATCGATATCATTCAGCTTTAATGCAAAGTTTCCCTTTCACAACGATCGACCAACGGACTAGGCTGGCGTATTCTTGATTAAAAGAATATTACAAGGGTCAAAGTTACTGTCGAGACAATTGATGTTTAATTAACTAGTTCGGCTAACCTGCAAACAATGCGTTCTTTCGCGTGATCGCAGGTTATAGTTCGGCGAGTAAACAACAGGACTTAAGCATTATTGTGGGGTGAGGTGTTTTTTTTAATCTGGAAACCCATCAAAAACGCATGACTTGAGCGCGAGTAAAAACACACGTGAAAACGTGCAGTATTGCCACAACCCACAGGAGAAACGCGTCACTGAAGTTACGTACCGATCACCCCAGCATTGATGATTGTCTTAATTCTCATCACCTGCCTTCTTTTAAAATGTATTTAAAAAGAAAGGAGAATTTAGACGTTGCTCATTTTAAAAAGTTAATGTTGTACTGCCAAAAATTCTAACATATTAATTTGTTTTTGTGCTGTTTGTAAATCCATGTACAACATATCAAAGGTACAAGGCAAGTATTCCCAGAGAAGTCAGTAAGACCTGACTACCTTAAAGATACCTAAGACTTAACAAAAGGACTGATAAAAATGCTGTCATCAGGACACAAATCATCACGATTTAGGATTAAAATTCGTTAAACTGAAGGCGAAAATGCGCAAATAAAACGAGCACACATGAGGTGCATGAGCGTGGGCCGTACACTTGTTTATGTTAAAATCTTCTAACAACCTGAAATGAAAATGTTTAGCGTCTCATGACTGAACTCAGTGAAATCATTCACGCTGAACCCGACATCGGCCGATCTTTCTCAGTGTTATGAATGATCTTTTCAACCTGTCTTTAGATAGCACTTTTCTTGCGCCAAACACTCTTCATTTACATTTCAACAAGCATTTAGAAACAGACAGACACACATCTTGTACAATACTATTATGTGAAAATAAAATTCTATTCATGTGACTGACCCAGACAGAAAAAATACTGACTGCGTCCTTGATTCTTTTTTGTAATTAAATCTCGCATGGTGTTGTTTAATACTTGGCAATGTCTGGAAATTTCTATTACATTCGCCAAAAAACACAAATACCTTTTGATCGAAGGAGGGACATTCCGAGATATATTAAAATCTCGTCATTTCAAACTTTAAGCGGGGGAAACGAAAAATAGTTCGAAATGCCGATTGAAAGTGACTGAAGAGCAAATCCAAAGGAAATGGTTTTAAGTTCGAAATAACTAGGAATTCGAGTTCGGTTTAGTGGAGTTTCCAAACTGTTGTTGGATGGCATTTAACTGTAAATTGACCTACGATCAACCAGGGTTTTTTCAAAGTTAATTGTTATAGAATGCTAATAGTGGTATTCATCTTATGAATACTGTCGCTTACGGGTTTTTTAATTATACGAAAAAACATTGCAAAACCCATCCTGCTATAAATTACATCTTGAGCCCCGATCTTGAACTTTTCTGAGGACAATGCTATAATCTGGCACTCAGCCCAGATCGTTTATCATATGCGTGCAAATTAAAGTCGATCATGAAATATTTTGACCGAAATCAGTAAAGAATCTTTCGTCAGTTTAAATCCATAACACAGTGATAAAAAGTTTGCATTCCAAAGAATATTAGTGTTGCAGATTAAAAGAGGAGACAGAGATGTTAAAAGAATGTCATTTCTATGGACTTTCAGTTTATTGTTTGTGTTCAGTCTTGCAAAAGGGCGAGCTTACTCAAGCTGTTCACAGCTGTTCTTTCCGCAGCTGGTCATTATTCATTCAGACTACTGTGCAACGTCCACCGCGTGCTTTTCAAACGCACGTTCGCACGAAAGGACACCATACGGTTTTTTTTGCGAAGAGGAAGAGTTGTGCGTTTTGCTCGAAGACAAACAAAGACTATAAACAGGTAAAATAGCAATTCTCTTTGACTGGGCATCCGTGCGTAGTCTGGAATGATCTGTAAATGAAGAAGATACAGTCTGCCTCCAATCTGCCATTCCATAGAGTGTCAAATTGGGGAAGAGCCACCCCTTGTCGTTATATGATTGGTGTAGTGGGGTTTTGATTGACAGGTGCTTCATGACTTCGGCTAAAGCCTTCCGTTGTACAGTACTGAAGCTCGATTGCTCGGTTTAGTAAATCCTGTGTTAATAATCACGAAAGCTTGCTCGCAAATTGGCGGAATTCACTGACAGATTGACAAGTAGGTGTTTGTGTCCACCAATTGGTCTTTTGGTAAAGGCAGACAGTGTAGGGTTTCATTGATTCAGACACGTTTATCCATTTGGTCTTAGAACCTCGAGTCAAGTCAGTGGCCTTTTCACTCATTGAAACTGCGCTCCAAGTTTTCGCTTGAGATTTGCTGAGAAATAAAGTTATCAACCAAGGTAAGAGATAATGTACATATTTCGCACTTGGAGTATTAATTAGATACAGATCATGTCGACCAAACTCATTTGAGAATCTCGGACTTACGGATTTGCGTGCAGACCAACATGCTTACAAAACCATGTCTAATTCACAAGTTCAATTAGTTAACGATGAATCAAGCAAGCAAGTATAAGAAGGCTGCCCTCTCTATGGAAATGCAAGCTTAAAAGAAAGGTGTTGGAAACTTTGTTTATCCGTCTAATGGGTTAATGATTTCCGCAGAGTTAAAGCGTAGATTTTCAGGTCCCGTAATATATATAAACTTAACATGTTTAATAACAATGTCGATATTTATTATCACTCCTGTCACATTGGCCAAACACCATAAATCGTAACAGAAAGGTAGCCTAAAGATAAAGAACTTGAACTCGCAAGTTTTATTGAAGTTTAAAGGATCGGAGATACTTAATGTAGATAGCATCTCAAAAATGGATAATCAAGATAATAGATCTGCAAACAAATAAACAGATCCCTGATGTTTTATAGATAATCGGCGGCGGGAGAAATGGCAAATATTTGGCCTGTGCACTTATTTACATCTTCGAAACCGCCGCTTGTATAAATACTAGTTGTGTATCAAACGGTCCCGACAAACAGTGTGATTTGACATAAGACCGTATCAGACCATGGCCTGTTTATAAATCAGGGACAATAGTTTCAGTGGCTTGTAGCCAAAAATGATTCTGTAACTTGACTTCCTTTCTAAGTGTTTTACGCTGTTGACTAGCACTCCTTTGAAATTCTATCGAGTGACTATTATTATCGGGCACGAATTCACAGTTTAGTTAAACAAAAGAGGTTTCAATTAACATCACATATCTTTTACGACACCCTTAGGCTGCTAACGACGGGCTGATACAGAATCAACCAATATAGGGCCTATTTTTGGGCCGTGTTGCCGATTTGGATCTGAACGCACTAGTCCATTTTCGCTTAAAGGTATAATTTGTTTTATAAAAATGAAACAAAATTAAGCATCGCATGTTATGAGCTGGGCTTCATTAAAGATGGAATGTAGAGCAAAGTTATGCTCGGGTATGTCAATTAGTTTGCGGCAAAAGAATGAAAAGTTATTTGCCAGCATGTAGGGTTATTGAACCTTCAAGTGTGTTTTCATGTGTTTTGACAGTTCTGCGGCACTTCAGCTGTTTAATGTGGTTTGAAATTCCTTTTTTTGGCGTATTTTGCTGATGTATTTGACGCATGCTTTTGGCGGTCATTAATTCTGGATTTAATTTTTCTCTTTATTTCTTTTACTTGTGTTTCGTGTGACATTTTTTCTTCAGAAACTCTTTGAATGTCGCCAAAGAGGTAAAGCTAAACCAACAAATAAGGGAGAAAAACGCTTCTCCCTTCAGTAATTTTTGGTTTAGTTTAATCTCTTTGGTGATTTTCTAATTTAGAAAACTATTTTACTCACTGACAATTATTATGAAAGGGTATGAGATGGCTGTGAGTTGGGGATGAATGAGAAAGCTTTTTCCTGAACCGTTCTTTCTATTCAAGCTACTCTGTTTAGCTAGTTACTTCTTCGTCTCGAGAGCTGTACTTATCAACTTGACAGGCTATTGCCCATGAAGTTCAGTACATGTACTGTCAATTCAATGCCAATGGATTTCTCCATTTAGTCACTTGGCTCAATTTTATCTGTTATTAATCCGACTTGAGAAGACACGAAATGAACGCAAGCCCACAAACCTCACTCAGCGGCAATGCGCAATTACATGAGCGCGCCAGCGCGTCAAGTATGTCTCCGTTGAAAGTCCTATAGCAAATCATTGCCAATAAATTAGTCCTACGTAGGAAAAAAAAAAAAACGTGCTCGAGAAGGATGTGCGAAGCGACAACCTTAATCAGATCTCGGGAAAACGATACATTCCCTGCGTCCGTACGAGAACCATTGATTGGCTATACGCGTATCAAAGTCGCGATTTTTGTTTGTAATATAACAGCTTATCGGCTAATGACTCCTGACCCTCTATTTTTGGATCCCTGGAACAAAGGAAAACTTATACCTGGGACCAAATTGGATTCTTTGATTATTCTTTTTTCCGTTGATTATTCCTCCAGCTTCTGTAATCTAATTGTTCCTTCAGACTACCCTGCAATGATCGAAATTGCAGGAAGCCATCCAAAAATACTTGCAACGTAATTGGTTCCATATAGTCCGACACTACTTCACCAATGAGAAACTGAAACATTGCACTGCACTAACGTACAATGCACTTTCCTTTGCTGTTTATAATAAGGTCTTTAGTGGGGTTTTAGTGACACCGAACCGCGCTTCTTTTGGTTTTGTAAAGCTTCCGTTACACTCTGTCTGAATTTAAACCGCAGAGAAGAAGTGGCCGAATTCCGTGTCAGCACTCGCAATTCTTGGCTAAGCAACAAAGCAACGCAAATAAGGGAATTTCCTTTCGGCTCCACTCTTCATCCGGAAACGCCTCCAATTACGGTTAAGTTAGTTAGCGTTATTCCGTTTTTCAAAGGTCCTGAGGACAAATCATCTAGCTTGGTTGGGACAGCTTGTCAGATTTTGCGGTAAAGAGCTAAAACTGATTATCGAGGAAGACCTTACTAATGTGAACATTTAACAACTAGATTAGCCGTACTTGATTCATTTAATGTTACGCAAAACAGCGCATTTATCCTCTACTGTCCCGTGTCAGTAACAAAGCTTAACAAGACGTTCTTCGGCAGCATCTTCTGTATCTAAGTTTCATTGGTGCAAGGCTGAATCTTGGGAGGTAAGTCAGAAGACAAGAAGCTAGCAGTATTCTATAGCTGTCGTTGTTGCTAGGAAATGTTTATTCAAGGTTCTTGTGAAGACACTTTACAATCATAGTGCTTCTGTCCTCTGGCGACTGGCGAATGATCGCAAAATTTTCGTTAAATTTCATGGGTCTTGCTGTCTTCTTTTATATGATAACCTCTGAAGGTCTTACAGTATGAATGCCTGGTACTCGCATTTAAAGCACTTTGAACTCCTTTTTCTAACAAACAAAAAAATTCCAAATTATCTCGGGCTCGCAGCTGAAATGTAAAATCTTGCAAATCTCGCACTTGCATCTACAGTTTACCACCCCTTGTAAGGGCTGACTGACAAAGACCCCGGGGGTAATCTGACAATGGACATTCAGTAGAGTAGTACCCTAGATGTCAGTCCTAATCCCTTCGTGCCACAGACCAGGTAATGAGCCAAGCAACACACAGGAATTGATACTATCTGTTAGTTTCAATAGAACGATCCCCAATCTACAGAAGCGGATTGGATCAAGCTTCAGTTATTTAGTACATGGATCCATACAGCCATGAGATGGACAACTTGGGAGATGGTACTCTCCAAATATTCGGGGGTGGGTTTTCGGCGTGCTCCTTGAAACCTTCCCATTTTTAAGACTAATGTACACTTTTCTCAGCCGAGCCATTTTAGACCTGAGCCATCAGACAGTACCCAGAAACTTCTTCAGTTTGAATAAAACTTTCACAGCTTTCACAACTGAGGGCTTCAAATTCCAATGTTCATTGCAGGGTACATTCCAAGTGATAAATGACAACACGGATAAATTTTTTTTTTAACACTTGGCTATAGAGTCTTCCTGAAAAATGCCGTTTTCGTGATATTGATCAACTTCGCTAGGAGTTACAGACTCGTTTCTTGAACACAATGCATAGGCGAAGGACAAAGCCATACAACTGTAGTCCAAACGTTTTCCAAGTGTGACCAAAATCTGTTTTCTTCTGTCATTGTCCTGTCAATTCGTTGCTAAGGAGACAGGTTGTGAGAATAACGAAAATTATCAGCTAGGCCGAGATGCCATCCTGGGACGTAGCAATCAACAGAGGTAATGTTTCAAACATAGACTGAGTTTGGAGAAGTATTAGAATGAAAATCACGTAAAAGCGCAAATGAACAACTTGCTCTGGAAGAATGAATCGCTAGCTAAAAAGAAACAACAACCAAACATTATTTGCGTAGAAGTTCTTCATTGTTGTATCTTCAGCCGAATTTCACATTCAATCTATAAAGTCTAATTTTAGTTGTTCATCCGTTTCATTGTATTGAGCTGATGCCCTTTTCTTCCCCATTCATATCTCTTTCAGATCATGGTCTCTTGTTTCAGAACAATACTCTACTTCCTTTAAGGCCCCGTTCACGCTTCGCTGGAGCAATTAAAAAACGCAACATCACCGGTCATTTTGAATTTGTGTTTGAAATAATACTCAAATGAACAGGGAAATCGTATGATTATCATGCGACATCGTTCTCGTTTTCAAACTGTTTTCTGTCCACACGAAAACGAAAGGCCAACGTTTTCAAATTCCTCTACGATAGACCTAACGGTACAAATTTCTCTACCGTATTGTGGATGTTGCCCTCAATTTTACTTTTATGTGGAATTTCTTTGTTGTCCAAAACTGGTTACCATGATTGGTAAATTTGTAAGAAGCATTTAAAGTCACCTTAACCCTGACCACATCAGTGGGGTGCAGTGGGGTGCAGCGGTTAAGCCCTTGTGTAAAGAAGAGAAACAGTATCCTTCGACTGTGAGATGCTTTCTGATCAGTGTGAGTGCAAATGCAACAAAGGGCTGACCGGAAAGCGTGAAAAAGAGATGAGAGCAAAATTGCAGCTGGTTTTGGGCTATTTTCAGTCGTTAGAAACGTTCCATAGTGCAAATGATTTATTATTCTTTGAGTTGAAGAGTAGTTGGTTTGAGGCATTACTTGAAAATGTCAGTGCCAAAACGCCCATTTCTTATTGAATAACTTACAATCGTGTTCATTCACTTTTCAACAAAACTTGGCATTTTTTCACTTTGGTCAATCAAGGTGGGAGATTGCCTTCGTCCAGACGTCCGCAATTTTCTTTAGTCGCGTCTGCATACAGGCAAGGTGAAGACAAGAAAGGTTATTTTCAATGTCTACCTCTCGTGACCTAACTTGTTCGCGCCTGCACACCACGGGCATCTTGTTCAGCACTGTTAGGAACTCAATTGTAGGTACTCCACCTGTGACAACTCCATCAGGTTTCAATAAAAACTTGTGTACAACCCATGAATACAGTGGCGTAATATATTACATCGATATAAACGGCACGACCATACGATATCCGTGAGGGTCAATAACAAAGAAGCCAATAAGCCATAAAATGTAACCACATCTCCCGGATCGTCGTAATAAGTCGGGCAATAAAGGTCCAATAACGGAAGCCATATTAGGCGGGAGGGAACGTTCTAGAAAAGCTATTCTTCTCTTTCTTTTTGGCAAGTTCAACATGAAATCAATATGAATATCTTCTTTCGCATCCGTTTAATTAAACTAATAATTTTTTACAAAAAAAAAAACAAAAAAACCACATACTTTGCTGACAGTTGTGTTCAGTGCCGGATTAGTTTCAGTGCGACGTCTCACGACAATCAGACTCTATTTTGTTCATTAGATTTACCAATTAAAATACCGCACACAAGCGCTAATAAAAAGTGAAATTATGAAAACGATATTATACCGTAATTATTACGCAGCTTTTAATTAGTTTCCCACTACGCTCGAGCCGGCCCTTTGTGTCTTCAAAGGAACCGAACTCCGTCGGTTCTCTGCCATTATTTTCCAGTCTTTTTATGCTTGATGAATTTTGATATTGTTGGTTCAGACTGTGATCTCGTGTCGCGAAGGTTGAGAAACGTGGCAATCTGAGAGAAATGGACGCGTTTTCCCTCGCTTTATATCTCGTCGCCTTGTCGCTGTATGTAGGATATTCTGCGCTTTGCGCAGATTATGACAGGATTGCGGTTCCGTGTTTGTCATGAAGGCAATGCCTTGTAAGCTTAATGGCATGTGTACAAATACTGACATCTGGTTAAATACTTGATTGTTTGTTTATAAACTTGCTCATTAAGATATGGCACTCCACAGCGACAAACATCCTCGGGCTAAAAGACAAAAAAAAATTGAGTACCACGACATATATCCTTCCAGTGTTTCGAACAATAACATCTGTCGTCCTACTTTTCCGGACCGATTGAAAAGAGCTTTTGAATTAAGATCTTAACAGGTCTTTAGACACGAGCGGACAGCTGGCCGAGTGAGCGGGGAACTAGAGTAAATGTTTTCTTTTAGTAACTGAGAATTCCATTTGAAGAAAGTCCAGACCAATCCGCGGTAAAACAGATACTTGGATGAAATTACAGTCGTATAAATTCCTCGGAGACATCCCTCCGGGTTTGACCCACACTTTGGCATTTGGGACATTTTAATGTCTCCTAAATTGCTCCATAAGGCCATAGGCAGGACTGTTGTTTTTCACGGCGTTCAGTGGGTGTAACCGCGCCGGGAAAAGTGATGAGATACAACCAAGACTATCGAATAGAACGCTTTTCCTTCGATGAAAATTCCTAGTTAAATTGTCGATTCTGTGAAAGTCCACCCCATTTTCCAATGATTAATGGTTATAAGGTGAAATCAGTTGGTCTCTACGTGATGGTTCGTACGTCCGCTGATGAAAACAATACAAACTATTTAAGCGCCTAGGCGATGATGGACAAGTGAAGGGCTGTCACATATTGATTTGTTAATCTCTCACAAGATATCAATTTATTGCTGGCTTTTAATCAAACGTTTCTGGCTTAAAGGCACGCAATTGTATTGAGAAGCGATCTCTAGGGGGATTCATCTGGTAGAAGTACTTTTCAAGTGAGTTTTATAATTTTAACGAACGCTGTTTTGTTTTACCTCGCTCTTATCTCAATTATTCCACCGTATTAAGATTGTCACCTAGGTAGCGGCCTTCGATTACATGAATGTTTGTATAACGCACTTGTCTCTCTCAACCCCGACTTTAACAAAAACTTCACAGTGACATTTATTTGATTCTTCGCAAACTTTTTCCTCAAACTAAGGATTTGCAAGTTTTTGAGCGAAGTTTCAGTACTCAAACGTTGAATAGAAGCATTTTGAACACATAGCCGAAATTCCATCTTTATAATCCATGAAATACGATCTAATTTAATTATTTGTTGACCAATACAATCAAACAATTTGATGCAATTAATTTCAAGTAGAAACCAGAGAGCTGTTCAGAAAGCGCTGGGGGCAGATCGTGACGTCACGCATACCGCCAAATGTCCGTTTCTGCTAACAATCACACAGTGAATGCACTTTGTCAGAAATGGACCTGAGTTACGCACCTTTGGTGAAATAACAGTTCATCTGTTTTCTCCCAGGCTTGACCAGGAGAATCAATGAAGTTTGCGTCGTCCTTGCTGTGTATTTGTCTGGTGGTGGACTTGTACTGTGTCTCAGGTACGTGAATATCTGTGATCTGTTCGACAGCGCCTTGGCCTTAAAGGTTGATCGTTTGTCTGTTCGCTCTGTTTACGCATAACATGAAAGATGGTTTTAAGTGACAAAACATGTACAAGGAGAAGTATCGCTAAAAACGCCTCGAGCTAGCGTCGGAGACATTTCTTAGCGCATTTCGGCTTCTCGCCGTCGCATTTTCGATCAACTTTAAACCCACGGTAAACACGATCTATTTGCCAGTTACCTTTTCAGTGTGTTTCGTTCTGTACTTCTGAATTACTTCAATTTTGTGGGATTAAATCAAATCCATGGTCAAGACAACTGTATTTGTATGATAGTACATTGTTTATAAAGCCTTCATTCATGATTTAAAGCAATGGTTCGAGCGCAAACCTTCGTTTGCTTTCTGCTCGCATGTGTAACTCATATGTCTGCCATCAGAAACAGAATCTGTCGGTGTTTATGCTGATTATGTTCAATCTCTTATGACAGCCGCAGCTCAGGGCAAAAATTCAAGGAAAGGATCTCGATCGAGAACGCGTGGACGAAACTCAAAGTAAGTGAACGATAGTCGTTTAATATACCTCTTTAAAGGACCATTCTTCTTTCGAAATAAGGCTCTTACTTTGAACACAATTTTTGGCTTGCTTATGGTTGAGGGAATTTAATGTTGGTAATTCAAAACCTGGACGCATGGCCGTGAAGATTTCTAAATCTCATGGAGGGGCAGCGATTAATTTCTGGCGATCAAACCGAACCGGGGGTTCAATTGAATTCGACATGTTTAGATTTAGTTGTTAGTTTCAACTTTAGTGCTGCGATCTCCGTGATGTTTCGTTCTGGAACACTGCCGCCAAAGCTTGTGTCACTTATGGATTGCTATCTTCAACCTCGCTCCATTTATCAGCCTACTTGACACAGAAGTTCTTTGTTCGTGAAATCGCCGCTTTACTAGGCATTTTCCATGCTCATTGTTTCATTTAAGTTGTTTTTTCAATCTCGGTTGAGTTCATTTTCATTCAAACGTAATGCAAATGAGGTTAATGTTTTCTGGGGCTGCCGTCTCGGATTTTGGAAAACGGCTTGCAGTTGACGAGAGATGTCAAGCGACATTGTTTGTTGTTTATCTGTTTTTGTCGATATGGCTATATATAGAAGACCACCATCAGTCTCCATTGTGGAAGCGAAATATCGCATCTTTTATCTTCGACAGTGCCTTATGTTCATTTTAAACCTTGCAATTAAGTCAAGTGTAGTTGGAATACACAGTACACAGTAGTACATTGTACGGTTTTGTTCCCGAACTTTGAAGTCTTTGTCTAATACTCAGAAAAGCGAGTGGAATCTTCAAGCAGTTTCATTTAGCCTTGCTGAAGAGTAACCGTAATACATTTTCTTGCATAAACATACAACAGAAGTGCACAAGATCGCATCCATTTGCTGTCAAATTGGCCCTGAAATTGTTTGAAATCATCCCAACTTTGCAGGTCGTATACTGGAATTAAGCTGTTCTTTATCAGTCATTTTTCCAAGGCCATCAAAAGAAAAATCTCTCAAGTGTTTTCCAAAGAAGCCGCTTTCATGTTACTAAAGAAATTTATTTCAAGGTGTGAGTAGAGAAATTATTTTCTAGGCGTGCAAGAGGACACAGTTCAGACACGGGTTTAACGAGTAAACTGGTTTTCGTTAAAGCAGATCAGCCCCCCAAAACACATATTTAGCTCGTTAATTTATAAGTTTTAGAAAATGTAACATCGATAATTATTCAAAACACATTTTTTTCATCGCTCAATCATGGATTCAAAAGGTGTTTCACCGATTTTAATTTGAACAACGATATCATTGAGGATTTTGTTCACCATTGTTCACATAAAAACCACTGCTAATGATGGGAATTCAATATTGTGTGAAACATTGATGAGAAAGAAGCTGTAAATAAAATTATAATGCTATTTAGGTCTGTTGAGAATAACAAGGGTTTATTTGTGTTTGAATAGAGTGCCGTAAGGTATATTGAAAAGGTTTTTACAGAAATCACGTCTTTGTAACATTTTGGAGGAAAAACAATACCATCGGACGCCTTTGCTTTGTGCTACCGCTATGCAAAATTTTGATTCTCATAGATTCTATCATGTTATTAATTATTTATTAAAGCCATACTGTAAATCTAAAAACCTGGTGTTTGTTTAAAACATTTAAAGTGATATATTTTATAAACTTTGACTCCGAAGAGCGGGAAATTGAGCCCGGCGGTCAGATTAATATAAAGCGAATATTTCTTTGTTCAATTAACTTGCTGCAAAGTATTTTCTAGCCCCGATAAGTCATACGATATCTTGCTACACAAAGAACATAGATCTTCATCAGATGAGATAAAATCCAATGTCATTTTTTAGACCTTGAAAGATAGGGCGCTAAAATGAATTGGAATTTTTCCATATCATTTGTTGCTACGCATCCGACTTAATGCCGCGGCATTCCATTAGTTATAAGCCTTAAAAGCATTGTAAAGTAGTTGGATCAAATCACCGAGTTTTAAACTTCCTTGTTTTTTGTTTTTGTCTGTTTTTTCCACCTTCTTAATTTAGACTTTTCTCGGAACTTCTCAAACAACAGTGTACTTGCCCACGATTGAGCAAAGCGTTGTAAAATATCCGGTGCTTGGAATTTACTTATTTAAATAACCCTACGTAGCACGCTAATGAGCAAAGTAATTGCTGTCTTATGGAAAAATCTGATAATTTTCTTTTAGCGGCTTCGATTTATCCTGCTAACAATTAACATTTCAGCAGGGAAAATTGAAGATTGATGTAAAAACATCTTGTACTGTTTTCCTTGTGGTATTAAACTCTCCTGTTGTCGCGACATGACGTGCTCGATTTTAACTTCCATTCGCTGCCATAAAGCAAAGTCTGAATCCACTAAAACTTTATTTTTCTTTTCGCTTTTCAAGTTGACTCTGATTACATTAGATTTTTGTTGCGTCTATGCCTTCGTGCCTTCAAGAAAACGTTTTTTTTTTCAAGCCTATTAAAAATGGTTTTTGAAATCTCAAACCAAAATTTGGGGGCGGAAAAATTGCATTGGTTTTCCGAGGCGGGGCAATACTATAGAATGTTAATGTTTTATTGTTTTTTTTTCAAGCTTAACTTAGTTTTGGAGCCAAAGGGACAATTCTATAATGTCGACGATTTCCTTAATTCGTCTTGTACCGTTTGCTGCGATTTTTGGATGGCAACGTTGAAGTTAATCAGTAATAAACCTTTATGTTTATTTACTAATACTTGAGCCTTATTGTGCTTCTTACGTGTTTGTTTGTGTGTGACGCATGTTCTTGGCATGCCGATTGCTTTTTAAACATTCTGCAGGCGGAAAATTTTGAAAAACTGTTCACTCTCAGCGTTCGAGTTACTTTGGGATTTAGGAAGAACCTCTCGGGTCAAGGATAAATTGTTATCTCTCAGCGATGGCTCTCAGATATAGAAAGGATTACTAAATTATTACTTAGCTGACCACAAAGTATGTCCGACCAAGTGCATACCGGGCCGAGACATCCCGCCTATAGCCGCAAAGCCTCTGTAAAAGCATCCGCCACAAAACCGCGGCAAGCAAAATCACGTATCAGTGTGTAATTCTATTTTGGAAGCAGTTGAAATTGTAAGGTCTGTTTTGACTGCCAAAGTTGAACCAGGCTTCAAAGGGGGCCAGATCTTTCCGCAGATTTGGTTTCTCTGTAGATTTCTACAGATAAGGGCTCAAAACGCTAAAAATGCAAGCTCAGTTGTTGTTAAGTTAACCTCCTTGTTGCAGTTGCGAAAGTAGAGCGACAATAGTTTTTAAGCCGGTATAACCCAAGTTCTCGTTCTCCGCACGCGGAATTGAAACAACAAAAACTCGAAATGTTCCCTCTTCCTTGTTATCCAATCAGAAATTACGACGCTTGTTTGTTGTTGCTTAGTGACTTCCCTGACAAATATGACGAGATTAAGTAATTAAGCGCGACAGATTTCCACTAAGAAAACATCTTCCCAGACTGTTTACTTTAAACTTTTGTACCTCAGCTTTGGTGATCTGGAAATAACAAAGCAAAATACGACAATCCTATTTTTTCTGTAAAAACTGAGGCCAAAAAAAAGAAACTTTTTTCAGCTCTAGTTTCACATATCTTCACGTCGTCTCTAATAAATTCTGAGGAATGAGACTATTTTGTGAAAAGCTTTTATTCCCACCGTTTTTGATTAAATTTCGTCTACTGTCATACGTCGTAAAAAGGGAGAGCAGTCATGTCGGCGTTGATGAAAATACA
>OMLO01002004.1_pt1 | contig 16112 bp, 9 predicted proteins | sample 1674811 | NCBI WGS metagenome assembly OMLO01 (sample SAMN06265003, study PRJEB25207) | coral metagenome | isolation source: Coral host | place: Mexico:La Bocana,Puerto Morelos, Mexico | collected 2008-11-13 | reverse complement strand
ATGGAGCTCCGGTCCTTCACCTTTTCTCGATTTTTTTTCGCTGTTTTTGGATGGAACCAGCCATGATGAAAGCCATGCAGTCCGTAAAGACCAGACATGCTGAGCTATTCTAAGAATCTCTCATTTTGTTACTAGATGTGTCCAGTCTTATCACATCTCACTACATTTATATCTAAGATCTATATTTATCACATTTTCTTTGAGATATGCGATATTCTATTGTGATTAAGTTCGCGGTTCAATGGCAAGAAACAAAAAATGCTGAAGACATTACAAGTTTCAAAACTCGCTCCATGCCATGTCGACAAAGCTGGTCACAGATTGCCTTCATGTGCTTGGCAGTACTTGCAGAAAATGGCGATGTATATCAGTCAGCTGCATGGTTGAATGGTGAAAAAAAACCATATGTGATTCGAGATTTCGTACATTGGTATTTGAAAACAACGTACAGATTTAGTCAAAGCTCATTGAAGTCAAGTTACCGAGGTGATTTTCCCACCAGCAAAAAACCCGGAGGTAAACTCCCACCGTTTTTTTTTTTGGCCACAAAAAACTCCCATCTTCCGCCGCTCTCAGGTTGATCATCCCAATTTTTGGAATCAAGTTTATAAGCTCCAGACCGAGAGAGACATCTATGAATGGTATGGTCTAAGTCCCCTGGACAGCTCAGATGTTGCAAAAAAGTGGGGTGGGAATTTTGGGAGATGATGATTTTGCAGCATGTTGTGGGTTTTGGTAGAAACCGAATGCCAAAAGGTGTTTTTTTTGCCAAGATTGGATGCCAAAAATTTCAAAATCACTTCAGGTCATATGTTGGGGATGCGGGAAGGTTATCTTGATTTGCAGTGACAGGTTATGATCGATTGCGTCCTTATTTTGTGGATGCTCTTGTGGATGCTCTTGTTTATTCGACCCATTCAATGCCTTCGTTTCTCGGAGAATGGCTGGGCCGTAGTGGGGGATGGAGGTCAAATGAGCAGCCGTCAAAACCCTGATCATTTGCTGCATATAGGGGATTATACTAGCCATCTATACGCCTCAGATTCACACAATGGTGCTGCAAGGTTTTTTATTTCAATTGTTTCACTTTCACCACTGCTCAGTAATTTACACCGATGGATTTTGCGCTCAGCAATCATTGCCTGCGCTTTGCAAAAAAAATACTAGCCATCTATACAAGGTTTAATAACAAGCCATTATAAGGATCCCTATCAAGCAACCCGTTTTTAGTGGAATTTTTAGGTCTCACAATTCTTGGCGTTTTGAGTCCGCAGGAAATTATTGGTGGTTGGAAGTGGAGACTCTGCCCTGAGCGCAGAGCTGGCATCTGAGGAGATCTCATTTTTTTGGTGTGACATTATACTACAGTAAACTAACATAGCAATGGAAAATGGACCCTTTGAAGATGTATCTCCTACTGAAGATTGGGATATTCCGTTGCTATATTAGTTTACCAAAGGGTAGATATCTTGTAATCAGAAGTTGATCAATGGAACAAATTCTTCCAGGCGTTGCTGGAAGAATGGAAGGCAGGATTTGCGAATTTGCAATACTTCTGCTTTTGGAGCGGAGCTTTCAAACTTGTGTGCAGATTGTCAGCATAGACTTCTCTTCAGAGGTCACTGAATCTTGGAAGCGATATTTTCAGGCACTTTTTTCAAGAAAGACCTGGAACCCTAAGACCAACCAGATTTGTATGGTTGTTTCAATTGGATGAACCAAACCATTTCTTGGGAAATGGTTGGAAATCACCATTTCCAACCGTTTAAAACTGGGTGTTTAGGGTTCCAGGCGAAAATATGAGAAAAATATGACTGGTAGATGCACATTCAGGATGATGTGTTGAGTATCAAGTTCTGTTGATTCAAATAGTTTTCAAAAATGAAATGTAGTGACTCTAGGTGCTTTGGGTTGCAACAAGGATCATGGAAATTTGTCCCCTCAAGTCCTGAGATGAACTTCAAGCAGCGGAGCAAGGATTTGAGCACTGGTGAAGTGGGTCTGGTGGCGTGGATGTACGCCTGGCGAGGCACAGGCAGTTTACACCCCACCAGATGCCCCACAAGAATCTCCAAAGATGACATCCGAGAGAAGTTTTCACCGTGGATCTTTGAACCTTTGAACGAGAAAATAAAAAGGATGATCATCTAAGCTATAGTGGTTAATTGCTTTGGATTCCTGGGATCCCCTTGTGAAAGGGATTGTTGCTTAGGAGTACCCCTAGAATCCTAAACCACCGGGCCCCAAACCACCAATTCACCCTTAGTTGAGGATTGAAAAAACATCCAAAAAAATCCAGGCTCCGTCCTCTGCTGCCCCTTGCGCAGTGCACATCCGTGCCTTCAGCCGAATCAAGTGATCTTTTTTTCACATCACCTTTATTTCCCACAAGAAGTCATGTTTGAGGCCATGGCATTTACCTGGTGTGGCAACTCATTGTATTCTCTGAAAGTCCAATATGCCTCATGAAATCAAAGCAATCAATATCATCTATAGTCATTCTTGCAAACATTGAGCTTGAACTCTTGTGAATTTGCCTGGCACATGCAGGTGTCATTCATTTTTCAACAAAAAAGAAAAGGCATTTTACAATAGCATCTTTCATGACATGCATTCTGGGCTGCATAATCTGACCATTGCTTCCGGAATGGCGATGTCCTCTGGGATCGAAATTCTTGAGCATGACCTGAATTTTGGGTCCCCAACCATTTTTTTCCCGAGTGATGAACCCATCCATCGTCTGCTTGACATCTTGGTCGGCTTTTTCACACCAAGAAATTGAGCTGCTGACGCATGAAAAAGTAGATGGCCACGAACATTGAAACAGGAAGAAGTAGGACTCCATTGACCCTCAACATGAATAGCAGTTTCTGCTTCCCATAATAAGGTGGGATCGGTAGCATATAATAAGCCAATTGGCAAGGACTATGAGTGGTATATAAGTGGTATATAGATGTATATACTGCCAATTGGGTGATTATATATATGACCTACCGCCAATTGAGGGAACCAGAAACACCTATTGATCAACACTCAAAAAATCACTCGAAAGATATCTGCAAAAATCTCATCAATCAGTCCAAAATCACTCTTTTTTAGCTGGATGATTTGGGTTCTTGTGAGATCAATTTTGAAAAAAGTCCCGGACAGAGCAAGAAATCGAAACTTGCGTGCAAGCACCTGGCTCAAGTTTCGCTTGTGGCTCGCAGCATGAACAGTGTTCCACAACAAGATCAACGTCAACAGTGGTGATGAACAAAAAACATCCAAAAAAAAACCTTACTTTCAAAGTTGAAAGAAAAATGCTGCAAAGTTGTGTTGTTTCCACTCACATCCCACTCCCCACCCTCGGGTTTTTTTTTGCTTCAGGTGGTTTTTGAAATCCTTGCTTCAGAAAGCGGGGCGCGGGAATGTTTACTGACAGCGGCTTGCACTTCTAGGAAAGATTCAACCTTCCTTGTTTCTAAGGACTCTAGGCTCACTCCTCATCTGCTGCTGCGGTTACATCCGCAGTCAAAGTGTTCATAGCTTCTTCTGCTTCGGGACGCATCATCTCCATACCAACGTCATCACCGCCATCACCATGCAGTTCCATGAGCTTGGTGATATCAAACTTGGGTTTCTTCAAAATCTTCACCTTCCGAATCAAGCCTCGCTTTGTTCAAAAAAATGCCAACACCGGTAAACAAATCGCCAAATATGTTCATCCCCATTATTTTGTCCCTTTAAAATCATGGACCTGAAAAAAAAGATATTAAAAAAAACATGCTGCAAAGGTTTCATGTTCGTAATTCCCATATTCTTATATCTTGTTCACCGAAACATTTCTTTTTTCTTTTGCGGATTCGCTCAAATCTCGAGCTGGACCTCATGCTGGTTCGTTGACGAGCACAAGATCCCTACCACATATCATTTACCTAAAAGGGACAGAGATACCACCGAGCGTGGTAGCTCCACCACAGACACAGCACCCACAATTTTGACCCCAATCAACGAAAGGCTCAGACAGTGTCCAACTCTGACAAAGGGAGAACCAATGTTCAAACACCACTTGTCAAACACCTTACGCCAAGTACGAAAAAGGCGCAAACTGTCCAAGTCAGAAGCCGCAGCAGCCCGACCCTCGTCAAACAACTCCCAACTCTGACCAACAAACACGGGCGGAAGCAACCCAACCACCCTAGTACACAAAATGTACAGTTCAAGGAAACTGGTGTCCTTTAAACAACCCTCACCTGAGGTCTGAGACCATGAAACTTCACGAAAAAACCGATCAACAAGTTTGAAGTACCTGGGACAGAAAGTGCCATCCAAATCTGTAACAGGCAATTCAAGAGAACTGGCAACCCCATCAAGTACAACCAGTCTGTCCAGGTCTCCAGGACCACACTCTTCAGTAATGCGAGGATTGACAAAACGATAAGCAACCTGCGCGTGGAATTTCAAAACTTTACAAGCAATCTCCTCTCTGAGTAGAAAGGAGGCAACCAATTCACTGTACGCAGGACACCGCTCAACAAAACTTGCACACGCATTCTTTGCCTGGCAATCAGCAAATTGATTATGCAAGGCTTTCCATCTTTCCAGACCAGTCAGACTTGTGACTTCGCGATGTGCTGGAGTCCAAACTACCTTAACTGAACTTTGGGCAACAGTTGCATTTTGCCAGAACAGCTCCCAAAGGTCCCTGTGCGCTTTGGGCAAGGTCACAGGAAGACCTCGCCAAAAGCGATGCAACATTCGACCTGCTTTGCGAACAAAAGCCCAGCAATCACTGTGGATAACAACATTCCAATATGAACCCGCTGCAACTGCCGCAGCAAGCAATTCGGCCCTAAACACTCCCTGTTGTCCAGGAACCAGTCCAGACCAGATCAACTTAGGTTGCATACCAGGACGGGCCAAAACCACTGCACCAGCCGAGACCCTCAAGTCAGGGAACTTTGGGTACAGACAAGAGCCATCAGTAAAGAGGTCTACACAGTCAAGGCAGTCTTGTCGACTGCATGTGGGCATAGGAATGGAATCCAAAGCAGCCTGAAAGATCCGGAGGGAGTCAATCTCTGGGAAGAGTCCATGCGTGACGGAAAAGACCGGAAATTCTCTCAAAGCATGATAAATTCCCCATTTGACACGTAGATCCTCAGTACCAATACATTGCAGAAAACGATGTTCACGGCTGTCTTCAGTTGCACCACACAGTGGACACTCTCGTGTTCCCACAAAATGTGACTTTGCATCACAAGTGATATGCGCTCCAACAATGGACTGCCTAACCAAGCCAGCCTCAGCTGGGTCAAGCCCCCTCCAATGGCGTAGGTCAAGGTTGTCAAGCGTGTCAATGGCTTCTAAGCCTTTTCTATGACTACACTGTTCACCAACTTTGTCATACCAGGTACTGCGGAGCAGTCGTCTGATATGCTGGAATGAGGTGCGGAGCACATCAAATTTTCGACCATAGCCGTCAATGAATGCTCCGTGTCCATCGGATTCCCACCCTAAGCCCCTCAGTTGCTTAAGGAAACGACGTGTAACTCCATGGTATCGACCCTGTGTCGGTGTCCACAACGCAGGCAACATAGATCGCCACTCAGGTACCGAAAGTGCCAATTGTCGACATAAACGTAGTCGATCAAGCGGAACTTCAAACTCAGGATCAACAGGATCTCGTGTAAGCATACTGGCTACCAGCCAAGGAGAACGACCTGCCCTATCAATCTTAAGCCCACGACATAACTTAGTTCGCAATTTTCGAAAGACAGAGGGGGGCACACACGACGTATAGCCGCTCCATGCAAAGCCTGTTTCCAGACGCTCATTCTTACAATGGACACTCGGCGACGAAACCCCAATGGCAAACCTGCCAATCTAACCAGTCTAACCCCTCCAGCTCGAACCCGTTTGTTACGAGTGGTGGCTGCCGTACGATAGCTATATGCAATGTCCGCACCAAGGCACTTGGCCGACAATACAACTGGTAAGGTACGGTTATCAAACTGACATTGTTTGAGCCGTTTCCTCCCGACCGGGTCAACACACCAGCCCCAGCATTTTTCAACTGAGATGGGCAGGCGGCAAGTACGAAGGAAAACAGCGATAGGATCCAACAACTCGATGAGAAAACCAAGTCTTGCACACCAAATTTCCCAGTTGTCCGCATATGTCACTGGACAAACCTCACTTGGGCCTCCATTGGACAAACCGCGGATAACCGCACCAAAGAGGAAAGAATATGCATACATACCTCCTACCGCCAGAGGGTCACCCTCAGGTATGCCCGTCGATGAAGTGCTTGCTTGATAGTGAAAACCACATAGCTGCACCCTTCGCGTCATGCTTGTGAGAGCACGTTCCCAACAAGGCCACAGCCAGTTAGGCAACCCTAACTTACGGAGCAGACAACCCAGCAACGGTCTATGAAGGCAATTAAAAGCTTTGACTATATCAAGGACCAACCCAGCGGGTTTGGCCAAACGACCAACCGACCAATCAAGGTAATCACTCAGCATTCCCCAAATTGCCGTAGTCGGGAGATTGGGCTTGATAAGTCCAGTGGGACGACCTGACAAAATCTTGAGCATTTCCTTAGCTCGAATTCGTGCCCAGAGCCTATAAAGCCCCGCAGAGACTGAAATTGGACGAATTTGGTCCCATGATGGAACAGGGTCATCTCCTTTTCTTAGAAGTACCAAGAACCACTGGCTAAGTGCCTTTGGCCACAGGGCACCGTGCTCAATTGCAACAAAGATCTTAGCAAGCACGTTCAGACTACTCTCTGGCAAGAGCTTCAACTCTCCGTAAGCCCACCCATCGCATCCTCGCATGCTAACCTTTTTCAACCCTCTGATAGCTTCATGAAGAACAGCTCCAGTGATGGGTTCAAGCTGGAACTCCGGTAGTTGTGGGACCATATCGATGTAGACTTGCATATCGGCATCTGGAACATGCTCCTGATCCCGTTGCCACAAATTCTCCCAAGACTCCATGAAGTGACCAGTCCACTTTATTGGGTCCACTTCAACTTTCGTATGGACAAAATCCATTGCCTCACGACGGGAGACCAATCTGTCCAACCTAACAGCCTCATTGTTAGTCTCCATGATTTGAGTTGTGACTTCACCACAACTGAATGAGTCTCCAACTGAAAGTTCAGCAGTGTTCTTGACTTTGATCCAAGCTTTACCCCCAGGCAACCACCTCTGAGGGGACAACTCCAATCTTTGTTGGATCTTCATTTCAGTGACAATGGGCTGCGTTTCTTCTTTGATCAGCTTACATGGCAAAGAACTTCCTTCCCTAGCACAGGAATCCTCAAGTTGCGAAGCAAAAGCTTCCCTTTTCAGGGCCCACGCCTTTCGTGAAGCATCATCGGAAAACTCCCTGACTTCCTGGTAAATCTCCCCAACCAATTCGGATGAAGGAAATTGAACCGGGAACCAACCTAACCGTGTGAAGCACCACTTCGGGAATGACTTTCCAAACCCTGTGCCACTACATATAGATGCCCATAAGTCAACTGCATCTTTCAGCACAGGACCTTCTCGGTGTGCAAGAATGTGCCACAACCGCTGCAATCTGCGAGTTTGCCGTACCAACTGACGGACATGAGTAGAAGCTGTGAGGTGAGGTGGCTGATAATCACCCGGGCGTCCTCTCTTACACCTGGGTAATGACAGTTGCACCATTTTGGGCTCAAACCTTTGACACCTACCAAAGTACTTGTCGGTCAAACGCCTTTTCTCTCCATCACAATGGCAGGATGCCTCCGCAAAAGCACGTTCTTGGTAATGAGACCATTTTGCAAGTGCACCTGCTACGTCATTGCCAACCAAAGCCTCATCAACACTCTCAACACAAGACTGGTGTGAAAAAGTGAGTTGTCTGTCCAACTCAGTCTTGTCGACCGGTCCTTCGAGAAAAGATCGTGGTAGCACCCATTTCGGGGCCCGAGGAACCCGACATGGCACATCAAAATCCGACACCAACACGTCATGTTTATCTAAATCAGGAGCAGACATGACATACGTGGACCGCCAAAACCTAACCAAAGCACTGTTTGCAATATGAAAAGAATGCCTTACTACCCCTAAACAAGTGGACTGAGGTTCCTCCCCATTGACCTCAGCCTGTAAAAGCCCCAAGTCAACCCACCCTCGTTCAAGAAGCCCACGAACCGCAGGCCAACGACTAAGAGGGGAGTTAAAGTCACCACAAACCAAAACGGGCCCCACGAGCCCAAGACACAACGTGGAAGCCCAGGACAAAACGGCATTGTTCACCTCAAAATTGAACGAACCAGGAGGTGCGTTCGGAACAAGGTAGAGCGTCAACACATGGATAGGAAACTGTCCAACATGAAAACACCCAAGGTGAATTCTGCCTCCCTGCCAAACTTCAAGTGGTACGCTTCCCGGCACCACATCATAACACGGCCATTTAGAGGCCAACGCAACACCCTTTGATAAACCCCGGAGACTCCCCGCTCCAGATTTAGTAGCAAACTTGTCCCGAACTGGCTGTCCAAGCAAAACCTTCCAACCCAACTTCCGAAAACTGGTGCGTATGACCCTAGAAGCCACAGCAGTGTGGCTCGTTTCGGAGTACGCCACAGCGTCCAATCCGCAGGACACTGTAGCCTCAGCTTTGCCCAGAATAGCCGTCGGGTTCGTAGACCCAAAAAGGAGCAAGGCTACAACCCATCAGCCACCTTCCGCGTCTTCGCGGAGGTAGCTCCTTCAAACATAGCCTTGATTTCTTCAAACTGCGACTCAACCTTGTGATCTCGTTCCCTCAAACTGACCTTAAACTCTCCAGCCAGTTCCTTGAGTTTGCTGTCCGAATCTTGTTGCAGCTGTTTGCAAAGTGCGGAGATCTGATCTGGCAATCCACTGACTTGATGTTGAACTGAAGCAAGGTCCCTCTGCACCGCTGCAGTTTGGTTTTGCTGATATACTGTGGCCGATTTAAGCTCATCAACTGCAGACTCCAGAAGGTTGATACGTTGATTGCATGCTGTCTCAAGATCCTTTTTTACCTCATCACGAACTTGATCCTTGACTTGTTGAATCTTGTCAATATGCTGGCTTCCAAGTGCTCCAACAACAACCCTGTCATCGTTAGGAACTGCAGCAACTGTTGCACGTTCAGCCCTCAACCCTTTGTATTTTGCTTCGGTGGCCGCAACTACAACTGCGGTCTTGACTGAAACCGTTTCCTCTGCAACTACAACTGTTGCTTCTCCAACTTGAATGGTCTTTGTGGGTGGCGCATGACTGGAAGTAATCAGCCAAGTTTTCCAACCTACAGCCTTTCCAACCTTGGCTGTCCAACCCAACTTACGAAGCAATGATTTGACTGATCGACGATCAAAAACCTCTGGCACGCCAAGTAGGCGGTATCGCAACTCACCCTCCTCGCCGGATTCTGAAGAAATGTCAACCTCAGGGTATACCAGTTTACGTGCCTCCCGCACGCGATCATACTTGACCCTCAAGCCGAACCCTTTGGACGTACGAACAAGTCCAAGTTGAAATCCAACCTTCTGCTGCACAGAAAGGGCCTCCTCACGGGACAAACCTGGAAGACGTACAACTCCAAATCTTGAGTCCAGTCCCCTCGTAACGGATCTTGGCTGGAGGTAGAGCCCATGTCGTCCACAGGATTTGAGGACGGTGTCCAAAAACTTGTCCGTGGTCCGCACAATGGAGTGGAAATATTCCGCTTGGTCCGCCTCGACTTTGCGCTTTTTGCTGTAAAAGGCAGCTGCCCAATGGTCGATTAACGCCTCTGGCGTCGTGGGGAACACTTTTTTGAAAAATCTGTCAAAACCCTGCTGAAGAACAGGCCACTTATCCCCAGCTTCAAGAGGATACACAAAACACAGACATACGGTGTTTCCACTAGCAACGTCAACTGAGACTTTCTGAGCCTCATCCCACTTGAGAGGTTCGTCACCAGTGGATAGCACTGCAACCTTAAGTGCTACCGTCTTTCCATTCATCCAGCCTGGGACAATTAAATCCTCAAAGCTACTCCCCAACGCACTGGCATCCCCTCCGATGACAACAACAGCCGAAGTACCCACTGTAACTTTTTGCGCACAAAAGGAAGGCAACAGGGGGGCAATGTCATTTACTTGGCCAACAGCAATTCCAGCTACCCCACCAAGAAGTTCCTCTGGTGTGACACTACCAATTTTGTTTCCTTGGGTATCCCTAAAGAAGCTGAAATCAAGTTGGAAAGCAGGGGCCTCAGCCCTTTCCCTACTTTTGGCTTTTGCTTGCCGAAGTGTATTGCGGTTATCAAGCCAAGCCTGCCACGCATCAAAAGGCTCCTCTGCAGGCTTCAATTCACTACTCGAAGAATTCTCCTTCTGTCGTTCAATGGCACCAATCAACACAATCTTTTCCTTTGATGCCTCTTGTTTCAAAGCCTGCCATGCATCCTTCGCATTGAAGATTTGTTTCAAAGTCTTGGTTCCAAGCCCTTGATAAACCTGGTGCGCTCGATCGTCAACGTTCCCTTTTGGTACCCCTTTTTCAAGCAAAAGGTCCCTGAGCTTATCCGACAACTCGATAGGGGAAAAACCACTTGCAGGTTTTCCACCTCCTTTCAAACCATAGAGTTTGACTCTCAATGGTCCTCTCAGATCAGCAACACCAATCGATATAGCCGGTTCAACAGTCTTACCATTTGCAGTCAAAAGCAACGTCGCTTTCTGTCCAAACCACAATCCATTAAGGACTGTCAAACACTCTCCAACTGTCGTCAACGGTGGAAAAGAGATGACGCCATACGGTGCAAACTCATAGTTTACAGGATGGAAGTCGACTTGAAATTCACCTCCCTCACCTGGTACCCAATCCATAGGTTCAACCCAAACTTTTTTCCGGACATCCCATATTCGAGATGTGTGAACACTGCAACGAACCGGGGTGGCAATGCGAATCGCGTCCCAAAACTTCAACTCGGGGTTGGCAACAACCTTGTGTATGTCATTCCGCAAAATCAAACGGAGTGTTCCAACTTCACAGTTTGTCAAAGGTCCTGTGATGTTGACCGTTAGAGTCGTCTCCTCGCCAGATAGGGCCCAGAGTGGCGACTCTTTAGGCGGAGCAAATCCTTCAATCTGCAAAGAATGCACAACTTTGCAGGCCGCAACCTTTGCATCTAACTCTGCAACAGTACACCCTGGATCACATAAAAATTGGCCACGGCCAAGAACATCAACCTGGACATATGTGCCATCAACCCATACTGTGGTACCAGTATGTCTCTCACTTCCAATGCCAAAGGTTGTAAGCGAACGACATTTGAACTGATTACCAAAACCTGCAACTTCTTGAACAAATTGATGCGTAAGCTCATTTTGGTTTGTCCGAACCAAGAAGAAAGCGTAGCCCCAGGAGAGGATCCATTTGTCTTCGCCTTCCTTGGCCTCTGGCGGTACGGTCTTTCCAAGCCAAAAACATGGTCCTCGCAGGAAGGTGCGCAACTGTGCAAGCTCAACCTGCGTTTTCTCAAACCACCCCAACCATTTTCGGTACTTCGCAAGTAAAGAACACTGCTTCATTTCAGCGAACACTGCGGCAATGAAAGCCCCAGCAATAAGAGGCGAAACAACATTTCCAATAGATTTCATGACAAGGTTTTGGTCGGCCAACCATGGATTGAAGAGACCAAAACCTAAAAGCCACAACGCTTCTGCAGGTTGCAAATACCGCACGGAACGAAGTCCACCGCCCAGCCGACTGTCAGATACCAGCCAAGTCAACAATCCCTTCTTCTCCAACAAATCCCGAGGCAATTTATGCTGACGCCCATAAGAGGCCATGACAACAGGCAGAATTTCACCTGGAAAGTTGAAGATACGTTCAGCAAGCCCGTGACCGTAGGTCATTCGCTTTTCACGGTCAACAAAGCGAGGGTTAAAGCACAGAAGCGGATCCTTCAACAAAGGGAGCAAAGTAGGCTCCAGTGTCAAACAATGTGTTGCGTCCCTCACATGATGCAACTGCGCACGGATGCGGGCATCCTGCAACGCAATATCAACCCATTCTTTCAACTTCTTGCTGTCAATCGGGCCTTCAGCCTCAGTCTGGACCATAAAGAGTCGTGGCCTTTGCATGGGTGCAATACGAGCAAGATTAATATCAATTGCACACCAGTTGCCAAAATGAGCTGCAAAACTTTGAATCAACTTCCAATGCACATGCGATGCCAAACTAAAAACATTTTCACCTAACGAAATACGACATCCAAAAACAGAGAAAAGCCCGATGGCTTTGAGCAACAAAACTCCCTCAGGAGAAAGCAATCCTGTCATCCATCCTGCCTTTGAGAAGGACACACATGGAGACGACCACGCAATCCATTCAAAAGGTTCTTCAACTAATGTGGTGATCCACCACCGTGGATCAGCAACATCTCCTTGCAGAATGTCAACCTCAGTTGGTCCTTCGCTACAAATCAGTTGTTCGATAGAAGAAACAATCGTTTTCCTTTTCAACGCTAATAGTTGACACGGTGTAGAATCATGGTCAACGGAAAGGATGGACTCAACCCCTACAACATTTCCCCAGGCACTTCCCCATCCTCCAACGCCTGAGAAGAGCTCAAGCAATCGACGACTCCCTGGGCAATCAGGTCCGGGTTGTTTTGCAATGCCAACGCCACAGCGAGGATGGTAAAGTAATGCACAACAACATCACAAATCTTTCCCCAAAACCCAAGCTTCGCAATCCAGTAAATGTCCCCAGGTGCCGGACACCAAAAGGAAGAGTACCATTCATCATAGGCAATGAGGGCCACATCACCTTCAACATCCGTCGCAACTTCAACAACTGGTCTTCCACAGAAGTTAGATAACCCTGTAACAAGGACACGGACATTCTTCATTAGAGCACACCTTCTCAAAGGTGAAATCTCAAACTCACACTTGACTTGGTCAACTACTTCCTCAGGAGTGTTCCCCACAACCATACCGGAACTCATTCCGAAAAAAGGTGCCTCCTCCAAAAGTTGACAATCGCACACTTGAGTACGCCACGAAAGCAAAGCCTGGGCATCAAGGTCCCCTTTTACAAAACACTCATGGCAAAAAGGGTAGCCACAGCTACTGAACATGGGAGGCTCAGCTTCACCGCAAGCAACGCAGATACTGCCAACCCCTTTAGGTCCTAAAACCCCAACCTTAAAAGACTCAGACAGTGAAAAAACCTTGCCATCGACAAACACAGCAGCATGCATGTAATCACGGGAAGGACGTGCCCAGGTGTCAACATCTTGCTGTACAACCCTAGTGTCATGCGGCTCAGGAGGCAATTGGAAGAGCTCACTGGCCGGGACAGTCAAATCAGGGGTGAAACGCTGCGTTACACTCAGTTCTTCTTGGGCAGAACTTCCTTTAGGTCGATCACCAGCGCCACCATCGCCTTCATGACCAACAACATCTTCTCCACCATGAGTCACACCACTTGGAGGCTCCATAGGTATCACGCCTTCGGGTGGAGCATCAACTTTCGCCAGGATCCTTTCAGTCTTGGACTCAGGAGTTTCCCCTTTTCCATCACAGGAATTTCCAGAAGCAGGTAGCGCCTCTGAACTCCCGTCGACCTGGGTGGTCGCAACTGTCCTTTCAGATGAAACAGCCTGAGTCTTCAAAGCTTGCTCTTCTGCAATCTTGCGATTCTTCTCAACCATAATCGCAGCCTGCGTCTTCACAGCGTTCTCCTCTGCCATCTTGCGATTCTTCTCAGCAGTGATCGCAGCCTCAAGTAAGTCTTCGGCAAGATCATCATGATATGCAGCTTGTGAGTCACTCACGGGATTGGCCTGAACAGGCTTCACAGCAGCTCCACTTTGACCAGTCTCATCTGTTTGACGACCCTCAGCAAGTTGCTTGTCTCTCATAGGATTCTCTTTGGCCTCCTTCAAAAGGCCAACAACGGTAGCATTCGGACGCTCGACCGTCGCTGCAGCACTGCCATGGCTCGGAGGCGCAACAACGGGACTACTCTGAGAGGTATCTAACCGAGCGAGGGCTTCAACTGTGGTCCGTCGCAACGGAATAACTCCTTTGACCTCAGCCAACCTTCGCACATCCTCTGGAAGTGCCTCAATGCCAACAGCTCGACCAAGTGGAGCCCCCTCAGGAGTCAAACCTGGAGAGAAAACAACCCCAAAGTGCAACCATTGCTGAACCAAATTCACATGTGCACCTCGGTACGTCAACATCCAAGTTGTTCCCAAAGATGTGAAATCCATCCCAAGAATCGAAGGGACATACGCCATGATGTCCTCCGCATTCCAACCAGCACTAAGTTGTAACTCCACAGGGTCATGGTTTTTGACCTGCTCAAGATGAACACAGGCAACCTTTTCATGACCTTTCATCAGGTCTTTGGCCAATTGGTCACTGATAGGCCCAATATACTCATACCAGTGCTCAGGGTCCAACTTCCGTTGATTGGCCTTGAGGTAGGCTGCCATGGACATGAGCTCAACCACTGCTGTGGGTACTGGTTCCATCCACCCTTCTTCTTTGAGCCGTTTTCTACCTTCCGGCTCTGCCACCGGCTTGGGAGGCTTAGGCACATCAGCCGGCCAATCTCCATCAGGGGAAAGGCTTCTTTTCACAGGAGCCGTTCGTGGGGACTCATCCACTTTTTCATCCAACGGAGCAGCTTTTTCCATTCTGACCTTTTGGATTTTCTCCATCTGTGCCCATGTACCATCCCACAAACTGTCGAATTGTAGTTGTCCAAAAACCGTAGAATCTGGGTGCTGACCTTGGCCAATCTTGTGCATAAGATGTTGTTTCAGAGCCGATGGCTGACGAAACCACCTACCACAACCTTCACAAGGACATTTGATCCACAATTTGTCCCCATCCAACACCGTCAACTCCGTTACAATTGTTGTCCATGGCCTTTGCCAGTCGAATGGGCGACTAGCAACTGGAGCAGGTGGTGGTCTTGGCAAAGGCTTTTTGCTCACAGTCGTCCGCTTCGGGGACCTTGATGGAGTCCTTGGACGAAGATGTCCCGAAGATCGAGACGGCAAAGCTTCAGGCAAAGGTTCCTCAACGATCTCCTCAAAGGCTGGGCTCCGTTCTCTACGACCGAACCTCGGTTCCAAATTCCCTCCCTGGGTCTCAGCCCGCAAAGGATCTGGGTCAGCTTCGTCAAACTCTTGGAGAATGAGTCTAGAGAGATCCTCTAGCTGACCAACTGGCAGGGACCTTGCCAAAGCAAGGAACTTTTCAACCTGAGGATGCTCCTTGAGCCGTTCAATGGTGCTTTGTTGAACTCCTCTTTCGATGGAGTTCCAAGCAAGTCTCAACATACCCTTGCGACATAGGCCACTAACGTCACGCAAGAACTGTGCATACTGTTTGAATGACGTTCCTTCATAGGACAAAGACTCCTCAGCCGCAGCTCGGAGCTTACGTGCCAACTTTCTCATTTCATCCCTCATATGCTTTTCATGACCACTCATGGCCAAAAGAAATTTGGCCCCACTCGGACAGATACCTCTCAAACACTTAGCCGACCCAGCGCCACCAACTGGGAGGTGGTTTGAGCCAGCGCTATTCAATAACTTACTCAATATTGACATTCTCAAAAGAAGGCTGACATACCCTCCAGGGAATTAACATATCCCATCCCTGGAGGGTAATCATCCCAGAAATTTAGTCCCAATTTCTCCCAACATCACTGTTGCCTCAGTCGTCTGGGATGCAGCAGGCGCGGCAGCAGGCGCGGCAGCAGGTGCAGCAGCTGGTGCAGCAGCTGGTGCAGCAGGTGCGGCCTACAGAAGCGGTTGATGTAGCCACTCCACCTTTCCCACTGGCAACCCAAAACACCAACCGAACAACAACAAACGGTGAATCACTCCCCCTGTGAAAAACATGGATAACATGGAAACTTCTAAGAGAATAAAAGGGGAATTGGGGTCATCTTCCAGCGAAAAGGTGAGCAGTTCAAAGGCGACTTGTTTCAGCCACAACTAGTTCAGTTGCCTCCGTTGTTTCTGCATCTTTTGGAGCAGCAGGAGCTGCCTGCAAACTTGCTTTTTTTGCAACTTCCCTCAGCTACGGAAAAGAAAAAAAA
>OMLO01002003.1_pt1 | contig 16115 bp, 10 predicted proteins | sample 1674811 | NCBI WGS metagenome assembly OMLO01 (sample SAMN06265003, study PRJEB25207) | coral metagenome | isolation source: Coral host | place: Mexico:La Bocana,Puerto Morelos, Mexico | collected 2008-11-13 | reverse complement strand
CTCCATAATGAAAGTAAGCGTTTTTGGACCTAATTAAAAGTCTTAAACTGTACATAAATATTTGGGACAATGAAAATTTACGACGGTTTTATTTTCGGACACTTTACTCGTCCGAAAAGTTTGGCAAGCCGACTGTAGTTAAGCTGGTGCTAAGTTTTTCTTTAATTGTGACATTACCGTTCTCAGAAATTCGGTTGAAATATATGAACTACATGTCGGCGTTGTATAAGTTCTTCTTCACTCTGGAGGCGTTTTCGAGAAAGCTCGGTTTTGGCTGTCATTTTGTGTAGGCTGTAGTAGAAAACTGTAAAAAAAAAATACAAATTTCAAATATATCCGTTTTCAAATTTATCCGGACTAATGTGGACGTTGATCGGACTAAAAAACAGATTATCAATTAGTCCAACGGTATTCAGCCTTTGGACACCTATTATAGCAAATGATCGAGGTCATGAATTGTTTTATTATACTGCAATGCAGGTAGCATTTGGAACAGGAGAACTTAAGCCTTTTTCAACCAGTTATTCAATTACCAAAACTGATGACTCTGATTATTTTTTTCATGATTTATGCCTTCCATCTTGCAGGTCTTCATAGTGCCAGCAAAAACAGCGTCTGACGGTAGAGCTGACAGAAGCTAGGATGTATATTTCCAGAAAAGACATGCCGGATGCCGACGATAGAGATATACCGAAATCATCAAGGGAGAATATACAAGAAAGCTTGAATGATCCTGCAGAAGAACTAGAGATTGTTTCACCGAGAGCCATAGAATTAGTACCTTCTGAAAGATATCTTTTACCCCAGTGTGACAAGTCGGAATGCCCAGAGCCAACTAGAGAACCTTCAGCGAGAAAACTTCTTTCCCACTCTGAGCTTCCAGAATGGTTACGCGGTAACGAATTTCTATCTCACTTCCACCGACCGCCAATGCCATCCTTTACGTCCTGCTTCAAGAGTATTTTTAAAATTCACAGTGAGACTGGAAATATATGGACTCATTTGATTGGTTTCATTATCTTTATTTGCATTACAAGTTACATGCTTTTGCGACCAATTACCGCGTACACTCCATTTCCAAAAGACTGGCAGGAGAAGCTTATATTTGGGTGTTTTTTTGCCGGTGCAGTCTTGTGTTTGGGTATTTCGTGGATTTTTCACACTGTCTACTGTCACTCAAAGGTGGTTTCTAAGATATTTCGCAGGTAGGTTATCAATCAGTCAGTCAGCCAGCCAGTCAGTAAGTCGGCAAGCTAGCAAGCGAATCAATCATTTAGTAAGTCCGTGAGCCAGCGAGCATGCTTAGCTAGTCATTCAATCAGTCATTCAGTCCAGCGGTCAGCCGGCCAGCCAACCAGTGAGTCAGTCAGTCAGTAAGTCAGCAAGCTAGCAAGTCAATCAATCATTTAGTAAGTCCGTGAGCCAGCGAGCATGCTTAGCTAGTCATTCAATCAGTCATTCAGTCCGCACCAGTCAGCCGGCCAGCCAACCAGTGAGTCTGTCAGTTAGCAGGAAAGCGGTCTTTGAGGCAGCCAGTCATGTTATTCCTTGCCATAGTAAAAGTATTAATTTATCATTAAAATGTTTTGCAGGATATGTAATATTTGTTTTCCGTGTACATACTTAAGTGACTGACACTTTGTGTGACTGGTTTAATTTCTTCAAGGCTTGACTACTCAGGCATCGCTATCTTCATTATGGGATCTTCCATCCCACCTCTTTATTATGGATTCTACTGTTCAAGAGTCCTCAAGGTTGTTTACATTTGTTTGATCTGTTCTCTTGGTATCATATGTATCATCATTTCCTTGTGGGAAAAGTTCAACGCTCCCGAGTATCGACTGCTAAGAGCAGGTAATGTTTTCTTAAAATATTCAAGTGCAATGGTTTTCTTAGAAATCGTTTCACGATTGCAAAAATCGATACTTTTGCAGCATGTCGTCCAGGATGTAATTTCCACAGGTAGAAAATGTCTCTCATAAGGATACTTGTAAGACATACGAAGTCGCTGTAGACATATCCATCAGACAAATTTTGTTTCCTGTGAAACAAAGATTAAAAGTAAATGAATGTTATGATCGGTCTTTTCAAACAAAAGATGATCACCAGACATCCAAGAGAGATAAAATTAATCCGAGGCAAAGCTATTCCAGCGTCCAAAAACCCTATTTTTTTTTTTTTTTTTATTTGTCCAGTTTCTTACTCCGGCGCACAAAGGGTGACGAAGCAACATAAATTTCGTGCGCAGTAAGAGTGCACAAAACTTTAGCCCTGCATGGACTTGAATGAAATTAGTACGAACTAGTGTAGCTACAAAACAGGCATTTTAGCGCAGCCAAAGCGAGAAAGATTCACGAGCAGGAAGTGCGAGGGCGGAGTATGAGAAAAAAAGCGCTTGCTGTCTCGTTTCCCGTCCGTGGATCTCGCTCGCGCTTTGCCCAGCTAAGCCTCCTGTCCTGCAGGTTCTGCAGGCTATGTCCCGATCAGTAACCTTACAGCTATGTGTTTTATAGGTCTAGCAATTTCTTTTGGATATTCTGGATTTATTCCCGCCATTCACCTTGTAGCTGAGTATGGTTTGACGTTAGCTTATCGACAAGCGGCTGGTGGATGGGTAGCTCTCATGTGTCTCTTGTACACTGCCAGTGCCGTCATGTATGCAACAAGGATTCCTGAGAGATTTCTTCCCGGCAAATGTGACATCTGGGTGAGCAGATAAACTTTGATATTCTAGTGTCTCTCTTTCCCTTGCTTTATTTTCTATCAACCTAGAAGAACAAAGAATTGTCCTCCTTTCCACTCATTTCAAAAAAACCCATCACGCAGGGGATTACCTTCAGCGAACAAGGTCGCAGCCATGCTCGTTCCCAGTGCTACTGGTTTTAAAATGTCGTTACGACCACGTGACAAAAAACGGATGGCTCTGGGGACGAGAGTGGGTCTGAGCCGGATGTGAGCTTGCACGTATGCCGGCGCGGGATACCAGCCACAATTTCCAACAAGTTCCTGCCGACATACAGGAAACTAAAACAAGTATTTTCTGCAAGAACTTTCATCAACTACCCATTTAAAATATCGTTTCTATCTTCTTTAGTTTCAGAGCCATCAGATATTCCATTTGCTTGTTCTGGCCGCAGCGTTTGTCCATCTTTACGGAATTTGTCAAATGGCGCAATACAGGTTTGAACAAGGTGCTGTTTGCGAAAAATGAGTGTCACTGAACATTCTGCGATTTTTGCTGTCAAGCTGACAAGTGGATTCAGAAAATGACATGCTATCAAGACAGTTGCAAAAGCCGAACTCCGTAAGAAAAAATTGCCAGACGCTCCTCTGAAGGACTTTCTGGAATACAATATAATATATATGCACAGAGAAAGACTGGAACTTATTGTCTGTATAGTATCAGGGTTTTGTAATTTAGAAGTCTAAAGATGGCACTGCGAGGATGAAACGTGCGTTATTAAACATTTTAGTCACAGAAAATTTTTACTGCGATCCGTCCGGGGGACTTCGCTGTAATACTGCAGGACTTGTACAAATAAACAGCAACACTGTACATTAACATGGCAAGAGCATAACAGACTTAACATTATCCGCACACGTTTTCCTTTATATACTCTAAGACCAAATTTTTTTAGCCAGTGTCTTGCGTTGCGCAATGGATATTTTATTATAATGCACGTGAAGTGTAAATAACATACAAAAGGAAAGCTTTCCCAGATACAGCTTTTGGAAATTTTCCATAAGAAATCCAGTATCAACATTTTCTTGGAAGTATTTTTCAACACATTTTGCCTTGAATAAAATTTTTCGCGATTTAAAACCTTTGAATTTAATTACATCCTAACTTGGACAATTTTAGAAAACACTTCCTTTTCTTAACTTCAGATTTATGTTATCTGTCTTTGATTGAGGTGTATACTGAGTATATAAAACGCTGGCCATTAAATTTATTTTACTCTGTTCATTGAAATAAAATAATATGAAGCAACACCTATTTCCATTTTAATGCGCATTTAGTGAAATTGTTTTTACACAGTCTTTCTAAAATGCAGTGTATGTGGTTGTTTGTTTAACTATCGCTCAAATCTGTGTATATGACGTGAAAACCTGACCAAACGGCCGGTCGTAAGTAGACCAAAGGTTTTTTTTTAAAAAAAGTCATCACTTATATTACCTTGCGCAAAAAAATATAGCGCTTCTTTTGCTTATTTGGGCCTTTAAATCCACATGCTTCATCTTGCAGTTTCATCTCGTGAAATTTATATACTGATGATTGTCGGCACCGCGCAAGTAGTGAATTCCGTCCTGTGGACGATTAAGCCGCGTATACTTGTTTTCATACGTTACGCATGGGCTTTAAGCCCATATTTACGACCATTTGGATAGCGTACGTACACATATTTAAATGGCCACTTATTTGCGTAAACTTAAGCGCGGGGATATGCGAAATAAATTCCCAAATATACGCGTTCTACGACGACCCATATATACGTGTGCTAAAGTGCGCGTATATGCGGGTCTGGCAAATTACGTTTTATATGCCTTAACGAAAGTGCCTCTTGACAGCATGGCTGTTCATGTATTCACAGGATGGAATTGATTAAGATTGGGGATAGAGTCTTACACAGTCATCCAAAAGGCGCATAACAGTTTCTAGAAGCGCAATTGTTGGAGAGCAGTGACAAACATAAACAAAGACAAGACTTTTGACCACTGCCGCCACCATATTGACGATTTCTAGTAACATTATTTTTCATTGTTATCATACACAAGTAGCCATGCTGTCAAGAGGTACTTCCGTGCAGGCATATACAACATAATTTGGGGACCCTCATATACTCGCCTTTTAGCACACGTATATAATTGGTCCTTGTAGGTACGCGTATATTTGGGCATTTATTTCTCGCATATCCCCGAGCTTGAGTAAAAATGCGTATATACGCGATCCAGACGGTCGTTTATCACCCATTACCGTGCTGTTCACTTGGGAGAGGCTCCCGCTTAAGGGACCTAAAACAGGTGTTTGCGCAATGGATATTTTATTATAATGCACGTGAAGTTTAAATAACATACAAAAGGAAAGCTTTCCCAGATACAGCTTTTGGAAATTTTCCATAAGAAATCCAGTATCAACATTTTCTTGGAAGTATTTTTCAACACATTTTGCCTTGAATAAAATTTTTCGCGATTTAAAACCTTTGAATTTAATTACATCCTAACTTGGACAATTTTAGAAAACACTTCCTTTTCTTAACTTCAGATTTATGTTATCTGTCTTTGATTGAGGTGTATACTGAGTATATAAAACGCTGGCCATTAAATTTATTTTACTCTGTTCATTGAAATAAAATAATATGAAGCAACACCTATTTCCATTTTAATGCGCATTTAGTGAAATTGTTTTTACACAGTCTTTCTAAAATGCAGTGTATGTGGTTGTTTGTTTAACTATCGCTCAAATCTGTGTATATGACGTGAAAACCTGACCAAACGGCCGGTCGTAAGTAGACCAAAGGTTTTTTTTTAAAAAAAGTCATCACTTATATTACCTTGCGCAAAAAAATATAGCGCTTCTTTTGCTTATTTGGGCCTTTAAATCCACATGCTTCATCTTGCAGTTTCATCTCGTGAAATTTATATACTGATGATTGTCGGCACCGCGCAAGTAGTGAATTCCGTCCTGTGGACGATTAAGCCGCGTATACTTGTTTTCATACGTTACGCATGGGCTTTAAGCCCATATTTACGACCATTTGGATAGCGTACGTACACATATTTAAATGGCCACTTATTTGCGTAAACTTAAGCGCGGGGATATGCGAAATAAATTCCCAAATATACGCGTTCTACGACGACCCATATATACGTGTGCTAAAGTGCGCGTATATGCGGGTCTGGCAAATTACGTTTTATATGCCTTAACGAAAGTGCCTCTTGACAGCATGGCTGTTCATGTATTCACAGGATGGAATTGATTAAGATTGGGGATAGAGTCTTACACAGTCATCCAAAAGGCGCATAACAGTTTCTAGAAGCGCAATTGTTGGAGAGCAGTGACAAACATAAACAAAGACAAGACTTTTGACCACTGCCGCCACCATATTGACGATTTCTAGTAACATTATTTTTCATTGTTATCATACACAAGTAGCCATGCTGTCAAGAGGTACTTCCGTGCAGGCATATACAACATAATTTGGGGACCCTCATATACTCGCCTTTTAGCACACGTATATAATTGGTCCTTGTAGGTACGCGTATATTTGGGCATTTATTTCTCGCATATCCCCGAGCTTGAGTAAAAATGCGTATATACGCGATCCAGACGGTCGTTTATCACCCATTACCGTGCTGTTCACTTGGGAGAGGCTCCCGCTTAAGGGACCTAAAACAGGTGTTTGTTGACCACGTGTCCGCTCAAGCTACGTGTAACCGTACCCATCCCCGGAGGGCTGAGTGCGGCAAAAATTAGGCCACGTAAGAGGATACCCAAAATTTGTTAAGGACAAAATTCCTTCTGATCATAAGCCGCCAAAAATGTTTTACAATTTTTCGTGCGCGCCATAATGGCGCGCCATATTCACTGAATATAGGTAATGACAAAAATAATCCTGTCTTTGACAAAGAAAATCTGCATCCTTTGGTGATTGGCTATAGCATGTTTATAAATTCTTTGACTTTAGATAATAGAGTGTTTTTCGACATTTTGACGAAAGTTCAGCTTAAATAATTAATCGCACGTATATAATACATTGTCGGTCGCGACATGTATGTATACTAATTGAGTTTTTAGGAACCGCACTACCTACAAATTTTAGTCCTGTGTTTGACAGGAGTAACAAGATATCGAGACGCCAGCCACTGGCTTACGTGTCGAAAAAAAAGCTTCTCTTGCCGGAGAGTGAATCATAATAATTTCGGTGGGAAAAGGAATCAAGAAGCGAAAATAGACCCAATCACCTTTTGTACATGTAAGTCAGTTTTAAGTCACTCTTTTTGAGCCGTAATTTTAAACTGATCCTACAAAGTAAAGTCAGTTAAAACCAAATGTACAGACTTACAGGAGTATTATGTCTAAGTATTTCTTGAAGTACAAGTAAATGTTTAATCTAAGGACATTTAAGCATGTTACGCTTCTTCTGAATATTTACATCAACGACCGACTCATCAGCAGACTCGCAGAAAATTCGTTGTCAATTTTTGTTTCGCGCCATTTCCGCAACGAACCTGGGGAAAAATTTATTTCCCTACAACTAAATTATTGCACATTAAAATTTTAAAAGTGGAAAGAAAAAGCCAAACATATCTTAACTTGTATACATTCTGCGAGAAGGAGAAAAATTCATAGCACTCGCTTTTCAGGCGTGTACTTCAACATGAACTTCCAATAACGCTAATGAGAATAGATCTGTGTGTTTTTGTTTCCCTGTTTGTTTTTTAATCCTAACAGCAGACGACCGGCCGGTTCCGATTTGTCGTGTAAGTTTGCTTTCGCTTTAGATATTATATTCCATCATTAGTTTCCATTATTTACAATTATTCTATCTTGAAGATCCCTCTGCAATGAAACTCCTTAAACTGTAAATTATTAAATATCAAACAGAGAAGGCCTTGATAAACAGCAGGAATCGAAGGGCCTTATGAATATATAATTATCACAAAGGTACTATACTCTCTCTGGGAGTTCTATAAGTTTTTGACCGCATGACTAGCTAACACTTCTCATTTTTGAAGTTCGTTTTCTCTACACTAGTTGCAGTAAATTAATCCAAATTGATTTTTTCAATATATTGTTCCTAATTTCAGTATTTTTAAATATTACATGATTAAATATTTGACAAACATTCCTCGTGGTTCGTGTTTACCATATCAGGATTTGTTCAAACATATGCCGGACTTGCTGCGACAACAGGAAATGTTATTACACCTTCCTTGCAGTCCACAAATTGAAAACAGTGTGTGCTATGCTTTTATAGATGGCACAATAAATCAGCTGATGTATAAAATTTAATGTATGTTGTACTGGCGTGCCATCGGCTATAGAAAAACATCATCTGGTGTGCGCGAACCAGTAGCCCATGGGTTCGTGACGCAAATGTCGTTTAGATATACACAGCCTTGCGACTTTGTGTTTCGTGTATTAGAACTGCTTTAGACAAGAGCGGCGAAACGCCAAGAAGCTAAACGGCTTAAGGACGTTAGCGCGAAAAATTTCTACTCGATAGATTTTTTTAAAACTTCTACTGCGGACAGATAATGATTTACTTGTTTCAGAAATGGAATAAAAATTGGGGGTCACCGGCTTCGTTTCAGAGATAAGGCGTGTGGAAAACTAGTCTGATTTTGAGAAATTGGTGCGTGTAATTCAGCATGCTCTTCAGGGTCTTCAGGTAAAAATATCAAAAATAAGTCAACAGAGGCAAACAATCTTAATAATGTTTTGTATAAGTGAATCTGTGGCGTTAATAATTTCAAATATTGCCATCATTTTCTGAACCTTAACCCTTAAAGAGGCATTTTAAATTGCCGCACAGGTAAACGAACAGGTCAAATGAACCGAATTCGATGGAGCGTTTTGCAAAATATTCAAACTTCTACGCGATAGATTTTTTTCATATCTTCACAAAACGTAGAAAATCGGTAGAGAAAATGACCCATCGAAAGAAAAGTAGGGGTCACCGAATGTCCAAGACCGTTAAATCCACGCAAAGTCATAGCAATGGCCATTTGCCTATTGTTGTTCACTTTACTACTTAGCGCGCGCGCTCGATGCATGACGTGGCGTGTGAATTTCGTGGGCAGTAAGGATGCGCAGAAACAATTAACGCGAACGTCCTTAAGCTAAAAAAAAGAATTTTTTTACTTAGGCTATGTAAACCTGACACGGCCCTCGTTGTTGTAAAAAAAATAAATATTATAGTTCGTCACCCTACGCATGTTTCACGAACATTTGGGGTTATTTGTATTAACACACCCTGTTCCTTGCTCTCGGTCAGTGCCGACGGGCGGGCGACAAGCGGCATCTCCGTTTTGCTCATGGATGACGTTGTGAGTGTAGGAGGCAGTCCCATTGCACTTACTCACTCACTCACTCACTCACTCGATTCTGATTAATTTATTCATTTAGGTTGGATTAAACAATTTTTCTCCTACATCACCTACTAAGTATTGTTTTTGTCCAAGAGTGTTCAGTCGTCTCCAGGTAGGTTTTTTGAACAGGTGACATACATTTAGTTTTGCACAAAGACTCTTTTGCCACAGAGGTAAACTTAACCATCAACTTGGAATTGGCCTATTCATCCATGAGCTGGCACAGGGAGCCGTCGTCGTCCGCCCGCGTTTTAGATCGTACCCATTGGCTGAAAGTGTGGAACAGCCTAGTGCGAGCATAATCTAGAACAAATTTTCCGGGATTGTTTTAAGAACAATTATCATCCTTGCGTATCAAAAAAGTGTTAAAATTGTCGCTGATTGTCCGCGACCATAGACTAAGTGATAATGATGTCAACTTGAAAAGGGTTACACTAAGTGACGTGACTCCTTTTACTCGAGTGTTCGTGAAAGCTCTCCATCCTTGAAGAATTCAGTTGAATTTCCTTCTCTTGGTGAAAAACTAAGTGAAAATATCAATTTTCACAATTCACAATTTCAACCAACTTAGAATAAATTCTGCTTTGACTGTAATTTTGACATTGTAGACAGATCAGAGGACTGGCCACACTTGCGCGTTGTGTACGTCAGTGTGGCTTGGTCACCCGTCGACTTCAGCTGGGTGATAGGAAGCCCGGGGGGGGGACTCCCATATACAAAGGGTGGGAGTGCTCGTCCTCGGGTTAAAATAGCGGTTACGTATCTTTTTTCAAGACATATTTGGCAATCAACTGATTTTTAATTGTGTCTCGTTGACAAAGGGGTCTTAGAGGTTCTTTTCAAAATTACGACAATCACCCCCAAACGTTTTACATGGGAGTCCCCCCGGGTGCGAAGTTCGAAGTGGTCGAACTCGATGGTCTTGTATCGTTATTTTTCCTTTGTATACCTCAGTAAACTGCCATGTTGGTTAACTCTGGGTATACTTTTACAATTACAGGATTTTTCTGCAAACTATGATAACAGTAGTGATAGGAGTGGCTCTGTTTACGACGATATCACAGGCGGATGAAAGCTGCAAAGGAGGAAACATCAATCAACATCTTTGTCAAAAGACATGTAACTTAACCAGTTGTTTCTGTGATATGACTGATTCTTCCCCCTTCACCAGCTGTGCACAAAAGTGCCATTTCTTATCTTCTTGTCCAGAAATGCTTTGTTCTGGTAAGCTGGATATTTTTCTTTGTGAAGGTCTAGTCGCTACGGGCAAGTCCTCCAAAGACCCCTGATAGCTTTTTAGATGACACACTATGCCCAAGCCCCTCCTGCATATCACAGAACCCTGAGCTAAATTCCAGAGGTCTAAAGTAAATCGGGTGCATTTAAATTAGTTGAGGATCCTTAGAGGGAGAGGAGTGGGTTCAGAAGACCCTTCCTTGTTCGTAAAAGATAGAGCTAAGTGAAAGTGGCGTAGTTTTGGTCTAAATTGAATGATGGAATTTTAGGCTCTCTAGACCTTTTCAGCGAAACAAGGATGAGGGGTAATTGAAGAATCCAGCGGCACTTTATCCACCTGCTAGTCCGTGAGGTGAAGCCTTTTGCCCATAACTAACTTATTTATTTCTTCGTTTTCGTTAGGGAGACACACTTGTTCGCAGAAGTGCTTCTTTGGTCACTGTAACATGCGGTGTGCGTCCAGTCAATTTTGCTCACAGTCGTGTGTATGGAAAGCCAAGTGTGGTCAGATCACGTGCTCATCGGCTATTTGTCACCAGGTCTGTGCAAACTGCACAATGGAGTGCACTAGGGGAGTTGAGAGGTGCGAACAGATGTGCCTTGGGGGGAGATGTGACATGAAGTGTAAAGCCAAGCATTGCAAAAGACAATGTTTGAAAGGAAGATGTAATTACATCGGGCTTTCACAGAGTAAGACAGCAATTCTGCAAAGTGGGACGTTTCGGGACTTAGCTGCTCTGATCACTTTCGTACGGCTCTTAAACTCATAGAGACCGCGATAAAGTGATAAAGATAAAAGAGACTATCAGTCAATCAATCAATTTTTTAGTGTCAAAATGTAGGATGAGGTTGCTTTCGCTCTATATTGGAGTCGGAGGCTCAACCTCGGTCCCAGGCTCTTTCTCCTTTGCTTGCCTTCGACAAGGGGAGGCAAAAAGATTCCAGAGGCACATGTACAGCGATGTATAAAACGCTTGAAAATAAGATAAAAATAACGTAAAATTGAAAGAAAAATGATCCAAGTAAATATTAAGAAAATAGAGCATATAAAAAAAACATGTAAATATTAATATCAGAAAAAATACTTAAATGCTTTACATATAGCGTCAGGAAAGTATTATTCCACCCCAAATTTAAGAGTCTGACGATAAAATCCCAATGATTTTAGCGTGACCAGCTAGTAGCTTAAGTTACAACAGGGTAAATGTAATGCTGGTACTAAAAGGCGCCAAGTCCAGCCTTACGCATCTTGAAAAGTTTAGCCTAAATTTTTCAAGTTCTTCGTTTTGTAATCCGTGTTAATCTTCTCCACCTTTAACCGTTCTTGTTCCTTTATGGTTTGTTATTATCTCTGTGGTTTCTACAGTGTTTTCTAATGTTTCCTAGTAAAAAAACTATTTTCAGGTTTCCTTCAATTTAAAGGAAATTCCATCTATGGCCAAAATAGCTGAAAATAACCGTGATTGAGCTTTGCGCCGTGTTTAAGTCTACTCTGTACGGGGAAGAATATGTTTCAGTTTAAGCCTATAAGACCAGAATTTGTACTCTTTCATGTTTATAGAGAATAGATTACGTGCAAACTTGTATTATCCAAATAATTTCGTATATAAGAGAAAACATTGGACAAAGTGTTTCAATGAAATCTTCAAAGATTTCATCCCTTTCTAACTTGAAAACTGGAAAAAATTCAGCGCCATGAAGAATTTAGTAAATAAGGTATTACGATGATGAAATTAGAAAGTAATTTGAGATAGAAATCTAAAAAAATAAAATAACAATGTAGCCTCGCCATGTTGCTATGGAAATGAGGAAACTTACGTAATAGTCGAGACTTCTACCCCAGTCCAAAGAAACAGAAAAAAATTAACTCTTAAATTAGTTATTTCGTGAGGTTACTTCGTTCTTGTGATTCAACGAGATCCGATGAAATAAGTGCTTCTATGTCCTATTTAAACGCAAAGTATTCTCTCTTATAATAGAGGGCCCGTGTCATTATTGGCCTCTACCCTCTCTGGGCTAGTCACACAACTGGGGAGGAGTGCGTAACAAGCTATAAGTACGTCTGTTTAGGAGGTTTGAGTCCCGGGGAAAGACCCCCATAAAAAGACAACTCAATATCTTCTCTCATATTTTGTTCCTTTCAATAACCTAAAAGATAACCCAAAGGCCTCTGCTTTGGACTTGTTGAGGCTGAATTCCTCAAAACCGCGTTTTTAATCCCCGAGGTGCGACGAGCATCCCCGTGTTTTTATGGGACTGGACTCAACAACGACTCCTTACCATGGCCGAGATGATTTGCAATTTTCTTCGTGCTGCGTTAGTATTGCAATCTCTTGTCTTAATTTTGTCCCGCAGTTGACCCAGCCCCCTTTGTACGGACGTACCTTTACGAGTCGCTGGCCGGAACGTCACAAATGCAAAAGAATTCAGCGAAAGCCTCCGTCTACAAATAACTTCTAAAACATAGTTACGATAACTTCCACACAGGTTCCACAAGATTGCTCTTGGCGGGAAAAGGATTTTCTTCACAGAACCTTACTTTGGAAATTCAGATTGACGGTCCAAAGGTCAACTCGCTGCACGTGCGCACAAGAGTTCAACGGGTGCCTTTTTAATACTCAAGCATTTTCAAAAATACTTCAAGTACGTGAAAGCGTTGCGTGATGACCCTAAGAACGGCTGCGAAGGACATTAATCTTCTCTCGCGATCGGTTCAGCTTACAACAAAGTTTTCCAGTAAAGTGGGCAGCGAGTACAAATAGCTACAAATGTTTCACGATATTTGCACGCTGTGAAAACGGCTTGAAATGAAAGAGCAAAACAGCAGTTCAACGACAAGAAAAGATAGCATCGAATCCCTATTGGTCGCTTTTTTTTGTGCCTGTCACTGTCTTTTGTTACACGTTGCACTTCACGGCACTCTCCGACTAGGTACGACTATGACTGTGATTTGTTCTGATTGGTTAGCCTCCGTCACGCGTGACTTGTCCCTCTATTTTTCAATAAGGGAGCATTTGCAGATCACGAGGAAATTTAAAATGCACGTGTCAGAAAAGTTTATCTCTCTTTTCTTCTCGAATCTGTCAACAGTTTGATGTCATTCTTCTCTGAACTGTTGAGTACAACATCTTGAAGAAAGATTTATTAAAGAAACGTCTGGGCATTTCTCGGTTGTATCTCAAGCTGGTAAACTGAATTCACTGAGTGTTGGAGCGAAGAGAGTAAGTGAGAAAAATTTCACGTACCGTGAACAACACACCCTGACCTTCACCGAAACGGGTCAACGAACCTTGTTTGTACGTGCTTTGACAATTGCATGTTTATTTGATTTTTCTGGCAGTTCATCAAAAACTTTTCTGGAAAAGATCAAAGGGATATCTTAGCTGCCATCTCCACCGAAATTCGTTTTTGCCAAGGTGAAGGCACAAGCACTTTGAACGAACAACAAGATTTAGCCTTCGTGATCGAATTCAGGTAAAAATCACTGGATCTACCTGGAGCGATACGTTGCACCCATCGGTAAGTCTTGGCAATTTTGTTATGTTAGAATCAGCTACGTGCAATACAAATTTAGAAAGAACATCTCAAAAGATTCTGGTCCTGTTTGAACGATGTACGGTTTCAGATTAGGTTATTGCCGGTTGAAGAGTTCTTTCCAGACGTCACGACGCACCTCAAAAGATTAAAATTTTGACCAAAATTGTTTCGCCGCTTTGTTATCAAGTCGTTATACAGACCAAACGTTGTTTCCTTTATAGTTTATTAGCAAACGACTGTTGTGTCCGTCAGTCTCAGTTTGAAGGGCATATAGAACACAAGGCAACAAGCGGCCGAACTCGTTTACTCTCACAAAAACTTCAGTTTACTGCAGTGGTTTATGGACTCTTGAAGATGGAGGCCTTGTGTTTGATCTTTCGAAGTATCGCTATTGATAAATAATTTTAAAGGGAAACTGCTTGCGCTTAGATTTTGCTAAAAATTGGAAATAGGGATGTATTGTAAATCAAGGTACTGTTTACATGAAATTCATCCTTAAGTATCTTTTATTAGTTAACTTTCTGAATTTCTCTTCCACAACGGCGATGCCATAGTGTTGGTTGACATGAATTTGCAAACGTAGGTGGGTAACGTGAAATGAGCAACAGAGTCGTTAATTTGCGGAAATGTCCGAGGAAAAAGGTCACAAGACCGGTATCATTCAGCAGCCGGGAACAATCATGTTTTGATATGATTTGTGGATGTCACTGAAGCAGGGGATTTACCCGGGGGATTTACTTTAATAATGAACTTCTTTCAGTTTCTGCTCTTAAAAAATAATCCTTTTATCAGCTGCGGACTAACAAGCAGTTTGACATTTTTTCTACTCCACGGATAAAATTCAAAAAATCCTGATATGGCCATTGAACTTAAAATTTCATTTGTCTTTTGTAATTTGTTTTTGAAGTCATCAATGACAATTATTTCATTTTTTATTTTGCAATTGGCGCGCTTCAACGAGAATTAGACTCTTTCAAGTCCCGTTAGCACTTTCACCTTCGTCTGATTTTTGGATCCACAAACCGTGCATGATTTTGACATGACCCGCTCTTATTGGAGTTGGCCACGGGAATTTTGGCGTGGTTCTCATCTTCAGCAAAGTACGTCAACGACGTCAACTCAATGGCAAAATCGCAGCTGTGGAATTTCAGTATTTTTCTTACTTCAAAGCAACCTTTTCGAACATTCCGTCGATTTTTGAAAAGACAAAAAACGTTGTATGCGATTTCTCAAAGTTTTGAAAGAGACAATTTGACAGTCTGATGTAATTTGTCTTTATTTTACTCATGTTACAAGCCCAGCCCACTTCCGGCCCGTCTTTTAATCCTCACAAAGGCCATTCTTTACGGTACTTTTGTACAAACAAGTGTTAACTAAAAGCCTGAATCTTAACTCAGTAGACAGTTCGAGCCGGTGGGATTTATTCAAATCAAGGTAAATGTTCTGTTTGTCGATTTATCCAGTTTTAGAATTGCACAGCAACTTGATTTGATAGCATTATCGTTGAAATATTTCTATAAGATGGCTCCCAACAATGGACCTATTGTCTCTAAAAAACGAAAACCACAACAACAGTTCCGAACAATAGTCAAAGGTATGATATACAACCACAGTAGGATTTCAGGTTGTCAAAATTCAAATCGAAAGATGCTGTTACCCTCCGAGGTCTCCGAGCATCAGAGTGCACGAGCGACGAAAAAGGGCGCTTCGAATTACTTGAAAAAAATATTGTGTGTTCCCTACTAGAACAGCATTTATGAGGTTTTTTTTACATGTTCGTCTTTGCGTATTGGGTTTCAAGAGCTTCATAATAGTTAGCGACTTGTGTTTTACTCTTTGAGGGTAATGTGAGCATTTCCTAACAGTGGTTGAGCAAGTTCGTTTTCTCTAACCTGTGGAGGACAGGTAGTTTTCCCGTGACGAGTTTAAACGTCACTATGATGCATGTCTTTGTCAGTCTCGAATGGATACTCTGCAAAGACAGTTTTACCCGCGAGGGATAATGGAGAAGGAAACATGTCGTGCCTCGCACAGCAATGCATTTTCACAGTCAATAATCATATTTAATGGAAGGACCTCATACTTGTTTGCAGAAGCTTATCTCAAGCGGAGTTACGGAATAAGAGACTTTTGCCCAGAGATTAACAAACCGCCCAATGTAAACAGTCACTCACAACTCAAGATATCCGCCGAACCTGAACTTTGCCTGCGGTATCTAACAAAGACGTTACATCTTTTCTTATGTCTGA
>OMLO01002002.1_pt1 | contig 16116 bp, 11 predicted proteins | sample 1674811 | NCBI WGS metagenome assembly OMLO01 (sample SAMN06265003, study PRJEB25207) | coral metagenome | isolation source: Coral host | place: Mexico:La Bocana,Puerto Morelos, Mexico | collected 2008-11-13 | reverse complement strand
TCATGCTGCAAGTATCAACTTCACAAGTCATAAGATCTTTTTTGGGAAGTTGTTGTGAAACCACGTGAAAAGTATAGTTCAAGTCTATTGTTCTTCCTTTTGTTGATGTGTTTCTTGTATTGCTGGAGCCCTGTCTTGACAGGCAGCTACCACAATCGTTGGGGAACCATATCACAATGTCATACGCCTGCGAGCGTTGGTATCTCCACGATGCAATGATGCGGCAACTTTTTTGCGCGATCATCAGACTCTCCTGTGTCGCCTCAGCGCAGGGCCTGCGCCCCTCCAGGACCTTTCGGAAGAGCAATCTGCGGAGCCGCCAGAGCTTTCACAAGAAGCGCAAGGTCTTTTGAAAGTTTGCGTTAAAAACAATGCCAAAACATTTCATCAGCATTGGCAACAACACCCGCAAGCTGCTCGAGAACTGCAAGCATTCCTCAGCTCGCCAGGGGTGCGCAAGGCCACCCAGATTTGGAAGAAAGTTTTCGATGCCCAGCCTCCTATGCCTGTGATAGCACGTTGTTGTGCCAAATGTCACGCTGCCAAACCACCTTGCGTCAAATACACAAACTATGTGACAATGGCGGACTTCAAAGCCGAGATCAACAAGATGGAAAAATGGTACTTGCCTGGACGACGGGTCGACAGGTGGAGACAAGGTTTGTTGAGAACTACCCCTTCAGCTTCCGCCTTCGAGCGTGGTCGGCGGTCCGTCTTCACGGCCAAAGTTCGTGATCACTATAGACGGCTGCGACATCAGCTCTATATGGAGGGCTTGTCCAAATGGCGCAGCTGCGCCTTGCAATTGCACAAGGCGCAGCTGAGTGTCCAGAGTGGGACAATCCCAGTCGAACGACTATGGTCCTATTTCGTTTCTCTCTGGCCAGAACAATCGAGAAATGTTACCGAGACTTTTGGATGCATATCATTTTTCGCATGTCATTTTTGCAACACCGTTGAAACAACTTTTGGCCAGTTTTTTTTACACCTGGATTTCCCCTACTAAACATATATTACATAATTAACTGACATATGTTGTATCATACGTATACAGCAACTATAACAACTTTATAACATCATCATACACTTTGTGTGCTACATATGTGAGTATTTATTTATACAGAAGTTTATATATAGATACATATGATATAAGCCCTAAAGTGCCATTGGCAAAAACGAATGTCAACGATCCATTTGCCAAACGAATGTCGGAAGCCCATGTGTACTTCATCGAACGAAGTTTAGAAGTCTAACTTCCGACAATATGGACAATTGAAAAGCAGAGTAGAGTAGTCAATGTCAGATTTTAAGTTGCCTCCTTTTTGGGAAAAAGGGACTTGAAGACCCTACCAAATCACGCATACGGGCTTCTTATGTTGAGGCAAAGAAGAAGGAAGAAAAAAAACACACACTTTGTAAAACGTGGTTTTTTCGTGGTTTGCCCATCCATGTGGGAGGCAAGGAAGGAGGCCAAAACGAAAAAACCACGTTTTATAAAGTGTTGTTTTTTCCTTGTTTTGCCCATACGGGCTCTTATGTCACCCCTGTGGGAGGCAAGGAAGGAGAAAAAAAAAGAAAAACCACGTTTTAGAAAGTGTGGTTTTTTCGTGGTTTGTCCATATACGGGCCTCAGTCAGTTAGTCCAGTCGTCAGGTAGTCAGTTAATCGATCAATCAGGTAGTTAGTTTGCTCTGACATCCCTGACTCACAACAATCTTTTTTGCTATAGTCTTCCTCTTCTTGAAACTTCCGCCACCACCTTGTACGGTACTACCATCGCATAGCCCCCTAGGACCACCTTTGAGTTTTTCAGCCACATCGCTTTCCTGCGCTACAACTACGCTCACTATCATAAGCACGAGCAATCCCAAGAAGCTTGGGCCCGGAGAGATCCGCTCCTTCAACAGAAAGTGGCCGAATTTCACAATTTGCTGCGAGCAGCTGCGTGTGGAGAAATGACAGACTTACAGCAGGCCATTGAAGAAGCATGCAAAGGCAAAGCTCCTCATGCGAAGCAGTGAGCGAGCCGATGCAGATCGTCCTCGAAAATACTTATACCTGTTTTTGAGCCCACAAGGACCAAGAAACGGCACGTCACAAAACAAGTGAGTGGAACAGAGTACCCAAAAACCCAGCGAGGTCATTTGAAGAACCAGCTTGCTGAATTTCTAGTACTGATATATCTTGTGAAATATGACCTGGAAACTTGATAGCTCTACGTTTTCTTTGTCACTTGACGCAAAAATGTGCTCTCACCGGGAGGCTAAGCATGAAGATGAACAGCCGGCGGAGGAGGCACAGGAGGCTCCTTTGTCTTGCCGTGTATGTCATTCTTCCATTTTACCCTCAAAAATGAGATAAATCATGTCGATATCCAAGGATGTGAGATGTGACCACAGGTGCGATTTGTTCCATACGTGCAAGCCACGACAGTGTAAGTTCTTTAGCTCATGCCTCATGGGCATACACAGACGGGCATGCCCCATATTTCCAGGATGGCTTTGAATTGGCCGCTGTATCTCGTTTGATCCTCAATGCAGTCAAAGTTTGGTCACCTGCTTGTCAATGAAAAGAAAGGATTATGTCATAACATTCCTGACATCTTTCATAGAGCCAGTGACAGTCACCGTTGGGGTGGCGTATTGCCATGTACTGCAGCGAATCGGCATAGTGTTTGTTGTCTATGGTCTTTAGGGGCTCAAAAGAAGCTGACAGTGGGCAAAAGTACTCCGCAGCCAAGATGGCAACCGGACAGCATTTGCAGTGTCCAGAGTGCGGCGTTCGCTGCCCACTGGCCGACTTAGCTACAATGCCGTGCCTCGGAATCATTTTTGCCCAGTTCATTCATTCTGATATATTTTCTTATATTTATATATATTTATTCTAGCATATCGTCTGACAATATTTCTGACATTCTTTCTACCATTTCTTGCGACAATCTTTCTTACATATCTTATAACAGTCCTTTTGACATTCGTTCTGACAGGAGAGGAACAACCCTCACCTGACAGGTCTGCAAAAATCATTGAACTCCTCCCTAGCTGAATTTTTGGGATCCTGTCCTTGCCCCTCTGAGGCACTGCCCCAACTGTCCGAACAAGATCAAGTGGGACAAGGTCGATGACACCGAAAGACCCAAAGCCATCAGTGCCTTGAACGTGTACGCAGATAGCCCTGCCCAAGCAACACCTGCTGCCTCTCCAAGCCCTGCCCAAGCAACACCTGGTGCCTCTCAACATCCTCCAGATCAGCTTCGTTCCGAAGAACGTGAGCCAGTTTCTTCCCAGAGTCCTGATACAAACATGTACCATGACACTCGCAGGCGCCTCGAGTTCCAGGATGCCCACGCCAAGCGACGCAAAGTGGAAGATGAAACGACTGACCAGTTCATTGTCAAAGCGAACGATCAGCTCGAGCAGACTTTGCTCCCAGTGAATCGGGATCAACTGAAGTTGGACTCCGTGGCTTGGACCAACTCAAACCCCCTGGCTATCATCTCAGAACTCTCACGACCTCGACGACTTTCTGACAAGGGAGCAAAAGCGGCATTTGCATGCCATCAGTTGGAACAACAGTCTTCTGGCCCAGGGCCAGAACCTTGTGATCTTGGCGGCGCAATTACCTCGGGTTTTTGCGAATGCTGCCCGACCGCGGGGACAGCTCCCACAGCCGTATGTCACGACTGTGACCAAGATGGATTAGTATGTCACCCAATGCCTGTTGGATGGACACAGCTGGGAACAATCCAAGGTGAATCACATGGACTCCGAGATTGGCCAAATGGTGGATGTCAGTGGGATTCAGCTTGAGTCTGGCGAGTCTTGACAAAGATCCGTGAACATGCTGAGATGCTGTTTGGCCATGCTGTATGATACCACTCCGAGCAGCAAGTTAGCTCAGGACAGACCATGTTAACAAAAAAAACAGCCCAACAGAGGCAGTCGTGACATCACGGGTCATGTGGAACGTGGCTCGATGGATGCAATCCAGACGGATCAGATAGCAGTATGTGGGAAAACCCTGCGTTTTTTTGTCGTTGGATGTCACCGCAGAGGCAAACTCCTTTTGGGAGCCAACGAAATTTACATCTTGCAATTTGTTCCCTCTAGATTTTTACTCGCATGGTTTTCCGCACCAGGACAGTTGAAGCTGCGGCGAGGTTGACGTGACTTAAAACTTGAATCAGATGATTCAGATGTTTTTTAATATTTAATAATTTTGTTGGAAGAATCATCTCAAGGTCTCAGCTTTTCATTTCCATTTGAAACCATTTGTCAGAAAAAATGAGGAACCTACTGCCACTGCCCCTGCTGCTTAGCAAGTGCCCAATGCTCAGTTCAGTAGTACAATTCTCAAGATTTCTAATTTCCCAAGTCAAAACACAACATTGATCATCATGGATCATGATCCTTGAGTCCTGGAGTCAGGAAGTGATCCATAACACTTGCTGACAACTGAAGCTGAACGGCCGAACCTGAAACATTTTGCTCAGAGAAGTTGAGAGCTCCGGAGTCGGGAGCAGTGGCACTTGGAGTCTTGTGGAGTTGCTGCCGCCGCCGCGTGGTGGCGAGTCATGGAGTTGGGAGCAGTGCCGCTGGTTCTGATGTTTGCAGTGATTGCAGTGATCCAAGTGATCGCGATGTGATTTTACAGATTCACTTAGATTCAGACCGCGATGATGACCTTTGCCATGGAAGTGACTTCGGAAGTGGCAGTGTTTCTGACAGGGGTCTTGCTCAGGAACCAATGGATCTTCACCCTGACAAAGAAGATGAGATTGAGTTTGAACAAGAGTTGTTTTCATCTGATGACAATGCTGCATTACCTTGCCAAAGCAATTCCTTGTCTCAGCAGCGGCCACAGTCTGATGATGAATATGATTCAGAGTTTGACCTGAGGACATGTGACATTGTGGAATTCAGCAGGTGTAATCCTTCAGCTATATCCACTGGCCGTGATGACGTCATGAGAGTCATGAGCCAGATGAGAGTCATGGACGAGGAAGATCAAAACTCCTCGCCCTCAGTGCCATCAGACCCATCATTCCAATTTGCATCTGTGGCTGACTACTTGAATTCAGTCGAGACCAGCTGGCATCGGTCGCCAACATTGTCACTGGTTCTGCAGAATAGGGATAGAACACGCAGCCTCCCGGTACAGGGAGCGGAGCGGCATCCATTTGATGAATCAGACGATGATGCCGAGTGCGCTGCAGGTCCTGCTCCATCACAGTCATCTGGAGGCTCAGTGCAGCCTTCTTCTGACTCCAATGATGAGAGTGACAGTGATGGCAATGGGGATGGCCGGGATGACAGCATTCCTGTTCCAGGTCCAGGGCTATCTTCGGATTTGCGTGCATATGCATGCATTGCTTGTTCTGTGATTGGCAGATGTCCGTGTTGCAACAGAGCTTTGAGACGCAGACGTTACCACAAGTCCAGGTCCAGATGACTGTCTATTTCAACTATCAAATGTTTGTCAGTGTGTGTGGCCCATGGATAACTTTTCTGTACTACAAAGTACTACAACGTACTACTCCCTGCATCCATCCATCGGCGGTGGGGTGCGCAATTTGGTGGGTCAGATCAAAATTCCTATGATGCCCACAAGCGGCCAGTTAGCTGACTGAATGACAACTTGATCAAAAGACCGTGTCATTCCGGGTCTATCTTCGCGAACTTCATTGGTCCACCTTTTCCATTTTTCCAAGTCATCCCTTTTCATTCTTAGGGGAAAGAGGAATACAGTAAAAACGTCAAGCAGAATCTCGTTAATCAGCAGTCGCAGTTGTTACCTTCCCTCCCTTTGTTAACTTTGCAGAATTTACACTTTTTGGCTGTATATTTTTCACCTTGGAATTTAAAGCGTTGACTTCCTGTTTAACGCCGAGGTTCCATCCTTTGATGGTCTGTTCACCTTGTTTTTCTTCCACCACCGACCCTTGGATTTCCAGGATGTGCAATCATTCATGCATATTAACGCCCGCTTTAATTTCCAGACCACCATTTTTTCTACACGCACGAGGCCAAGCTTGTGGAGTCTGAGTAACTTGCGCCCGAGCCTCAAAGCAATTTTTTTGTTTCACACGCATGTTTGCTGCCTGAGGGATTCATCTAATAGCGAACCATTTTGGCGCCTGCCAACTGATCATGAAGAGTCATTATCTTAACGTACAGAATGAAAATCCTCTGAGAGGAGCATTTTCCAAGAATCTTTAGATTTGCTCCGAAAACCAACGTATCCAAACCAAACGCACATTGGAAGACGTTAGCTTGTGGTGCTGGACTCTTGTTTGAACGTTAGGGTGTAGTTCTATGATGTTCTATGTCAGGCAGATCAGGCCACCCTAACCAGGTTGGCATGCAGAAATGCATCCAGTACCAACCGGTATTTGTCATTTTTTGGTCTGATGTTCTTTCCGCTGTTTGTAGATATCAGCATTGGATTCCATGCCTGGAACCTATTCAAAGGACTCGGAGTTTTTTTCGGTTCAAAGGGTGAGGTTTTCAATATCTTGGGTTATTATTAGTAACCATGTGACAGTAACTGGCAGTGGACGTTTCTTGAAGCAACCCCTTTTGGAGGCTAACTCGAAGTAAATTGCAAAACCATCACATGTTAAATCAAATATCGAGCGCCTGGTTTTTATGACAGGTTGGAATGGCAAGAAATCACCGGCGGACTTCAGGAGGGATGCGCCTGAGCGCCTGAGCGCCTAAGCCTTCAATTCAGCGCATACCAGTCTAGTGCCACGGTGAGTCAGTTGATTAGAAAAGCCTCAGATCTTCCAGGAGTCTCATGGGTCCTGGAAGACGTGACATGGACCTTTCTGTTTGATACCACAGGATGCATTACGCAAAGAATTTCAATAAATTTTAATGGATTTGTTGTTGGTGTCATGCGAAATATTTGGAGCCCAGTCGAATCTCTTGAAATCTCATATCCCAAGTTTTCAGTGAGGTTGAGCTCGCGGTGCCTCCAGCTGCTCTCAGGCCGGAGGTGATTGACCAATTTAAGGATTCTGTCCACAAGCGTAATTTTGTCCACAAGCAAACGGTTGTCTCCATTTGTTTCAGGTTCTTGGTCATTTGCAAGGTTAGTAACCTCTTGCAAACTAAGTGCAGCACACACTCGATGACGTGACGTTGCCACAACGAACGCAACTTGTGCTCAAGTCACTATTGTCAAACATCTTGGCATGCAACAGAGCTTGGTGAAACATATGATTACTTGACAGCAACTCCACGATCATTTGACAGCAATTCCATGAAACACAGACTTACAGCATAGCAGCAGCTCCTTTTGAAACACGGGTAACACAAGGAAGGCAAACAACACCCTTTGGGAACAAAACTGCTGCGATCCTCGAACGAGATAGCACAAACCCAGGTAACATGGAGGTTGAGACTGAGGAGATGACATGGAAAATGCAACCTCCACCCAAGAGATCCAAGGTTTTGGCAACTCAATTTCACAATACCCCAGTGGAGAAACTGCAGATGCTCAATTCCGCTCAAGTACTTGCCAAGGGAAAGGATCAAACTTCAAATGCCGGCACAAGGTCAAAACCAGAGTCCAGCACAGACATCATTGATGTCGAAAAGATATGGGCTTTTCACTGGCAGTCTGTACCTGCTCCGGAACGACCACAGGTTGCATTGGTTATACAGAAACATTGGTGTGACCAGATTCTCTACGGGAACAAAACTTGGGAAATTCGCGGAAATGCCTTGAAAAGGCGAGGTCGCATTTGCATAGCACAATCTAAATCAAATACCCTGGTTGGGGAAGTCTCTCAATGGCAGGAGGCAACTTTTCTTCCGGGAGGTTTTCATTAGATCTGTTTGTTGTAAAAAATCTGGACAAAGCCAAAATCTGACATCAGTACTGCTGCAGCCCAAACATCTCAGGTGGATATTATCGACTGCCTCAAGGTCGGTCGAAAGATCAATGGTGAGCTGGTTCCCTGGAGCAACAGCGAAGAGGACAGGTGCAATTTCATTGGTGCGCCGCAGAATATGCCCAAACATTGCGTGGAAAATATCAGTTGGATTCCATACACAAAGGCAGGATACATGCAAAAACAGCCATTTTCCTGCTTTATCTTCTTGTTCAGACGTCTGTTTCCTAACTGCTGTCTTTGTTTTCACAAAATGCAAAACAGTTCTTTTCAGCTCGTGCATGCCCTGCACGTGTAGGTCTTCGCGTGGGTGCTGGATAGGAAGTTTCGCTACAACTCTCCAGAGCCTTATGACCACAAGAAAGGTTGCATTCAATGGGTGAAATTGGATACTCCCAGTAGCAGAGCGCAAAGCAAGAGCAACAAAATCTGACGTACTCAAAGTTCGAACGGATCACCGCAGTTTCTGAGCTAGTAAAGAGACCTTGGACTTTGCCGAAAGAGAAGAAACATATGATCGCAGGCACCAGTGTGTTTAGTAATTTTGGGGCCACGGATCAAGACACCCAAGTAATGCATACGGTGGTACAAAAGACACATGCCCAGACCAGGACAAAGTATTTTTCTTCTGTCCAAAATCCCTTTTTTGGATATCCAGCATCGTGGGAGCCCGGCTCAAGTTCCCAAAATTTGTGAAAGTAAACTCAATCCTCCGGTGCATCTTAGGAAAAAACAGCAAACAGAGGGTAAGGTTGATGCACCGAATTTTTATTTGTTTCCACACTGGAATGCACTGAAAAGTTTGGCGGATTATTCAATTTTGACCCTGGGATTTTCACACTGTTTTGTTTAGTTTCGGCACCCTTTATGTGTCATTTTTCAAGCTCCAAATTCTCAAAAGGTGTTAGCACCTCCAATGGTAAGCAAAAACAGCTGACAGGGGGTAACGTTGGCGAGGGAGCCAAAAGTCTATCTTCGACCTTTCTATCTCAAAATAACCTGTAAACACCCGGTTCGTGGTTCACTCTTCTTAAAAAAGGGGTCTAAGACTGGATTTTTTATATTTCATGCAATGTTTCTTTCTCACCCATGGATGTGTAATTTCCATATATTATTTTTTTCAACCCTAACCTCAGTATTTTTCATCCTGTTCTTTGCGATGCACATTTTCTTAGTAATCCACGTCGGAACGAGGCCAAAAATATTTCCCCTTGCAGTTCCAGGCAGGTTCCACTCTCAGTCTAAAACAACCTTTCGTGCATTAGTTCCCATACAGATTACAACTGAGTTATCATTTTTTCATTGGCGAGCCCATGATGTCTGATACAGGTCGGTATGCAGAAAAAAACGGTTTGGAAGCTCAGATGTTCGCGAAAAAAAAAGGGACGCACCTTCGTTCTGGACATTTTGGAAGAGATAGCATGAATTGTGCATTTTTTTTGGCACCGCAAGCTTAGCACCTGCACAGCCATATTGTTTTTCAAGATGTTCCGCCTTAGACCATGGATCCAGTCCTACGTGTAGAAGTGCTTTCCTTTGAAGATAACTCAGTGAAGGCCTGCCAGTAGCGCTTGGCGCAGCTGATTGGCGTCCCATGATTCCGACTACAGCTAGTCCGAGTCAAACACAATTGCCACATGGAGGATGATGACGATTCAGTGTTTCGGGCCGGTTCAATGGTTTCATGTCCACCCTGGAAAGAAGTTACACCCCATCAGTTGGGGTCAATGCTGATATAATTTCTCATAAGCTCGATGCGTTGGCAAGGTCGGATATCCAGTACCCAACTGCAGACAAGTCTGGAAGCCTAAAACAAAATGATTGCTCCAGATGCAAACTTCTTCCACCGGCATTCCAGACATGCATCTCTTGGAGGAACCCTTTTTTTGGTGTGTAAACAAAAGCCAGAAAAACTCAAACTTATGGATCAAGAACTCAGCATTGACAGGAAAGCCACGAGGATCAAGAAACCCCGATTTCGACATGGTGTGGCTGTTGTCTTAGGTCACTGATGAGCCATGGAATCTTCAGAAGGTATCTTCCAACGAGTTGAACAACGGCTACAACATTATGAGATTTCCCCGGTGCTGTTCGAACATCAGTGGTATGGCAGAAGGAACATTTTGATTTCCAATCCTGACCCCATATCCATTAATGATGATTTGTGGACATTTCGGTGCCACCAAATGGCTGGAGGACTACCTTTGGCCTGCAATTTGGGTGCGCCAGTCGAAACATTCATTCAACCATGGTGGAAAGGCATGATAATCGAAGTTCTTACGAAAGAACCTTTACACCAACTTTTGCAGAAGGATGCTTTTGCTCTGCTGTTTGATGTTGAGCTAGTTTTTGAAGATCCTAACTATTTTGCAAAGCTCGACTGCAATTCCGCCGTCAAAGTTTGGGATTTGGAGACTCCATTGCAGCCGGGGCTTCGGATGATGGACATTTTTTGTGGTGGTTTTGGTGGATGGTCTTTCGGAGCATGCGCCACTAAGCAAATTGGAATGACCATTCAAACAGTAGCTTGTTTGGACTGTGATCGCTTTGCAGTTGCCAATCATTGTGCCAACCATGAAGGTTCAATTTTCTCAAATGTGGACTTCGTGGTCGATGCCCCGCGAAATTTGCCGATTCATATCGCTGCAAAAGCAGACCCAAAGACGGTTTTGTGCTTGTCACAGAAGACCAGGGCAAATGCATTCGCAATCTCATTTCCGTGTCAGCCTTGGTCAAAGTCCGGAAGAGCAAGAGGTTTTGGTGATGGTAATGGACTTTTGGCAATTGATGCATTGGGCTTCATCCGCCTTGCGAGGCCGCCGGTTGCATTCCTGGAAAACGTATCGAGTATTGGCGAACACGCTCACTACCAGTTGCTTGTCAAATGTATTCAGTGGAGTGGATACCGAGTGTGCTGGGAAGAAAAGATAGACATTGCGAGATGGACTTGCGCCAGTCGGAATCGCTGGATTGCTGTTTTGATTGATGAATACAGGCCCAATCTGATGTTTCAACAATCACCTATTGCCTCCCCCACTGTTGGAAGAATGACATTAGGTTCGTGCGAATCTGTTTTGCAATCCATTCCTGGTCAGATCTACAAGCAACTCTGTTTGGATGACCGTTTGAAAACAACCTATGGAGATCCCGCGATGGCGAAATCGCTTGCGTCGGTCACGCCCTGGAGTACACCCAAGCAAGTGCTTCAAGCAAGAATTGTAGACCAACATGCCAAGGCAGGAACCTTTATGGCGCAGTATGGAAATCAACGTGCTCTCCCACATGATTTGCTCAGGCAACAGGGGATTCATGCGCAATTTGTTGAAGATTCCCTGACTGGTGACCCAAGGTTTTTCGCACCACATGAAATTGCCATGTGTATGCCGGTGGTGAATAGACTCATCCTTCCAGTTCAATGCAGATCAGCGTGGAGATTCATTGGAAATTGTATCTCACCATTGCACGCAGCCATTGCCATCAATGTGGCTTACAATGGACTCTTTGGGTGTGATTTTGACGTGGGACACACAATCCAATTCATATTGACCAATCGACTTACGGATGGCAATTCATGCCTTCATATCCATGGAGATCGTGCCATTTTGTCCAAGAATGTTGCTACTCATGAAAATGACGATCAGATGGAACACAGTGTAGCTACGCAGCTTTTCCAGCCACAAATCGACATCACTGTTCATACTCATGAGTCAGTGCATCAAGTTACCAGCCCAGGGGACTTGGATGTTTCTGCCATTTGCTCCCTGCACGCTATCAACAAGAGGGCCAAGGTTATCTATAAGTATGTTGATGGAAACATCGAAAGTTGTCACAATGAGGTTATTTCGATGCATGGTACAATTCTTCATCTTATGGACTTTCGTGAGAATTTCAATGATGACGACTATCGTACCATTGTGAGCGTTCGCATGATGATGCACTCACAGAGACTCACCGGATCACATCAAGAACCCATTCTGTTGCAGATCAAATGGAAAGACGAATCAGTTTATCAAATTAGATTTGATCCAAACTACCCATGTGACAAGCTGCGTGATCACATCGAACTTGCACAGCAAAGAAACTCAGTGGTTGAACCTTTCGAATTTCTGATCGGCACACAAAGACTTCAATGTCGTTCCGCCCTAGGATTGTTCGCAAACAACGGAATTGTCAAACTACAATGCCTTCGTCAAGTGGCTGGTAGTATCGTTCCGCCCTAGGATTGTTCGCAAACAACGGAATTGTCAAACTACAATGCCTTCGTCAAGTGGCTGGTAGTAGCCCAAAGTAAGAGTGCACTGATTTTGCACTGTGCGGCGTTGAAAGTCTTTTGGTTGGAAAAGTGTGTCTGGCAGCTCCAGCTGCACAAAGAGCTCAAAACACTGGGTCTGCTGAAGGAGCTACCAGGAAGTGCCAAAATGGTTCTTTTATTTGTAAATGTTGCTGATCATGATCAAGCATATCTTGGCCAGTAGCACCAACCAGTCGCTCAGGTAGAGCAATGCCTGCTGCATCGAGGTCGCTGCCTCAATCAAAGCCATGAACAGACAATCAAACGACCACTGGCTCTTGGTTTATCACAATCGGTCTCAGTGAGTTTTTTTGTTGTGATTGCAATTTTTTTCCCCGGGTAGCTTTAGCTATCGGCATTCCAAATTTCAAGCAACGCAAATGTTGTGATTCGGAGACTATCGAGATTATCATGGAATTAACGTGTTGGTCAAGAAGCACCAGGACCGAGCACCTCAATCCCAAACCACAAAGGAGAGATTTCTTTGGGAGCTAAAGGGCTGGATCCTTTCCTACCAGATCCTTAGACCCTTAGACTATGCTCACTATTCCTTGCCTATTTTTCACCCCGTACCTTCCACTGTGTATTTTTCACCCTGTGTATTTTTCACCCTGTACCTTGCACTGCGTATTTTTCACCCTGCGTAGTTTTCAACCTTTGTATTTTTCACCCTGCACCTGCGCATTTTTCACCCTGCGCCTGTGCATTTTTCACCCAAGCTCTTTGATTCGTGAGGCTGAGAATGCCATGCAGCACTGGCATTGACTGGGCTCGTGGCTTGTCCTGCGGGCTTCTCTTCCGGGTGGGAAACATGGAAAGAGTCCGAAGGACTTTGACTTGCGTCTTTTGGCGTGTTTTCCAGTGAGTTTGACTTCCGTCGTCAGGTGGCCATTGCTGAGTTCTTGGTTGGAGTGACCAGTCAGGCCAGCTCTCACTGAGACAGTCACAGGAAAATGGCTGAGAGTCACTCAAGTCTTGAGCAGTTTGAACACAAAGATGTACCAGTCAAACCTATCAAACTCAAAATAGCTCAAAGCTGGGAGTACCCACAGGATTCTCAAGATCCCGCAAGAAAAAGGTTACGGTTTTACTGGTTTTACGAGTTTCACGTTGAGCTCTCAACGCAGCGCAGGTCTTGAAGAAATCCTCGCAATCTTCGGGCATTGAAGGTGCTTGTATTGCTATTGCTGTCCAGTCCTTGGGTCACAAGTCCGGTCGAATTTGATGCCAGGACTACAATTTTAATGTAACTTGTGAACAAGTCAAGCGGTCAAGGAGATAAGGATAGATAGCACATGTTTGGATTTCTTTTATTTTTTACAATTTACATCTTTTGACATTTTTCCAACAAGTCTATCGCCGTAGCAAAATGTCGGATGTCGTTTCGGTCGATTTCTTCTGAGGTCCTCTCCGTTGCATTTTGGCAACAGCAGGACGATTTCTCCCACGGGAGTGAAGCAATAGAAGCGATAAACTGAAATTCCGTTTCGACAAAACGCAGGAAGTACGACGTGGCTTGGGCGAGAATTTGTCGTTGAAGCTGTGGTGGTTGCTCAGCACTGTGGCACAGGCCCTTGTGATACGATGTGATACGTGAAAAATGTGAAAACACGTTTCATCTATTTTCATCTGATACTTTGATATACTTTGATACGTTTCACTGCACGGCTTGATGGCTTGACCATGCTTGACCATGCTTGACCTGTCCAGATCTTGTCAACTTATGATCGTGCATCAAAACGTGGTTGGGTCAGCTTCTCAGTTTGCCTTGTGAAATCTTGTGAAGCCGGGATTGAAGTGATTCTGAAGCTTTGTTGGACGAGCCATTTCATTCTTGGGCTTTTGTCTAATGGGAAGATTGAGAGAATGAGACAGTCAAAGTGTGCAATGCGACAATTTCATAAAATTTGAAATGACTTTCAATTCGTTGCTAAGTTGCAATTTGCGTAGGAAGTGTGCAAGTCATGACATTGCCGGTCTTGCCAAGTCCGCTTTTAGACTTTGGAATCCTCCATGTTTCACATGTCTCTTTCAGTGTAACTTCACAAATTTGCACTTCTTACATCAAGTTGTTGAGTGCCAAGTGCACTGCGACTTTTAGGATTTCCTGCCATTTCCTGCAACTTCTTCGGATGATGAGGCTGCACTTGGTTTCTCCGCGGCAGAGCTCATCCTATGCACTGCTGCCACTGCTGTATCTTGGACATCGGAAAATGGCAAGAATGATGTGAACAAATTCAGAACGTAATGAAATAATGTGCAACAGAAGAATCACATTTGTGGAACTCGTAAAAATCAGTGAAACATGTTGTAAAGCACTACTGTAGCATTTGGAAGGATATCGAAGACACGCAGGTGGAATTGTCATGAAATCGCAGCAATGACCGGAAACACTGTCTTTAAAGCACTCCTCAAATTGACGTGAAATCATTGCTGCAAGCAGCTGCAAGCCACCCGCCTAGCAGAAAAACACGAGACCATTCAAATGTTTGAGCCTTTGGGGAAGAAGCTGTTGGGCAGACACGCTTGTCGGGCAGACACGTTTGCCCATGAGCCTGCAAGGGGGGGTAAGCAACACTAAGAGCACCTCTGAATTTTGGATATTTTTGGATTTTGGATTTGGGAATTGGAGTTTTGGGCATTTGGATTTTGGATTTGGGATTTTGGATTTAGAATTTTCGATTTTGGATTTTGGATTTGGAATTTTTGGAATTTGGTATTTTCATGTATTTTAGATTTTGGATTTGGCTCAAATTTTGTGCTTTTTTGGTAACTTAATCCTGTATAGGTATGCTTTTTATAGTCGGTTGATGATGTCGTACACTTAAAAGTTTGGCCGATCTTCGGGGAAATGTTCTGCCCGACTTTGGAAGACGTAAGCGGGGGTGAGAAATGATAACCTCCAATTCTATGTTCCAGGGGAACCGTTTCTTCATATGAACAGACGACCACAGTTCGACATGTGCGCTTTTTACAGATCAGCAGCTGGACATTTGTTTGGAAAACAAGGTGCTCGGCCGCAAAACGAGCGCCATGTTTTTGCAAGACATTGGCAACAACAATGGGTCTGGCATACCTAGCCTTGCAAACATGCAGCTTGCAGATTGCTGCTTAATCTCCTTATTTTTGCTGAGTTAAAGTCTACAACCTGAAAGGCCTAGACCCTGAACCAAAAGTTTTGTTTTTTTTCTCCGAAAATTGGCATACGCAACGAATCTAAGCTAACATGGTTTTGTTTAACAGTGTAACAGCGTAACAGTGAGCCCTCGCACAATTGATCAAAGACCCTATTTCACACCCCATTGTAAGGTCTACACTGAAAACTCCAGGGTCCTATGCATGTACTAGCAGGAATGCAGAAAATACGTCCGAACTTTGGAGATGTACATTGTACAGATTTTATAATGCTTTGGTGTAATTAGTATCGTTAGCATGTTTCAATGTTCATCTCTTTTGTACTGGGCAAATTTGTTTTGCTCGGCTTTCAATGCGTTCATTGCAGCTCAGGCATACTTGGTCCCCACGGGCCGCGTTTCCGGGCAAGCTTCCATGGAGGAAGGGGCAGAGAGATGTTTTTGAGCTTGTTTCATGTTGTTGTCACATTAATGACATGACTGTTTGTCTTGTAGTGTCCTACTAGATTGCAGTCACTCTGGTGCAAGAAGTTGAGAAGTGTGGCAGGATGATGGCGGCATCTCTTTGGTGGGTGGTATGCAATTTGCCGGGCCCCAAACCGCAGTGTTTTCTGCAGAGTGATTGGTGAATGTGATGCTTCAATTTACCCTGACCGGCCCACTTGTAAATTGACATTGAAAAGAGGCTTTCAGCAAGAATAGCTGAATAGCTTTGTTGCCAAGACCTCACATAGCTTTCATCAAGATGTCTTCATGGTAGCTTTTCGTATCCGAATCCGCAGAAGCGGCGG